>ENA-OZHK01000256-OZHK01000256.1-human-gut-metagenome-genome-assembly--contig:-NODE-256-length-17110-cov-6.254705_pt1 | contig 17110 bp, 9 predicted proteins | sample MGYA00244048_ERZ653690 | MGnify/ENA primary metagenome ERZ653690 (study PRJEB26926, sample SAMN06165197) | human gut metagenome | biome: ENVO:00009003; feature: ENVO:2100002; material: ENVO:00002003...
TCTAGTACGGTCTCGTGGGCTCGGAGATGTGTATAAGAGACAGAAATCATAGTGGATGGCTTTTTTAATAGTCAAATTTTGTTATAATGAACTTTTTGAAATTCATGCCGGATTTATTTCCTTGATATAGGTCAATTCTTTCTATTTGCTAAATATTTTGCCAATATTCTATAGAAAATTTATTTATTAATGTTGTGTGTGCGAAAACAGAGTCTATATATGTTTTCAAATTGTAAGAATAGATTTTTGCCAATTATTTTGTATTTATTGGCTTAAATGTTTAAAAGTTTTTAAAATCAATCATTAAATAGGAAATTTATTAATTTATGCCAAATATATTCTTATTTATTTTTTAATTTGGCTACAAATGTATAATTTTGCACCGTAATCATCATGAAGTATGATTTTGAAATGTAAATAACAAAAACTCTTATAAACAGAACTAAAGGTATTATGGCTAAAAAAAGATTAACAGGATTATTGGCGCTTATGTTGCCGTTCGTCCTGGTACAGGCTCATCTGGGCCGTGACAAGGGTGCCGACGACAAGAAGCGTTCAAAGATGGAACGTGCCGTTTCCACATTACCTGATTCTGCTTATGGACAGGTAAAGAAGGAGGATCTGCTCGGCGACGAGGTTTATATTAAGCTCGCGCGCGACGGATGGTATCCGGAGGAGATAACGCGGATTATGGACCGCTACATTAACGCAAACCGCAGTAAGGTGCGTGGCTCGCGCGAGTATGGCATGTATGCCAAGCAGTGGCTGCCGGCTTATGGTCATGCTCCTGGCGGCGACTCAATCTATCAGTTTGTCGATACAGCTTACTATGGCGAAACAATGAAGTCGGTAAGAAGACTTTACTCCAAGCAGCTTGAAGCTTATTATCCTGAGATACCTTACACTCCCAACGACCGTATGCAGGGCAAGCGTAACCCGGGATATTTCCGCCCGGTGCAGCAGAAACCCTATACAGGCCGTATTCACTGGATTGTGGTTCATCCTACCAATCCGGATGCTCTTATGGTTATTCCTGACGGCGGCGGTATATTCCGCACGGATAACCTGGGCAAGACATGGGACTGTGTTACCGACAGAATACCCGACCGCGAATTCCGCAAGATATGCTCTCATTCGGCCATCCCTGTTGATCCGGACGACTGGGACCATTTCTTCGCATTCATGAAGAATGGTAACAATACAGCTGTATACGAGACGACAGACGGTGGACAGAGCTGGACAAGAGTGCCTGGCGCTACGCATAAGTCGTTCAAGCGCGGATATGCGTTTAAGGACGCTTCGGGCAAACTGAAATTTATCGGAGCCATACAGGCCGGAACAAATTATCTTGGAAGTCAGTTGTGGTACAGCGAGGACAAGGGCGTTACGTGGAAACAGATTGTTCTGCCAGATGAGCTGAAGGAAACTCATCCTGAAACAGGTATGAAAGGCTCATTCTTCCAGAATTTTGCTTTTAATCCGAATGACCGTAACATTATATATATACCTACTTCACGAAGCATCTATTACTCTGACGACGGACTGACGCCGCAGAGCGACGGCAGCTTCAACATTAAGCGCATGACGTTCGACGTATATAATCAGGACGGAACAGAGTTGCGCTATAGTCAGGTTAACGAATTTCCGTTTAAGGCCACGTCGCAGGGATTTCTTGAGGTTAATCCTAACAATCCTTTGCAGATGTGGTTTGCAACAGCATCGCGTAATGTAAGTTATGGCGTGTATTCTGCCGTTTACCGCTCTGACGACGGCGGCAAGACATGGCTTACGCTGCAGGAGCCTATAAACGGCATTGGCAGCGGACTGGCTTTCGGAAACGAGTCGCCTTGGGGATGGCTCGGAGGATTCGGTGTCAACTTCCAGGATCCGCAGTGGCTCTACGGATGCTCTATGAGTTCGGCAATAAGCAGCGACGGCGGACATACCTTTAAGGAATTCGCATGGGGCAACCGTCTGAAGGCTATGGCTGATGACGGACAGTATTATGCAACTACAAGTGCGCGCCACAATGCTGACAACCACTGCATCGTGTCTCACCGCAGCGGACGAGTGTTCCGCGGATCTGACGCCGGACTGCTTGTAAAGGACAAGGACATAAACAATTACGAATGGACTAACATAAACAGCTCGATGGGCAATCAGCTGCACTATTCTATTAAGGTGAACGAGTTTGGCGACCAGACAATGCTCGGCAACACGCAGGACGTTGATGCGCAGACTTACCGCTACGGACGCTGGGGACACTGGCGCGGATACGAGGGAACAGAGGCGTTTATCAATCCTTATGCCGGCACATGCTATTTCTCCGGTGGCGGAGGCGGCGGCCTGGAGGGCATCTCTCTCAGTTCATGGTATGAAGGATACACTATGGCTGACGTATGTACGGGCAGCTGGTATCTGATTCACAATCAGGGAAGCAATGCACAGTCGTTCTTCCGCTTTGACGACTTCGGCCGCAAGTCGATAAATCTCTCTGCCAATACTGTTGACGTTACTGGAGCCGGCGTTGGCGCCCGCGACTTTGCGATAACACGCGACGGCGACAAGCCTACATTGTTTGTGATGAACACAAACCACACTATCGTACGCTCAACCGATAACGGCAATACGTTTGAAACAGTTATGGTGAACGGCTCTAACGGTTCTAAGGTTCCTGCTAAGTTTACCAATGCTTTGATTGCAGCTGATCCGAACAACAGCAATGTCATATATATCGGGCAGACAGGAAAAGTTTTGAAGTATGACCTAACGACAGGTAACAGTGAGAATCTGTCGGATGGACTGCCGTCAATATCATGTGATGACATATTGTTCCATGAAGGAACGGGCGACCTGTATTTCTTCAGTTCGTCGTCAGGCATTTATCTGCGTGACCACACCACTGGGCAATGGAGCCTGTGGCTCAAGGGCTATAATCCGCTTGCAGCCAAACGCGTGGCATTGAATTATACTACACAGGAAATGGTCATTGCCGACTATGGACGCGGTGTGTGGGTGGCCGACCTTGAGCATCCGGCTGATCGCTACTTCAAGAACGGATTTGCGTTGAAAGAACTTTCAAATGTGAACGGACGCCGTACATTCGGCATAGACACCAAATGGACCATCCCCCTGTATTACGACTATACATGGTATGTCAACGGCCAGGACGTAAACAATCCTTATCAGTATCTGACATATAATCTTAAAGACGGCGACAAGGTTAAGCTGAAACTCACATTGCGTGAGTCGCCCGATGTAACCACAGAGTCGGCTGAATATACAGTCAAGTCAGCTTCTTCAAAGACCACGGCGGTAGAGTATGCACCTAAACCCGGTCAGGCTCTTTACAGCGACGGCAGCGGACGCATCGACCTTGGAAATGTTGATTACTTCTTTAATGACTTTACGATAGACTTCTGGGTTAAGCCCGAGAAAGACGGAGTCATATTGTGTAACCGTCCGGTTGAACTTCAGCGTGACACACGCGGATGGGCTTTGCTGCTCGACCAGGGCATATTGAAGTTCCGTTATGCTCCGGCTCAGCTCTTCGATCGCGCCACTTATGACGCAACTGACGCGCAGCAGGCCGATCTCGTTGGAAGCACGCTTACAAAGGGGCAGTGGTCGCATGTAGCGTTGAGCGAGGACCGCGACGGCAATGTAACGTTGTATGTCAACGGCAGCGAGGTGGCTTCGGCTGCGCGCATCGTACAGTGGGCACCGCTCAACAGCGCAGTAAACCTCTCGCTCTTTGCCGACGGATTTGAAAGCATGGCAATGAAGGGTGCCGTTGACGAACTTAAGATATGGAACCGTGCGCTCAATGCCAACGATGTTAAGCGCGCCATGTTCTCGCACGACACATCAGAGTCTGACGCTTTGGTATATTATAATGACTTCAATGCTGGAGAACTCAGTAAGGAGCATGAGCTGTTCTCTCGTACAGGGATGGCTCCGCGTACACAGGCTGTCACCTCTTACGTTAAGATGCCTGTGGCTGTAGGTGCGGTTAATTCGGAGGTTAAGACTCCTGAAGGACGCACTGCCTATGATACAGGCAACGGCACGGCGATATATATCACGCCGTCAGGAGGACAGTCGGCTGAGATTGGTGTTTACCGGTATGCTAATCTCCATCCCGACAGTATGGGTGTCAATTCACAGTATTATGTGGCTGCGTCAGAAGTGTTCCAGATTCGTCCGTTCGCTGATGCCGGCAGTCAGACTCTAGACATAGAACTTCCTCTGTCATGGCAGAGCGGTAAGCAGTATCAACTTTATGCCTGCGGACTTTATGAAGATCCTAAGGTATGGCAGAAAGTGGCAGATCTTGAGGCCGGAGACGGCGGTAAGTCGATGCTTGCAAAGGGCGTAAAGACTGCCAATATTGCAGACAAGATGCTTGCCGTGCTTCAGAATAAGGCCGCTGTGGAGCCTTCGCTCGACGGTGACTGGGAGGGTAATGAGATTAATGTGTATGACCAAAGTCAGGTGTCATATAGTATAAATGCCCGTCTTGTCGGTGGAATGGCTGAGCCGGAGGGACTATATGAGATAAAGTCTAAGACTGGACTGTTCAAAATAGCCGACAACATGAAGTTTGTCAACGGCAAGGCTGTGGCTAAGCTTCAGCTCGACATGGACAAGCTGAGCGGAGCAAAGACTCTTACCGACACCATTGTCAGCAAAGACAACAGCATGGTGCCTCTGGTGATAACAGTCAACAACAAGATGCTTCCCGTAGATCCTGGCAAGGCTCTCACGTTCCAGAACGGTGGCGCCGCTGTTTCGTCTGCGCAGATTATTTCTGATCTTAACGGACAGAGCAACGTTACTATTATGGGATGGGTGCGCATAGACAACGAGAATATGCTTACAGGTGTCAAGCCTCTGATATTTTTCCGTAGTGGCGGAGGTGCCGTATGTGGTATACATCTTGCCGACAAGAACCTGCGTTTCCATTGGAACGACGGATATTACGGATGGGCTACTACCCATTACTTCAAGGCTACTGACATAGGACGCTGGATGCATGTGGCTCTTGTGGTTACACCAAGCGCATTCCATGTATATCTCAATGGTGCAGAGTATTCACGTTCTGCAACCACTCCTGCCGCAAAAATCAATTCGGCACTGATGTTCGGACAGAATTATCTTGGCGACAAATGGTTCAACGGTGCGGTTGACCAGGTTATGCTCTGGAACCGCGCGCTGTCGTCAGACGAGATACGCAAGTATATGATGGACAATCCGCGTCTTGACGCCCCCGGTCTGGTATCGTTCGTAGACATGGATCATAAGGGTGACGACGGAAAGATTTATGATGTAGTTACAGGCACTCCGGTTACGCTTTACGGTACGACGTCAAATGAGGATTTCTCTCACATGCCGTTCCATCCGTCAAGCTCGTTCACACAGAACAGCCAGGACACCGAGGCCGGACAGCCTGTACACGTGGCTGCTCCGCAGGGCGTAAGTGCCGACTTCCGCATAAGCATGATGAACGGAACACCTTATAATTATGCTAATGCCGACCATGCAGAGCTTATACCGCTGAGCAATTCGTTCTATACAATCACTATGGACAAGGCTTCAGTGTTCAGTTCGGGACAGAACGCTACGGTAAGCTTCAGCGTGCCGCAGATGACTTCAGGACCGGCAATCAAGCTGGCGTTGCGTCCGATAGGTTCGACAGATCCGTTTGCAACTTATGTTCCTCTGCTCAGTCAGGGCAACGACCGAATTAGCTTCAGCGTTGACGGAACAGAGCTCAACGGCGGATGCGAGATGATGCTGATGTATGACGGCACAACGGGCGAACTGCCTGTAAAGGTTGACCTTTCTGTTGACAACTATGCTGAGGGTGACACCATTATACTCGATGAGGCGACAGACAAGATTATTGTCAGAAGCCGCGTGGTAAGTGCCAACCCTACAAGCAAGGTGCTTGTGTCGGCTGTTGAGTCGGAGTATGCTTCAACTAATATTTCGGAGCTCGACCTGAAAAATTCGGCAGAGCAGAACATCGTGGTTAACATAGACAAGAGCAACCTTAATCCTCTGGCCGTTAACCCTGTAACAATAAGCCTGTCGGGCGTAAGCGGCGACAGCGAACTTAAGCTCAATGTGGCTCTTGAGCCTATAGTGGAACTCTCGCTGGCCGACAATGGCGACAGCGGAAACGTGATAGAGGCAACATCGCCTTACGCATCGTTCGGAGTTAATGCCAAACTGCTGCAGGGCGTAGTCAGCGGCGGCATAAAGATAAAGGTTGAGACCGACGACAGCGTAACCAGTCTGGTTAACACATCGCTCGGAAGCATGCTGAGCAGCGGCAACGTGGCTTATGCCGACATGCTGGAGTATTATCCAAGTGAGAGCGAACTTGACGCAGGATGGAATCTTATCGGCAATCCTTATCTGTCGAACATAAACCTCACCAAGAGATTCAACGTTCTTCTTAACGAGGACGAGGTGGTGAAATATCTCTATCAGTATAATCCCGAGAGCGACACTTACACAGCATGGGATATGGTTGAGAATTATGACGAAACCCAGAAACTGATGCCGTTCCAGCCGTTCTTCGTGCAGACACGCCAGTCGGGAGCAAGCATTGTGATTACTCCGGAGGCCAAGAATACAAGTATAAGCCGTAAGGTGTTCGACCACTATATGCTTCATGAAAGCAAGATGCTGCGACTCGGACTTTACGTTGGCGACTCGGAGAAACTTGCCGACCGCACCGAGGTGAAACTTCAGGATGAGACTTCTGCCGACTTTGTGCTCGGTGAGGATGCCGTGAAGATGTGGGGCGGACTCAACTCTAAGACCAACGAGATGGCCACAGCATGCGGCAACCGCAGTCTGTCGGTGAACGTGATGCCGGGCAATAAGGTGGAGATTCCTGTCAATCTGAAGCTCTCGTCTACAGGAAAGTTCCGTATAGGTGTGATAAAGTCGTATGGTTATGGCCTCGAAGACAAGGCTGAGCTGTTAGACAAACAGACCGGTCAGCGCTGGAATTTGCTCGACGGCAGCGGATACGAGTTTGATGTCAATAATGTAGCTGATGCCAAGTCGCGCTTCGTGCTGGTGCTTAACGTTTACGAAGAGACAACCGGCATAGATCAGGCTGTTGAGAGCGAAAAGCCTTCAGTGAGCGTCAACGGCAACACATGCCGCATAGACGGACTGACAGACAAGTCGGTCATCGAAATATTCGACACAGCCGGCCGTCGTCGTGTCTACACTACGACAAGCGCGTCAAGCTCTGTTCATCAGCTCACATCGGGCACATACATCGTGCGTGTGCGCACAGCTAACAAGGATTATACAAACAAAATAAACGTAAGATAATGAAAGCAAGATATATATTTGTTTTATTGTTCTCTTTGCTCGGCCTGCATTCGCAGGCGCAGAGCATTGAGCTTGGAGGAATACTTCCTGCTGCAGATGGAGGCCTGAACGGACGCATGGTGATAGCCAAGGTCGATGACGGCGGCAAGCAGATACAGAGTATGCAGCTTGTTTGCTATAGTTTGCGTGACGGGAAAAGCACATTGTCTGATGATAAAGTAGTTTTGAATGACGGTTATTACATTTTTCCAATACCTTTGTCACTAGACCGTTCTTTTGTTGTGCCTTTTGTTTCAGGAAACGACCTTTATGCCTATCAGATAAAAGTTGTAATGACAGACGGAACAATATTGGTGACCGAGATGGTTGAAGATAACAAACTTGAAAGATTTAAATGGATTGGCAGTGATGTCAAATGGAATTCTTATACTACAGGTTATGCTCCGGATACACCACGAATCGATGCAAGTATTGACTATAAAACAAATCCGTTTTCTGTAGGCGGAATAAACTTCTATAAGAGTTTCAGTACGCACGCAAAAGGAAGTTTTACATTTAATTTCCCTGCCGGAAATAACTATTCGCGTCTGTTTACATATTATGGAATACAGGACAACAAAAATAAAGGTGATGTAAGGTTCTCCTTAATAGTGAATGGTGAAACTATAGAAACTCATGATTTATATTCAAAAACAAACACGTCAAAGCCGGCAGATTATGACGGAATATATCTTCGCAAGTTTGAAACTTTTATAGACGGCAAGACTGATGTTGTGCTTGATGGCGGTGTCATTGATGATTATTCCCAAGATCATATGAATTTTCCCATGGGACGCATCTATTTGAAGAAGGATACACGAAAGGAACAGATTTCAGAATGGCCCGAAACTCAGGTGTTGGCTACAGACAAACCTTCTGTGTATACACTTGATGCAACTTTCTCTTCAGGTGGAAAAGTCTATTATTATATAGCATCTGGAAGTGAATATGCAACGATTGAAGACGGCAACAAGTTGAATCTTCATACATTGCCGCAGGAAAAATCAGCCTCTATTGACGTAGTGGCTGTTCAGCCAGGTACTGATACGTATCTTCCTGCAAAACTTTATAAATGCCGTTTCTATGTGCGCAACAACAAGATTGTTCCTGCTGACGGCAAGATGGTGCTCAACAACGGCGACATAGTAGACCAGCTCACTGTGTATGCCAATCCTGATTCGCGCGGACAGGTGGTTGTCGACAACGGCTTTGCAAGCGTTAACAAGCTTATACTGAAATATACATTCAAGCCCGGTGAATGGAATTTTATCTCGTTCCCGGCTAACGTAAGCCTTTCTCAGATAAGCGACCTCAACTCGCTCGGCTATACTCTCAACGGCTCTCAGAAGGCATTCTATCTGTGCGAGTACAGCACACGTTCGCGTGCAGAGCAGCCATCCAAGACGGCATGGACAAAGCTTGCTTCGGACAATGTGATAAAGAACAAAGGCTACATAATGGGCGTGTCGCGCTCGGCCGACAATCCCGAGAACAAGCCTGTTGAGGTTACCTTTGTGTTTGAGAACACCACACTCGGCTTCGACCCGTCTAGCAGCGGCTCGCTCAACGTTGAGCTTAACATGATGCAGCTCGAGCCGGGAACAGAGATTCCCGTCTATGTTATGCCCGACGGACTCAAGGGCGTGCCCCTTAAGGTGATGGTCAAGTTCTCGCCAAAAGACATCTCGTCGCTTCCTGTAAACTATGCCAAGGCTCTTGATGACGCCCGTGTTACGTTCAATCCCAACAATTCGGGCATACGTCTTACTCTGCCTACACAGGATCAGGCCAGGGTGGTAATCTTCGACAGCAAGGAACGTGTGATTAAGGCCGTTAAATACATTGCGCCTTACCTCATCGACATCACCGACCTGAAGCCGGGCAAATATCAGCTCTACATCCAGTATGGCAACGCCACGGCAACGAAGCCGTTTGAAGTTACCGGTAAGAAATAATGACTACAGCATAATTTTATACTATTATTAAACATGACCTATAGAAAAAGGAGCGATTAAATAACAAGAATCGCTCCTTTTTTTCGTACATTTGCTCCATGATTTAAGGCGTAATGAACAAGTACCGACCTGTCATTAGAAATTTTAAGGCAAAAACTGAAAGGAAAATGTATGCTTGTTGTTAACGGACGGTTGAAATATTGACTGCTACGGCGTGGACTGTAAGCAAAATTATGTTTGTAGGTTTCAAATCGTTAACCTATCGTTTACGGGTCGTAAGTGGTCCACTTTTGATGCGAAAATGGCCGGTTTTTTTGTCATAAACGGGCGGCTTTTTATGGTCAAATCAGTGTTCTGCCGGCGAAAGGATAAAAGAAGAAATAATTAAACTCTTGAATTGATGAGGAAACAATGATAGCGGTTCTCTATTTCGTATTACGTCTGAAGCAACTTTGGCGAATTTTAAAACGACTTGGTGTTGCCATAAGTATGCTTTTGGCGGCATTTATGTTTTTGGCTCTTTATGTGCTGATAAAGACAAGCTACAGCTGGATTATGCCCGCTGCCGTCATTTTGTGCCTGCTGTGCTATCATACTTTCGTTTTCTTTCAGCTGTGATAATCTGCTGTTTGCTGTTTCCGTAATATCGGGAAGCATATTATATTTGTGCAATATGGGCATGGTGCGCCATATGTCGTTTTCATCAGCATCACTGGCCGTATATCAGTTGATAGTGCTTATACCCCTGTTTTTCTTTACTTGTTTTATTCCGCTTCTGCTCGTTCCGTTTGTTCTGATAAACGTATTATGCTGTATATTCCTTAAAGATAACTAAAAAAATATATGGAACTGATAAAGATAACAGATTTGTCAAAAAGCTACGGCAGGACAATGGTTTTACATGGATTGTCGGTAGTCTATCAGTCGGGGATGATTTATGGACTTGCCGGTGAGAACGGGGCAGGCAAGACAACGCTGTTTAACTGCATCATGGGACTTACCGGTTATGACGGCAGCATAGACAAGGCGTCAGGCATCTCAATCGGTTATCTGCCGGCCGAGAATCATTTCTACTCGCTGATTACCGGATATGAGTATCTCGACTTTTGTATAAAAGCAAAAGGCAAGAAAATCGACAGTGCAAGGGTGGAAGAAGCAAATAGAATGTTTCAGCTGCCGTTGCATAGGTATGCGTCGGAATATTCTACCGGCATGAAAAAGAAGCTGGCGCTTATGGCTCTGCTGTTGCAGGACAACGACTTGTATATACTTGATGAGCCGTTCAACGGTGTCGACTTATACGGCTGTATTCAGCTGAAGAAAATCATACGCTCTCTGAAAGCCAAAGGCAAAACCCTGCTGCTGTCCTCACACCAGATAACCATCCTGCTCGAACTGTGCGACAGCATCGACTATCTGAGCCGTCACACCATCGTGAAGAGATACACTGATGAACCGGTGGAAGAAATAGAACGGAGCATACTTGCCGACATTCATGGAGGGATGTAGGCTTTACAAGTCTTGTGCTAAGACATAAACAGCATATGTTTCTTCTGTAGTGAAACATACTTGACATGAAAGAAAAGAAACTACCACGGCTCACCATACTCATAGACATGACTTTCAAATGGTTCCCTATGTTCAGGGAAATGCTGCGCATGGAAAAGTTTTGTGCCATGCTGGGGCACTAAAGGAATGACTGAAAATCTTATAGTCAAAAAAGAAGCCCTGAAATGTAGCGGTAAAATCTATTCAGAGCAGCACAGACGGAACTTCGACATAAAGGATGGTATCTTGCAGGTGAAAACGCCCCTGACGATGAAAGCAGGCTGAACCTGACTATAAACAGGAAGCCGATTACCGAATGGTTCAGGGAACAATGGCACAGGCTTAGATATGGCACAAGACAGCTACAACCGGAAGAAAGAAAAAGCAGAGGATTCAAATTATAAAAGATATCAAATTCTCTCTTAATTCTAACTTTATTACGAGGAGCAAATTAATATAAAAAAACTTGCTCCTCGTGTTTTTTTAGATTAAACCCTACAAATACGGATTAAAATTATTTCCCTTCTTTTATTTTCTTCGATTTTTTTCTATCCTGAATAATGTCTTCCATATTTTCTTTTGCCCAAACTATAAGTGTATTAATACAAGGCAGTAAAGATAAGGCTCTATCGGTTAAAGAATACTCTACCTTCGGAGGAACTTCTGCATAGACCTTTCTGCTTACAAAGCCATCTTCCTCCAATGTTTTCAATGTTACAGTCAGTATTTTTTGAGCTATGTCAGGAATACTTTTCTGCAAAGCGTTAAAACGCATTATCGGTTCTTTGTTTAATGTGTACAACACTAAAAGCGACCATTTATCACTAATACGGGCAAGTATGTTTCTTATTGGACAATCAGGATCAAGTTCACTGATTACTTCATTTCTTTTCATCGTTATCAAATTAATTGTTGCTAAACAAAAGTAACTAACAATATTTATTACGCAAGTAAAAAAATATTTTATTTTTTTGCCTATTTATTACGTTCATTATCAACAATAGTTTCATTCAGGTTACTTACTGTGCCCTGAGTACCTTCTTGCATAATAAAAGAAAGAGAGCCATCTTTGCATACGAAAAGAAATAAACATTCCTATAGTTAGTAATATTGATAATTAAACTTTTAAGATTATGAAGAATGTAGTATTAATAGGTGCGAGCGGTTTCGTAGGGAACGCCATTTTGAATGAATTACTCGAAAGAGGACATCGTGTAACAGCTGTTGTACGTAACACTTCTAAAATAACAGCCAAGTCTGAGAATTTGGAGGTGAAAGAGATTGATGTTGAAAATGCTCCAGCAATAATAGAAGCAATGAAAGGAAAAGACGCTGTAATCAGTGCATACAATCCGGGATGGTCCAATCCCAACATGTACGAAGACACGCTGAGAGTCTATCCAAAAATTCTGGAAGAAGTAAAAGAGTCAGGAGTAAAACGTCTTTTAATTGTTGGCGGTGCTGGAAGCCTGTTTGTAAAGCCTGGTTTACGTTTGGTCGACACGGGTACGTTGCCAGAAGCATGGTTGCCCGGTGTAAAGTCTATGGCAAAATTCTTTCTTGAAACTTTAGTCAATGAGAAAGAACTTGATTGGGTGTTCTTCTCGCCTGCTGCTAATCTTGGAAATCTGACTACCGGAGTGCGGACAGGAAAATTCCGTTTGGGAAAAGATGATCTGATTGTGGATGAGAAAGGTGAAAGTTTTATTTCTGTAGAGGATTATGCTATGGCAATGGTGGACGAGCTGGAACAGGAAAATCACCATCGTGAACGCTTCACCATCGGTTATTGATTTTCTGTTTGGTTCAAAATAAATATAGTTGGTTTCCATGAAAAAAGCTTTGGATTTCATTAGCAGACATAAGAATGTTGTTTTTGCTACAGTTGATGGAGATATGCCCAAACTACGTGTGCTTCAGATAATGAAACAGGAAGGGGCCGTTTTTTATTTTGCTGTAAATAGCGGAAAGGAAGTGTACCAACAATTGCAAAGCAACAATAATGTTGAATTTGTTACTATGGATGGCAATATATCTGTACGTGTAGCCGGATATGTTCTTTTCGATGTTTCGAACGTTGTAGCACAGGAAATCTACAACAACAATCCTGTGTTGCGGCGCTTTCATGACAGTTATAAAACGATTGCCTATTTCAGATTGTTGGCTACAAAAATTGATTATTATGATTTAGGAACCAATCCTGTAACATTTGATACGTTTGAGGTTGTCTCAAAATAGAAATGTAAAAGTAAAAATCTTATAGATTGAAACTTAGTAATAAAAAACTCCTGCTTTAGTCCATGTTTATTGTAATTATTAGGACTGAAAGCAGGAGTTTTTTATATTGTAGCTTATAGATTGTAAGTAAGCTTGTCTCTGTTTTTTATTTTGAGACATTTACATTTGCAGTATTAAATACACAAAAAAGGATAAGTGTATATTTGAAAAGAAGAGTTGCAGTGAACTATTTTTGAGACTAGTCTTAAATGACTATAGGCTGAATCAGACTGCAACTCTCTTTCTTGGAGAACTTAGCCAGTTAGAATTGTAGGCTCACGACCTAATAAATGTATTAGCTGTTTCTCCTTCATGTTTAATACTGTAAATGCAAATTTATGAATTATTCTCATTTTGTAGGTCTTGATGTAGGAAAAAACACTTTCGATGCATCATTGATGTCCGCTGATGAAAAAGAATTGTCTCACAATTCTTTTGACAACACTCCAGAGGGAATCCAGTCTTTACTGGTCTGGATAGCCGATCATCAACTTTCTTTATCCAACATCCTGTTTTGTGCCGAAAACATGGGCAATTACGTCACGGAATTATCTGTATCCAGTGTATCCATGGGATTTTCCCTGGCTTTAGTTTGCCCGTTAACCATAAAGAAATCAATAGGTCTTCAACGAGGCAAAAATGACCGTATTGATGCCAAAAGAATTGCAAATTATGCGGTATTGCACTATCGAAAACTGAAACTATACAAATTGCCAGACAAGGACTTGGTGAAATTGAGAGGATGGATTATTGTACGTGATAATTTGGTCAAGCAAAAGGTATCAAGCATAAAACTATTGGAAACATTTTCTCAAATGTCTAGGTTGGCTGATGTGGCAGAATCCATTTCTTTCTTGGAAGAACAGCTCAATTCAATAAAAGAAAAAATCCTGAAGGTGGAAGAAGCTATGGAGAAATTAATAACTGCTAATAGCTCTCTTTACACCAACTATATATTATTAAGAAGCATAAAAGGAATAGGTGTAATCAATGCCGTTGTATGCTGTGTGTTACCGACAATTTTCAAAGATTTGATAACCCAAGGAAATTTGCATGCTATTGTGGGGTTGCCCCATTTGAACATACTTCAGGTATTTCCATACGAGGAAAAACACAGACATCTCCATTAGCTAACAAAGAAGTGAAAGTATACCTTACCCGAGCGGCGATTACTGCCATCGCCTGGGATCCACAGATGAAGGCATATTATAAAAGAAAAGTAGCCGAGGGAAAACATAAAGCATCTGTAATAAATGCCGTAAGAGCCAAAATAATAGCAAGGGCTTTTGCCGTAATACGAAGGCAGACTCCATTTGTTACATTGGTTGCATAATAAAAAAGGAAAATAACCTCGAAAACATTTTAGATTTTGGAAGCTGTCAGAGCTTCTAATGAGTTGTTGTGTGCATATACAAACTTACCCAAGAATACGTTAATGTTCGTAAACTTGGGCAAGATTTTAAAGATTTTGTTTGGAGAGGACTTAGAATTCAGCCTCTGTTCGTATTTTCAAACCATTAATGGAAAAATGAGAAGAAACATTGAACCGTTCAATCTCCAAAGAGAGCGATTTCTTTAACATTGTGCCTCCGCTTCGGTAAGTGTTGAACCATCAATCGCTGTAGAATGGGTAATAAGAGAATACCAAGATGCTGAAACTTTTGGTACAACTACTCAATCTCTTGCCAAACACCTTGTCCCATTGACTTTTATTTAATTGGATTTATTAAAGGTAGTGTATTTGTATTGCGTAGCAAAAAAATAATGACTTACTACTATATTTTTTTGCATTTGTGGGGAAAGGGTGGGAAAAATAAATAGGAAGCCGATTGCCGACTGGTTCAGGGAACAGTGGAACAGGCTCAGATACGGCACAAGACAGCCACAGCAGGAAGAAAGGCAAGGCAGGGGAATAAAGCTCTAACCCCGGCAAACAAGTTCAAGAGAACGGCATTATGCCCTCTCTTGGACTTATCTGCCATAAATACCATATAGGCAAAGATTATCAGATACTTATGCTTTTTAGCATACCAATCAGAAAAATGCATATCAGAATGCTTCCTTTTCTGTTTTTTTTCGTATGTTTGAAAAACACATCAATCAATTTGACCTTATGGATAAGACAATGAAGACCATGACTTTGGACTATGCAATAGAAATTGCCAGTCTTACGGAAATCAACCATCAGCCGCTCTACGATGAAATAACCAGTCAAAAATGGAGCGTTCACTATTTTTATGACGAAAAACGTTACCGGAACATTGTTATTGATGTCGTTGAACTTCCACATAGCAATGCACCGGAAGTCCATCCGACCTACACTCTGTTCAATCAGCTAAACTCCATATTCCAACATTTGCATTTGTGCATTGACAATGACGGAAAACTGTATTCGGTGGTCAATAAAAAAGAAATTCAAGACAAATGGGAAGATATAAGAAAAGAACTGTTATCTGAATATGAGGGAATCAAACAGATTAAAAAGATGGTGGAAAAGTTGGATTACGCTTATTATTCATGTGAAGGCACACTGATGCAATCACTGCTGCACCTCATATTCTTGGTTCGCTACAGGGAAGAGAACAGGTTTAATATAGAACTGTCTTCCGTGCTGAATGAAGGGGAGCTTATAGACATCGAATTGGAGAGTACCGTTTCGGAAAGAGACAGGCAGCATTTTTGCGGCAAAGGCTACGTTCATCATCAGTCTGCAATGAAGAAAGCCTACGACAAGCAGATTAAGCCATTGACGCAAAGTGAGTTTGACTATGGTTTTACCATTGACATAGAGTACATATTCAATTCTGAACATAGGGTTCAGAAAATAGAGGCTTGTATAAAGGAACAGTCAAGCGACAGATTCGTACACAAAAAGACTGTAACTTTCAGTTTAATTCCAAAAGAGTAGATTATGGCACGTAAATTTTTAATTGACGGTAACTGGCTTATTTGTTCGGAAGGAACTTGTATGCAGCGCATGTTGGTCAAGAGCCAGAAAACGGTTTTTGCACACGGAAAACTCGTGGCGACCATGAATGACCGCATGGATAACAATTTTTATTGCCTGAAGATGGTTTCCGCAGGAGCTATGGTAGGTGCTATCGTAGGTGCAGCCATTGCTGCAGGAGCAATCTTTACTGGTGGAGCTGCCATAGGCGGCATTATGGCGGCTGTGGGGACAAGTGCCCTGACTGGCTCAATCAGCGGAAAACTGCTCTCACTAATGCCATGTATATGCGCCTGTCTGACCAAGCCCAACAAATGGACAAGTGTAAAGAACAGTGTGTTAATCCAAAACCAAATGGCTCTGATGCCTGATGCCAAACTGAATTGTCTTTTGGGCGGTATGGTATCTATTATTCTGCCTAAGATTCAATTAGCAATCGACTGTCTAATGATTAGTGATTTCTGTTATAAAAAAAAGGATAGTAATGCTGAATTACCCGAGGGATGGAAAGAAGCTACAGAGGATATAAAAATAGAAGAAGGTTGTTGGGAAAATGAATCCGGATTTAAGGCGAGTCTGTATTACAATGAAAAAGAAAACCTTTATATACTGGCTTTTGCAGGCACTGAGAATTTAAAGGATTGGATTACTGATATTCGGCAAGGAATTGGATTGGATGATAAAAAAAGAGGACAATATCGTAAAGCGATAGAATTAGCCGATAAGGTACAAGAGTATGCAGGACAAAAGAATTTGATTATTACGGGACATTCTTTAGGAGGTGGGCTTGCTTCTATTGCCTCTGTTGCTACAGGATGCAATGCTTATACCTTTAATGCAGCAGGACTTCATCCTAAAACATTGAAAGATCAAGAACTGAGTCCAAATAGCATGGGGCAAATACAGGCATATTACTCAACAGACGACCCTTTAAATATCTGTCTCTTATACACATCTCCGAGCCCACGAGACCGTACTAGATCTC
>ENA-OZHK01000270-OZHK01000270.1-human-gut-metagenome-genome-assembly--contig:-NODE-270-length-16471-cov-5.257005_pt1 | contig 16471 bp, 16 predicted proteins | sample MGYA00244048_ERZ653690 | MGnify/ENA primary metagenome ERZ653690 (study PRJEB26926, sample SAMN06165197) | human gut metagenome | biome: ENVO:00009003; feature: ENVO:2100002; material: ENVO:00002003...
TCTACACTTATGCGATCGTCGGCAGCGTCAGATGTGTATAAGAGACAGCATCATGATTGTGCAAATTTAATGCAGTTCACTTAAATTCAAAATATAAAAATGCGTATTTTTGCAGAAAACTGTCTATGGCGGCACATAATGAACTGGGAAAAGAAGGCGAAGACCTTGCGGCACTCCACCTCATGGAAAAAGGGTACCGGATACGGCACCGCAACTGGAGGTCGGGGAAAAAGGAAATTGACATTGTTGCCGAAAAAGACGGGGAGCTGGTCATCGTAGAGGTCAAAACCCGCGGCAATGAAAATTTCGGCCGTCCGGAAGATGCCGTCGGCGACCGGAAGATCCGGAACATCGTCGCCTCGACCGACGCATACCTCCGCAAGTTCGGGATAGACCTGCCGGTGAGGTTCGACATCATTACAGTCACAGGCAGGAAGCCACCCTTCGGCATAGAACACATAGAAGACGCGTTTCTGCCTCCCGTATGGTAAATGCCCGACAGACAGAGACAGACCGTAAACACCATAAACAAAGACAATCGGAATGAACTACCCTACACCCATACGGCTGGAAGAAACCACTTCCACCAACAGCTACCTGGCCGAACTGTGCAACCGGCAGCATCCGGCCGAACTGACAAGCGTATATACAAGCTACCAAAGTGCAGGCCGGGGACAGAGAGGCAACAGCTGGGAATCGGAAGCCGGTGCAAACCTGCTTTTCAGTTTCGTGGTCTATCCGGATTTCCTCGAAGCCCGGAAACAGTTCCTGCTGTCGCAAGTTACGGCACTGGCATTACAGGAAGTGCTTTCACAATATACTGCCGACATTACCATCAAATGGCCGAACGATATCTACTGGAAAGACAAGAAACTGTGCGGAACCCTCATCGAAAATGACCTGACGGGTACCTGCATCAGCCGTTCCATCTCGGGAACAGGCGTAAACCTTAACCAGCAGCATTTCATAAGTGACGCCCCTAACCCTGTCTCACTTTTCCAGATTACCGGAAAGACATACCACCCGACAGATATCCTGCACCGGATCATGGAAAAGGTGTCGGTTTACTATGCACAGCTGCAGGCCGGACAGACCGACGGAATCACCGGCCTTTACAAACAGGCACTCTACCGGAAAGAAGGGTTCCATACCTACAAAGATGCGGGCGGCATATTCAAGGCTTGCATACGCGACATAGAACCCAGCGGCAAACTGATACTGGAAGACGAAAACGGGACACGCCGGGAATATATGTTCAAGGAAGTGGAATACATACTGTAACCCTCAAAGTATATGACCTTTAAAACATACAAGATCTCGCCTGCCAGCAGACACATTCTGGATATTGCCATACCTTCCATCATATCGAACATTACCGTCCCGCTGCTGGGGCTGGTAGATGTAAGTATTGTCGGTCACCTGGGAGCCACCTCCTATATAGGCGCCATAGCCATAGGAGGAATGTTGTTCAGCATGATCTACTGGATATTCGGGTTCCTGCGGATGGGGACAAGCGGACTGACCGCACAAGCCTTCGGACAGGACAACAGACAGGAAATGATCCATATCCTGCTACGTTCCCTTGCCATCAGCCTGCTGATTTCCTTCGTGCTCATCGTACTGCAGTACCCCATCCGACTGGCCGCCTTCCGTATCATCGACACCAGCCGGGAGGTACAGGAGCTGGCAAGCCTCTATTTCCATATCTGTATCTGGGGAGCTCCTGCCGTACTGGGACTCTACAGCTTTTCCGGCTGGTTTATCGGCATGCAGAATTCCCGCTTTCCCATGTTCATAGCCATAACCCAGAACATCGTCAACATAGCCGCCAGCCTGTTCTTCGTATTCGGGCTCGACATGAAAGTGGCCGGTGTAGCCCTGGGCACGCTGACCGCCCAATATGCCGGTCTGCTGATGGCGTACATACTTTGGCTAAAACATTACGGTCCGTTACGCTCCGCCATCCGGAAGAAAGCCATATTCGGGAAAGATTCCATGAAACGTTTCTTTCTGGTGAACCGCGACATTTTCCTGCGTACACTGTGCCTGGTAGCGGTAACCGTATTCTTCACTTCCACAGGAGCCGCCTACGGTGACGTTATCCTGGCTGTCAACACCCTCCTGATGCAGCTGTTCACCCTGTTTTCCTACATCATGGACGGATTCGCCTATGCCGGAGAGGCACTGGCCGGCAAATCGTTCGGTGCCGGAAACATGAATGAGCTGAAAAAGACTGTCAGACATCTCTTCGGATGGGGAATCGGCTTATCGGTTGTATTCACCCTGCTTTACGGAGCAGGCGGCAAAGGATTCCTGGGACTGCTCACCAACGACACGGCCGTCATCGAGGCATCCGGAGACTACATATACTGGGTGCTGCTGATTCCTGCCGCCGGATTCTCCGCCTTTCTGTATGACGGCATATGCATCGGAATGACGGCTACCCACATCATGCTGCGGGCCATGGTGATAGCCGCCGCCAGCTTCTTCCTCCTTTACTACGGCCTGCAGCACTGCTGGGGCAACCACGCATTGTGGCTGGCATTCCTTACTTACCTGACCCTAAGGGGTGTGATGCAAGGAATCTTCATACGGCCGTTCCTGAAACGGCTGTATCCCGTATCGCCGCAATAGCTTGCACCGGCTGTCTCGGGAGTTTCGGAATATCTGACATTATTCCCTCCAAAAGCATCCGTATTTGAACCAGTTTAAGTATCTTTGTTCCAAACAATAAAATATTCTGGAAAGTATGGCAAAATTTAAACGTATCCTGTTAAAGCTCAGTGGAGAAAGTCTGATGGGCGAAAAAAAATACGGTATCGATGAAAAACGCCTCGGCGAGTATGCACAGCAAATCAAGGAAATCCATGATATGGGTGTCCAGATCGGAATCGTAATCGGCGGCGGAAACATCTTCCGCGGACTGAGTGGTGCCGGAAAAGGATTCGACCGGGTAAAAGGCGACCAGATGGGTATGCTGGCAACGGTTATCAACAGCCTGGGATTAAGCTCTGCCCTGGTAGCGGCAGGCGTAAAGGCACGGGTCCTGACAGCCATCCGCATGGAACCTATCGGCGAATTCTATACGAAATGGAAAGCCATTGAAGCCATGGAAAACGGTGAAGTGGTCATCATGTCGGCTGGAACCGGAAATCCGTTCTTTACAACCGATACCGGTTCTTCCCTGAGAGGCATCGAGATAGAAGCCGATGTCATGCTGAAAGGTACCCGCGTGGACGGAATCTATACCGCCGACCCGGAAAAAGACCCGACGGCTACGAAATTCGATGACATAACCTACGATGAGGTTCTGGCAAGGGGCCTGAAAGTAATGGACCTGACAGCAACCTGCATGTGCAAGGAAAACAACCTTCCGATCATCGTATTCGACATGGATACCGTAGGCAACCTGAAGAAAGTGATGTCCGGCGAGAAGATCGGGACTTTAGTCCACAACTGACCGACCGGTTCCTGATATATTCCGGCGGGTGGAGTCCAGGACTTTACCCGCCTACTTCTTGTAGAGGAGTCCTCTTTTTTCTCCACCGGTTTACATACCAGATGCATATCAACAGTGATACCATTGTAGAAAGCGGAGGAGCAAATCCCATCCAGAAAAGTGAAGTGGAGTCAATACGGCTGAAAATCCATGACAGCGGGATTCTGAACAGGAAAGTCGCAATCAGACTGTGTACCATCGGGAAGAGTGAGTTCCCCTGTCCGCTGAAATAGGAATTAAAGCAGAATACAAAGCTCACCATGATACAGTCAAGGCTATAGCCGTGCAGATATCCCGACGCCATCGCTATCACGGAGGCATCATGTGTGAAGATTCCCACCAGTGTTCCGGGCAGAAACTGGGAATAGATACAGAAAGACACACCGAAAAACAGGGCCATGACAATTCCCGACTGCAGGCAGCGCTCCACCCTTGCTGTCAGGCCCGCCCCGTAATTCTGTGCGGTCATGGCTGCAACGGCCGAAGAAATGGCTACCGGAGGAAGCATGGCAAATATGATAAGCTTCTCTACGACCCCGAGCGCCGCGGAAGCGATGACTCCCATCCCGTTTACAATGACCGTAATAAGCAGGAAAGAGATATTTATCAATGCATCCTGAAGGGCAAGCGGAGCTCCCAGAATGATAATCCGCCTTGAAAGGACCTTATCCAGACGGATGTTACGGCGGGTAAACTCAAAGTCAAAGCCTTTCCGGTAGAAATACCACAGAGCAACGACAAAGCTGATACCCTGAGAAGAGACTGTAGCCACAGCCGCCCCTGCCGCTCTCATGTGCAGACCACCTACCAGAACGAAATCGAGCACTATGTTAATTATGCATGCCAATGCTACAAAGTACAGCGGCGTACGTGAATCGCCCAGGCCGCGCATGATGCCAAAGACTACGTTGTACCCGATCATGAAAGGTATACCCAGCGAACAGATCAGCAGATAATGCTCCGTATCACGCACCGCTTCCGCCGGGGTATGCATGACGGACGTCACAGCTTGATGGAAAAAGGCCATCAGCAACGTCAGCACAGCACCGATAATGACAAACAGCCATACCGACGAACCGATTATGGAGGCAACCTCCCTATTGTTACGTGCTCCTGTGGCTATCCCGATAAGCACGGTAATACCTGCAGTCAGTCCCAAGATAATTCCCGTAACCGTCTGGAGCACCTGGCTGCCGATAGCTACACCGGCCACACTCGCTGCGTCATCAAACTGGCCTACGACAAACAGATCGGCCCCTCCGTACAAGGCCTGCAGCACATTGGCGAGCAAATAAGGGACTGCAAACTGAAGCAATGTCCTGGGTACACTGCCTTGTGTCAGATCAAGTTCTTTCATACTGATTCAAATTTAGACAAAAAGCCGGATAAGAGACGGTTTTACCCAGTCATCTTATCCGGCTTCATGCCCTCCGATGAGGATTACAAAACTTACCTTTCCATTATGTCCCGCAAAGGTGGGACAAAGGTTTGACATATACAAATTTCAGGTAATCTTTCTTCAATACATGTACATATTACGGCAGCTGTTTCACACCAATGTCATATGTACCACCTCGCAATTATCCATGTGAGGAATGGAAGTCAGCCTGTCGGCAGGAATCCCTTCTATCTGTGCCCGCAACGAACGGTTGATCAAACCATGCGCCACTACCAGCAACCTTTTCCCCTGATAGTGCCGGCGGATATAGCCGATACATTTTCCGGCGCGCTCATATAACATTTCTTTCGATTCGGCGTCGGCGGGAATCCTACTCCGGTCTACACTATCCAGCGGAAGACCAGTCCAGCTTCCCCAGTCTATTTCACGGAGCAGCGGAGTCTTCTCCCACGGCAGATTTCTGGAAGCCATCGCCAGTCTGACCGTATCCACAACACGCTGCAGGTCACTGCTCAAAACGGCATCCAGCTCAATACCGGCCAGGCGCCGGCCCAACTCCACCGCCTGCCTTTTCCCTTCTTTCGTGAGATGGCCAGGCAGATGTCCCTGAAAAATCCGGGCAACATTCTCCTCCGTCTGTCCATGACGGGCTATATACAAATCAACCATACCTGTAAAAATCAGTTACAAGACCCTTCCATTAATCTTCCATCAACTTACGGTAACGTACCCGTTTCGGTTCCTGGTTGCCCATGCGCTTCATCTTGTTCTCTTCATATTCGGTATAGGAACCTTCAAAGAAGAACACTTCACTGTTACCTTCGAAAGCCAGGATATGCGTACAGATACGGTCAAGGAACCAACGGTCGTGACTGATCACTACCGCACATCCGGCAAAGTCTTCCAGACCTTCCTCCAGTGCACGGAGCGTATTTACGTCTATATCATTGGTAGGTTCGTCAAGCAGCAGCACATTCCCCTCTTCCTTCAGCGCCAGCGCCAGGTGAAGGCGGTTACGTTCACCGCCCGAAAGCATTCCGCACAGCTTTTCCTGATCGGAGCCTGAAAAATTGAAACGGCTCAAGTAAGCACGGGCATTCACGTCACGGTTCCCCATGCGAAGCAGGTCATTACCTCCACTCACTACCTGATAGACAGTCTTGTCAGGATCAATGGCCTTATGCTGCTGGTCGACATAAGCTATCTTGACGGTTTCTCCTACTTCAAATTCACCTTTATCCACTTTTTCCAATCCCATGATCAGACGGAACAGCGTCGTTTTTCCTGCACCGTTAGGACCGATCACACCGACAATGCCGTTGGGAGGAAGCATGAAATTCAAGTCATCGAACAACAGCTTATCACCGTATGCCTTCGCCACATGCTTTGCTTCAATAACCTTATTACCCAGACGCGGACCATTCGGAATAAAGATTTCCAGTTTCTCTTCCTTCTCCTTCACATCTTCATTCAACAGTTTGTCGTAAGAATTCAGACGGGCCTTTCCTTTAGCCTGACGAGCCTTCGGAGCCATACGTACCCATTCCAGCTCACGTTCCAATGTCTTGCGGCGCTTGCTGGCAACCTTCTCTTCCATTTCCATGCGCTTGGTTTTCTGCTCCAGCCAGCTTGAATAGTTACCCTTCCAAGGAATACCTTCGCCACGGTCGAGCTCCAGAATCCAACCGGCCACATGGTCCAGGAAATAACGGTCGTGCGTTACGGCGATGACCGTACCTTCATATTGCTGCAAATGCTGCTCCAGCCAGTCGATGCTTTCGGCGTCTAGGTGGTTGGTAGGTTCATCGAGCAACAGAATATCCGGTTTCTGCAGCAATAGACGGCATAAGGCCACACGACGGCGTTCACCTCCCGACAGGTTCTTCACCAACTGGTCTTCGGGCGGACAACGCAACGCATCCATCGCACGCTCCAGCTTGCTGTCAATGTTCCATGCATCCGTTGCATCAATGATATCCTGCAGTTCGGCCTGACGGGCAAAAAGTGCATCCATCTTTTCAGGATCTTCATAATACTCGGGCAAACCGAACTTGTTATTGATTTCTTCGTATTCGGCGAGTGTGTCCACAACCTTCTGTACACCCTCCATAACAACCTCCTTCACAGTCTTGGTATCGTCCAGATGAGGTTCCTGTGCCAGATAACCTACCGAATATCCCGGTGAGAATACCACTTCTCCCTGGTAATTCTTCTCCAAGCCGGCAATGATCTTCATCAAAGTAGACTTACCGGCACCGTTCAATCCGATAATACCGATTTTGGCACCATAGAAAAAGGATAGGTAGATGTCTTTCAATACCTGTTTGTTGTTCTGGAATGACTTGCTCACTCCGACCATTGAAAAGATAATTTTTTTATCGTCTGCCATATTCTTTCAAATGTTTAATGTTTTTTGTAATTCCTCGTAAAATAGCCGTGGATATATACCTGATAGAAAATAAAACCTCCCAGACAGATACACAAAGCTCCGGCATAGTCGCCCACGGTTACCGGCGGCAAAGCTCCTTTACCCAAAAAGAAACCTGCCACAATTCCTAAAATCCAGAGCAACTGGAACGTATGGTAACCACTCCCCCGCTCACAATGCAGGGGTAGCAGAATCATCATGCGCAGAAACTGGCCGATAGAGAATCCACAACCCACACCGATCAGTATTCCACCTACATACAAGGGAATACCCTGCTCCGATTTCATCAGGGCAACCAGTCCCAAAGCGGTCAGAAGCTGGCCGATCAAGATCTGTAACCGCCCATGCATCGGACGCCGGAAAATCTCACGGACAAGCAGATACACAATAAAGCCCGCTCCTATGCAAAGATAGAAAAAAGTATCGGTTACCGATGAAAAAAGGAAGCCTAAAACCAAGGGAACCGCCATCATATTAATACCTGGCAGCAACGTACGGAACAGGAAAAAACGGTCGAAGGAACAAAGCGGTACATCCAATGGAGCCCTGAAACAGACATGTACAGACAATACCAGCAGAATGGCGGCAGCACAAAAGACAGACGACAGGTAAAGTGTCTGGTCAAAAGTAAGCAGTCCGCTTCTGTGTGTCCCCACAACCAGTCCTGCCACCAGTCCCAAAATCCCCGACCATGTAAAGACCCGGTTGGCCGAATCACGGTGGTTGCTTGGTGTGACGTCAATAGCCAAGGTACTGCCTGTCACCATCAGTGAAACGGCAAACAGCCCCCCTTGCAGGATCCTCAATACCACTACCATCCAGAATCCGGATACATACGGATACAGTAAAGACAGCAAAGCCAACAGAAGTATACTCCTGGTACACACATGCTTGCGGCTGAATGCATCGACCAGATAATTGTTGAAAGGTCCCGGAAGAAACATGGCGGCACCAAAAATGACAGAAACCAACGCCGCTTGGGAATCAGTACATCCCTTATCCGTTACCATCCAGTCATGAAGCAACGGGAACAGCATAAACACGGCTACGAAAAGGAGGAAATTTGCTGCAATCAATAAAGTAAAATTTTTATTCCACAGCATAAAACAGTTATTCTAGCTAAATTATTGTATCTAAATCATAATAGTGACAAAGAACATGAACCGGTCCGCACAGACCCTGCCCATATTCATCGCCACTACCCCATATCATCGGAATTCCCGTCCTTCAAGAAATACAGGAATCCACTTTCTACATGTCTGTCTACAATCAATATTGTTCTTTCTCGTTCGGGAAATCGGACGACTTCACATCCGTCACATACTGCCCGATAGCATCGGTCATGATGCTGTGCAGGTCGGCATAACGGCGTAAGAAACGGGGACTGAATCCCTTGCTCATTCCCAGCATATCCGCAACGACCAGAACCTGTCCGTCGACAGCTCCACCGGCTCCGATACCGATTACCGGAATCTTCAGTTCCCGAGCCACACGTCCGGCCAAATCTGCCGGGATCTTTTCCAGTACCAGCGAAAAACATCCGGCTTCCTCCAGCAGATGAGCGTCACGCAGCAGCTTTTCCGCCTCCCTATCTTCTTTGGCGCGTACACCATATGTACCATACTTGTTGATAGACTGAGGCATCAGGCCCAGATGTCCCATTACAGGTATTCCGGCCCCGATAATTTTGTGTATCGTCTCGATGACCTCTTCGCCACCTTCCAGCTTCAATGCGTCGGCTCCGGTTTCCTTCATCATGCGGATGGCATTGCACACACCATCAAACGGAGCGGCCTGATAAGAACCGAAAGGCATGTCTACCACCACCAGCGCACGTTTTACGCCACGCATCACGGAACGCCCGTGATAAATCATCTGGTCAATGGTAATCGGTAAAGTGGTAACATTACCGGCCATTACATTCGATGCCGAATCACCTACCAGAATCACATCTACACCGGCCCCGTCCACAATCTGGGCCATCGTATAGTCATAAGAAGTAAGCATTGAAATCTTCTCACCCCTTTCCTTCATTTCAACCAGGCGGTGAGTAGTCACCTTACGTGTATCACTCGACAAATATCCTGCCATAATACTTCAATCAATTAAAAAACTCGGCAAAGTTAGCAGATTTCAGGAAGTTAAGCAAGCAGCGAGCACATCTTTTCATAACCGAAATCCGTAAAATCGGAAATAACCGCCTTACATTTATCCTGTATGGCTTCCTTCGGGTTTGTCGTACACAATCCTACAACCGTCATGCCTGCGGCATTCCCGGCTTCAAGGCCATGGAACGAATCCTCAAACACAACACAGTTGGCCGGTACTGTTCCAAACACTTCGGCACCCAGCAGAAAACAGTCGGGAGCCGGTTTAGAACGTGTAAACATTTCGGCAGTCAGAATACGGTCCACCAGCTCCTTCAGTTCCGGATGTGCCTTATAGACATTGGCCATCTTCAAATCGTTCGAACTTGTCACAATGGCTATCTTCACGTCATGGGCTCTCAACTCGCGCATGAATTCCACCACTCCGGGCACATATTCATAGACCATTTCGCTTTCAAAACGGTTCAGGTCGGCTGTAATCCGCTCCTGTTCTTCCTTCAGACCGGAAAAATACCTGTCATAGATCTGGGTCAATGTCATTCCCTTGATAATCCGTCCGAAACCGGATTCCCGACGGTATTTCTCACCTACCCCGTTCCAGAAAATACTATATTGAGATTCGGTATCCATCACCACTCCGTCAAAATCAAAAAGAGCGGCCAAACATTTAGTCTTATCCATTCTTATGGTGTTTAGTTTGATTTAACGCTGCAAAGTTCTAAAATATCAGTTGTTCTTCCTAACTTTGAAAAACAAAATTTCTTAAACTCCCATGAAAGAGAACAATCCTCATATCCTAGGAACCGCCCCCATTGGAAAATTGCTGCTCCAATACTCCATTCCGGCCATTGTAGGCATGACACTTACCTCTCTTTACAACATCATCGACAGTATTTTCATCGGACATGGAGTGGGAGCCATGGCCATATCCGGACTGGCCATCACATTTCCGCTGATGAACCTCGTCGTCGCCTTCTGCACCCTGGTAGGTGTAGGCGGTGCCACCATATCTTCCATCCGCCTGGGACAGAAAGACCAGAAAGGAGCCGAATACATTCTGGGGAACGTGGCTATTCTCTGCATCATCAACGCCATCATTTTCGGAGGCCTCTCGCTCCTGTTCCTGAAACCGCTGCTAATTTTCTTCGGCGCAACCGAAAACACATTGCCCTATGCATACGATTTCATGCAGGTCATTCTGCTAGGAACTCCCATATCGTATATCATGATAGGTCTGAACAACATCATGAGAGCTACCGGATATCCGAAAAAAGCCATGATGTCGTCACTGCTGACCGTAGGATGCAACCTTGTTTTCGCACCCATATTCATCTTCGTCTTTGAATGGGGAATCAGAGGAGCGGCACTGGCCACCCTTGTTTCACAGTTCTTCGGCATGATCTGGGTGTTGTACCACTTCAACAACCGGAAAAGTTTCGTCCACTTCAAACGTTCCTGTTTCAAACTGAAAAGACACATCATCCTTTCCGTATTCGGAATAGGCATGTCTCCTTTCGTCATGAACGTATGTGCCTGCTGTATCGTCATCTTCATCAACAACCGGCTTCTTTCCTACGGAGGCGACATGGCCATCGGAGCATTCGGCATACTCAACCGCATCCAGATGCTGTTCGTCATGATTGTGATGGGCATAACCATGGGGATGCAGCCCATTTCGGGATACAATTACGGAGCACACCGGTATGACCGGGTAATGCACAACCTGAAGTTGGGAATCATTGCCGCCTGCAGCATAACCACCGTCGGATTTCTGGCCAGCGAACTTTTCCCAAATATCTTTGTCGGTATGTTCACGACCAATGCGGAACTTACCTCCGAAGCAAGTACGGCACTCCGGATAGGAGTCCTTTCCTTCCCCGTCATCGGAGCCCAGATCGTAATCACCCAATTTTTCCAGTCGATCGGAAAAGCCAGGATCTCCATCTTCCTGTCACTATCCCGACAACTACTGTTCCTGCTTCCCTGCCTGGCCTTCCTGCCTCCATTATGGGGAGTGAACGGAGTGTGGGCCAGCATGTGCATTTCCGACATGATAGCCTTTATCACGGCTGTACTGATGCTGATATATCACTTCAGACATCTCCGTCAGCTGAACAACAGCATGACATTCAATACGGAAACGACAGCAGCGATGAAATAAAGCAGAAACGAACTCCAACGGGAATTGACATACTGCCCCATTACCTTTCTGGAAGAAGTAAGTCCCACCTGCAGGAACACGGTAAACGGCAACTGGACACTCAAGGCCATCTGGGATATGAGAAGTCCCTGGAAAGGATCACTGATAAACAGAATAATGACCAGAGCCACTCCCAAAGAAATCAGAATCCCCACCTTGGAATGGATATCCTTGATATGGTAGCTTTCACCGAACATACCGGCAAAGATGGAACCGGCTGCCATACCGCTTGTAACCGTTGATGATATACCTGCCATCAGAAGAGCCAGAGCAAAGACAAGTCCGGCACCGTTCCCTAAAAGCGGATCAAGCAAAGACTTTGCCTGCTGGAGCTCCTCCACCGGGGTGCCTCCGGCAAAAAAAGCCGTTGCCGCCAGAAGTATCATGGCACTGTTGATGGCCCATCCCACTCCCATTGAAAACAAGGTGTCATAAAACTCATATTTCAAACGCCGTCTGACAGACACTTCATCACCTTTATTATATTCGCGGCTCTGGACTACCTCCGAATGTAGGAACAGGTTGTGTGGCATCACCACTGCCCCCAGCACACTCATGATGATAAGCATGCTGCCTTCGGGTACAGAAGGAACAACCCAGGCATACGCTGCTTCGGGCCAATCGATATCTACCAGAAACAATTCATACAGAAAGGAAAGCCCGATGACCGAAACAAACGTAATGACCGCCCTTTCAATCCGTTTATAGGAATTGGTGAAAAGCATGACAACCACCAGCACCGCTGTAAGTACGGCCCCCACTGCCACAGGAATGTCAAACAGCATTTCCAGAGCAATGGCTCCTCCCAGAATCTCGGCCAGGGATGTAGAGACCGAAGCCAGCACCGCACTGCCCAGAATGGGACGGGATATCCAGCGTGGCGCATATTTCGTTGCAGCCTCGCTCAGGCACAATCCGGTAACAATTCCCAGATGAGCCACATTATGCTGCAGGATAACCAACATGACTGTCGATAAAGTCACCACCCAAAGCAGGGCATAACCATAATCCGACCCGGCTGCGAAATTCGAAGCCCAGTTTCCCGGGTCAATGAACCCCACAGTCACCAGCAGACCGGGACCTATATAGCGGAAGAAATCGATCCCTCCCAAATAACGGGGATGGTCCTTCCGTTTCAATTCCTTGATAATTTTCCACATAACCGTTAAAATTTAAAATCCAGCGTCAACTGGCGTTCGTCTGCCGATTTCTTCGGTTTGGGAAGAAGCAGCTTACGCACCCCCGCCGGGCCCAAATCAAGTATAGTCTTATCCGGCAGCTCATTACAGGTTATAAAATACTTCGCTTTCTTCACCACAGCCCCCATCTTTTTCAATTCATAGAAACCGATGCGCGAGAAACGACGTGAGGCGACAATCAATGCGGCCGAACGGGTCCCGATTCCCGGTACGCGCAGCAGCATCTCGTAATCGGCTGTATTGATATTGACAGGAAACACCTCGGGATGACGCAGGGCCCAGGCCAGCTTGGGGTCGACCTCCAGATCCAGATCGGGATGGGAGTCATCGACCAGTTCATCGACCTTGAACTGATAGAAACGCAGCAGCCAGTCGGCCTGATACAGACGGTTTTCACGCACCAGAGGCGGCTGCTTCAGTGCCGGCAGGCGTTTGTCGTATGTATTGACCGAAATGTATCCCGAATAATAGACACGCTTCATGGTAGGGCTCCGGTAAAGTGCCGACGACACGTTGAGAATATCCTTGTCGTTCTCGGGAGTCGCCCCCACTATCATCTGGGTGCTTTGTCCGGCCGGAGCGAAACGAGGCGCACGGCGGTAATGCTTCCGTTCTTCCGCACTCTCCAGTACCCCCTGCTGGATATATTTCATCGGGAGATACACGCTCTTATGGTCTTTATCGGGAGCCAACCTTTTCAGGTTCTCTTCCGTAGGAATTTCCAGATTCACACTCATACGGTCGGCGTAAAGTCCCGCCTGGCGTACCAGCTCTTCGCTGGCCCCGGGAATACTTTTCAGATGGATATACCCGTTGAAACGATGCCGTTCACGCAGATCCTTTGCCACACGTACCAGCCGTTCCATCGTATAGTCCGGATTACGCACTACCCCCGAACTGAGGAAAAGACCCTCGATATAGTTACGCCGGTAAAATTCCATCGTAAGTTCCACCAGTTCCGTAACCGAAAAGGTCGCACGGGGAATATCATTGCTGATCCGGTTGATACAATACGCACAGTCGTATATGCAATAATTGGTAAGCATGATTTTCAGCAAAGAAATACAGCGTCCGTCTTCAGCAAAGCTGTGACAGATACCCCATCCACCCACCGTATTGCCTACACCGCCTTTCTGATTACGGCGTACCGTACCACTGGACGCACAGGAAACGTCGTATTTGGCCGACTCGGCCAGAATCTTCAATTTCTGTATCACCTGCTCATTCATGGAATTACTTTTTTGTAATGATTACAAACCCAAAGATAAAGAGAGTTCCGTTCTCCAGCAAATCTTTCTGAAATTTATTGTAATTTTGCGTCGGAATTCAGTATGCGGACCGATTTTGCCGGTTTCCGGACTCCGGACGCTGCTGTAAATACATCGATATTAAAGTTTGAAAGATCTATGTGGTTACTATTAGCTTTCTGCTCGGCAGCGCTGCTGGGCTTCTATGACGTATTCAAGAAAAAATCCCTGAACAACAATGCCGTATTGCCGGTTCTGGCACTGAACACATTATTCTCCAGCCTCATCTTCATCCCGTTCATCCTAATTTCTCACTTCAGACCGGATATGTTGCAAGGCACTATCTTTTTCGTTCCCGACAGTCTGGACTGGCAGACACACAAATTCATTATCCTGAAATCGGTCATCGTACTTTCTTCATGGACCTTCGGATACTTCGGGATGAAAAACCTGCCGCTGACCATTGTCGGCCCTATCAACGCTACACGTCCCGTAATGACCCTGGTAGGAGCCCTGCTGATTTTCGGTGAACGGCTGAACCTGTACCAATGGATAGGTGTGATTATGGCTGTCATCTCATTCTTCATGCTGAGCCGTTCAGGGAAGAAGGAAGGAATCGATTTCAAACACAACCACTGGATATGGTTTGTCGTGCTGGCCGCTCTTCTGGGAGCCGTAAGCGGACTTTACGACAAATACCTGATGGGACGGTTCAACAACATGGTAGTACAGTCATGGTACAACATCTACCAGCTGTTCATGATGGGTGGTGTAGTAATGTTCTTGTGGTGGCCCAAACGGAAAACTACCACTCCCTTCCACTGGGACTGGTGCATCATACTGATTTCCGTATTCTTGTCGGCTGCCGACTTCGTATATTTCTACGCCCTAGGCATGGACGATTCCATGATTTCCATCGTATCCATGGTACGCCGAAGCAGTGTAGTGGTATCTTTCCTGTTCGGAGCCATGGTATTCCATGAAAAGAACCTCAGAAGCAAGGTAGTCGACCTTCTGCTGGTCCTTATCGGTATGTTCTTCCTCTATCTGGGAACACGCTGATCCGAAACATGAACTGGATAAAAAAACGCTTTCATCTTTTGGAAAAACGTCTTCATCTTTCACCCGAAAGAACTTCATCTTTTATCCAAAACGCCTTTATCTTTCAATAAAAAGAACCTTATGTTATGGCACAAATGCCATAGCATCTTTAATTTAACATTGCATGTACCCTTAAAACCATGCTACAACCTTGCGGTTAACATAAGAAAAGGTGAACCGGAACAACTCCGGTCCACCTTTTTCCTGTCTATAACCTTCTATGTAATTAATCTTATCAATTATTCTGTGAAAGATCTACGGCATAATTGGCACGTTTGCCAGACGGATAGACACCGGTCATGAACAATACCTGATCAGGAGACTGTGAAGCGGCTTTCAATACATCTTCCAGATCCTGTACGGTCTTCAGCTGTTTGCCGTTCGCCTTCAGGATAATGAATCCCTTACGTATACCGCTTTCAGCCATACGACCGTCGGAAACACCTGTCACTTCTACACCATAACCCAGATTCAACTGCTTCTTCAGCTCATTCGGGACAGGACGGAAGGCTGCACCCAGTATTTCCATGTCGGCATTCTTGACTACCTTGGTATTACCTTGTGCGTTCTTCAACGTCAAAGTGAATGTCTTTTCCTTCTTGTCACGCCAAACTTTGATTGTCACCTTATCGCCCGGACGGAACTTAGCCAACGCTCCTTGCAGTTCGGCCATCGTCTTGATAGGTTTGCCGTTCAATGCAGTAATGACATCGTTCTTTTCCAGAATACCCTGAGCCGAACCTCCGTCGGTCACTTCGACAACCTGTACACCTTCATTGATGCCCAGTGTCTTCTGCTCCTTCAGGATTTCTTCCGGATACATATCATTACCCATATCACGTCCGGCTATACCTAACAGGGCACGCTGTACGGTACCATACTGTTTCAGGTCGGTTACCACTTTTGTCATGATACTTGTCGGAATGGCGAACCCATAGCCCGAATAGGTTCCTGTAGGTGAATACAGCATGGCATTGATACCCACCAGTTCACCTTTGGCATTGACCAGCGCACCACCACTGTTACCCCTGTTGATGGCAGCATCGGTCTGTATGAAAGATTCTACACCGTTGGCACCCAGTCCACGTGATTTCGCACTCACGATACCGGCTGTTACCGTAGATCCCAGATTAAACGGGTTACCGACAGCCAATACCCATTCTCCCACTTTCAACCGGTCGGAATCACCCACCGGAATAGCCGGAAAATCATCACCTTCAATCTTGATCAGAGCCAGGTCGGTCGTCGGGTCAGTACCTGTCTCTTATACACATCTGACGCTGCCGACGA
>ENA-OZHK01000274-OZHK01000274.1-human-gut-metagenome-genome-assembly--contig:-NODE-274-length-16302-cov-5.254078_pt1 | contig 16302 bp, 13 predicted proteins | sample MGYA00244048_ERZ653690 | MGnify/ENA primary metagenome ERZ653690 (study PRJEB26926, sample SAMN06165197) | human gut metagenome | biome: ENVO:00009003; feature: ENVO:2100002; material: ENVO:00002003...
ATCTACACTTATGCGATCGTCGGCAGCGTCAGATGTGTATAAGAGACAGGATGTGAAGTATAAGGTAATCCGAAAGGAGATGCGCCGTATATTCTACAGTACTTCCTCAGTGGAACTGGCATCGGGAGAGGTGCAGACTGACGCCGACGGAAAATTCAGTCTGGAGGCGGTACTGGAAAAGCCTGAAAACTGGACTGGGGATGAAGAGGCCGAGATTCCTGCTGAATGGATCCGTGACACGTATACTTATTATGTGTATGAGGTGGTAGCCGAAGTGACGGATGGCGCTCATGAAACCAGACAGGCGGAGATTACCTTCCCAGTTTCGAAACAGTCACTTATGTTAGGTATAAAGGGGCTTGATGCCATTGTCATGATAGAGAAACTGGGTAAGATTCAGTTTACGGTCATGAATCTGCAGAATAGTCCCGTCAAGGCTGAAGTGGATTATAAGGTTTATGTGCTTAAGGCAGAAAATAAAAAAGGTGACCTGAAATTGGAAGGCAAGGCTGTGGCACAGCAGTCTTTTGTTCCGGACAGTTTCCGGAGTCTGCCTTCAGGACGCTATATTATAGAGGTAGAGACACTGGATGAGCAGGGTCGGAAATGTACGGTGGCACAGCGTTTTGATTGTTTTTCGGCTGCAGATGCAGTACCTCCTGCCGGAGATATTTCCTGGTTCTATCAGGATGGGAATGTCTTGAAACCGGATGAAGCAGTAACCCTTTATGTAGGAAGCGCCGAAAAGGATGTCTATATGCTGGTGGATGTGTATTGCAAAGACCGGCGGATCGGCTCCGACCGTCTTGTTTACTCGAATGCTTTGAAGAAGTTTGAGTACACTTATAAGAAAGAGTACGGTGAAGGCATAATGGTATGTTTTACCTTTATGCGTAAGGGAAGCCTGTATACCAAGTCTGTCCGTCTGGAGTATCAGAAACCGGATAAAAGATTGGATGTGAAATGGGAGACATTCCGTGATAAGTTACAGACAGGTGCACAGGAAGAATGGTGTCTGCATATAACCGGCAAATCGGGCAAGCCTGCCGACGCCAATCTGATGGCCGTCCTTTATGATGCCTCTCTGGATAAGTTGCAGAAGCATGGATGGGGATTCTCCATCCATTTCCCCCGGAGAGTGCCTACCGTCAATATCAGTATGATGGGATGGGAACAGCAGGTATGGATGTACAGCCAGTTTCCGTGGAATTCGACCTCTTCCGGTCTGGACTTGTTGAATGGTGATTATAGCCGTCTGTATCGTCCCAACTATTCAAGATATCGGTATGTGACGGGATCCACCCGTATGGTAATGGCTAAAGCTGCCAATACGGCGCCGTTGGCGTTAATGGCAACTGGTGCAGTGGATAATAGAGCAGAACTGGAGGTTGCCCAGGAAAAGACGGCTTCCGGCGGTTTCAATGTAGAGCAAGGTCTGGCTCAGGCGGAGGAAGTGTTACAGATTACCGATAATGCCGCTGTGGTGGAAGCTGGAGGAAAGCCTATGCCGGCGATGGAGTTACGTGAGAACTTTGCGGAAACCGCGTTTTTTTATCCTGCTTTACGTACGGACTCCTTAGGGAATGTGAAGATTGTCTTTACGGTTCCCGATGCGTTGACCGAGTGGAAGTTTTATGGATTTGCTCATACGCAGCAGGTCGACTATTGTACGTTTTCTGCAACGGCCCAGGCCGAAAAGCTGTTTATGGTGCAGCCCAATCTGCCACGTTTTGTCCGTAAGGGAGATAAAGTAGTGATTACATCTTCATTGATTAATATGGCGATGGAAGCTGTCAGCGGTACGGCTCATCTTCAATTGCTGGATCCTGTCAGCGGGAAAGAGGTTTGTCATGACAGCCGTGAATTTACGGTGGGTGAAGGTGAGACACAGGCTCTCAGCTTCAGTTGTGAGATTCCTGACAAATATGATATTCTGGTATGTAAAGTGATGGCCGATGCCGGTACCTATAGTGACGGTGAGCAGCATTATCTGCCAGTACTTACAGACAAGCAGTGGATTACCGAAACGGTTCCTGTGCAGTTGGATGGAGATAGTCAGACTGTAGTGGAAACTGAAGATCTGTTTAACGGACAGAGTAAGACAGCTACCGGCCGGAAACTGACGGTAGAGTTGACTGCCAATCCCGACTGGTATGCAGTTCAGGCATTGACGGCTGTTTCCAACCCAGAAAATGAAGATGCCTTGTCGTGGGCTACGGCTTATTATGCGAATGCACTGGCAACTGAAATCGTAAACCGTAATCCTCGTATTAAGGACGTGTTCAGACAATGGATACAGGCAGGGAATGATAAACAGACTTTACTCAGTAGCCTGGAGAAGAATCGGGAGTTGAAGAATATTTTGCTGGAAGAGACTCCTTGGTTGAAGGAGGCTTCCGATGAAAGTGAACGGAAACGGCGGATAGCCTTGCTGTTCGATTTGAACACGATGAGTGGGCAACAGCAGACGGTTGTCAGGAAATTACAGGAACTGCAGCTCGATGGAGGTGCATGGAGCTGGTATAAGGGGATGTATGCCAACCGTTATGTCACGACTCAGATTGTGGAGATGATGGCCCGTTTGAAGGCGATGGGTGTCAAACTGGATGTGCAAATAGAGAAAATGTACCGGAAAGCTTCGGATTACCTGAAGACGGAAGTCGGGAAAGAGTATGATAATATGAGAGAAATGGAACGAAAGACTGCCGGGACCTTATCTCCGAGCAATCAGGCTATCCATTATCTGTATGTATGTGCATTGGATGCCGATATTGCAGCCCAGGCAGATCAAACGGTGAATACCTATATGGTATCTCGGTTAGAAGACCGTTCGGCCTCTTATACCATTTATGAAAAGGCTTTGATCGCTGTTATCATGCAGCAACAGGGAAAGAAACGTCAGGCTGCCGAATGGGTCCAGTCTGTCAAAGAGTATGCTGTGGCCACTCCCGGAATGGGTCGTTATTATGATACACCGAAAGCTTTCTATTCATGGAACAGTTACAGGATTCCTACTCAGGTTGCGGCTATGGAAGCTATACATCGCATTGCTCCTGATACGCTTTGCCTGAATGAGATGAAACAATGGCTCTTGAAGCAGAAACAGGTCCAAAGCTGGAGTACACCGGTGGCGACAGCTGATGCTGTATATGCCTTCCTTTATCTGTCGGGAAACAAGTTGGAGACGAACGGGCATATGAAAGCTGTCGTAGGTACGGAGATATTGGATACTCCTGATGATATCCTGGGATATGCTGCTAAAAGCTATACGGGCACCGAAACAGCTGCTTCCTCTGTCCGGATTATGAAAACAGGTACCGGTATCGGTTGGGGAGCTGTCTATGCACAATGTCTGGAAGAGATGGATAAGGTCCGGGATGCTGAAGGGAACGGATTGTCCATTACCCGTGAGTATCTGATGGATGGAAAGAAAATCGGCAGAAAGACAACTTTACGTGCTGGTGACAGGTTGACAGTCCGTTTGACGGTAAAGGCCGACCGCGATATGGATTTCGTCCAAATTAAGGATGAACGTGCCGCATGTATGGAACCTGAGGAGCAAGTATCAGGCTATTATTGGAATGGTAATGTAGGGACTTATCGGGTTATACGTGATGCTTCTGTCGAATTTTTTGTGGATAAGTTCTGTAAGGGAACTTATATCTTCGAATATATTGTCCGTCTGGATAGGATTGGTACATATCAGACTGGAATAGCTACCATCCAGTCGGCCTATGCGCCCGAATTCGGTGGACATACAGGTGGCGGATTATTGAATGTTTCGGAATGACAGGACTCTGTATGGGTGAAACTGGTAAAATTTGTTTTAATTATCAGGCAAGTTTTGTACATCTTTGATTTTCTCTTTATCTTTGTTTTCCATTAAAAAGGAGAATTAGTTTTGATGAAGCGTATATTATTCATATTCAGTATATTATTTATGTTTTTGACTGGCGTTCAAGCACAGCCGAAGATATCGTTCGAAAAGGAATCACAGGATTTGGGCTATGTCCTTTGGCGTAGTCCGGTGACCGTTACCTATAATTTTACCAATACCGGAGACAAGCCGCTGGTTATATCGAACGTTACTTCCTCATGCGGCTGTATCAGTGTGGACTGGACAAAAGCTCCGGTTCCTGCCGGTGGAAAGGGTAAAGTGTCGGCTGTATTCGATGCTGAGGCTATCGGACATTTCTATAAGGAGATAGGTGTATACTGTAACGCTTCTTCCATGCCTGTCTATCTGGATTTCAATGGAGAGGTGACAGCTGATGCAAAGAATTATTCGTTCACTCATCCATATGCTTTCGGAGCCATCCGCCTTGATAAGGAAGAGATTGAATTCGATAATGTCAATAAAGGAGACAAACCGCAGTTTGTCATCAATGTAGCGAATAACTCCAGCAAGGCTTATTCACCAGTGCTGATGCATCTGCCTCCTTATCTGACAGCTACAGCCAATCCTGAAACTTTGGGTAAAGGAAAGAATGGTACTATTACTGTAACCTTGGATACCGAGAAACTCCCTAAGTTGGGTATTACGCGGACTTCGGTCTACCTGTCACGCTTTTTGGGAGATAAGGTGGGTAGTGAAAATGAAATTCCGGTATCTGTCATCCTGCTGCCCGATTTTTCTGGTATGACGGAACAACAGAAGAATAATCCTCCCGAAATATCGGTTTCGGAGAAAAACCTGGAATTCCTCAATTTGCATCCGGGACAGCGGAAATATAAGAATGTAGTAATAACCAATACAGGTAAATCGGATCTGCAGATCCAGGATTTGCAGGTATTCAACATCGCTTTGGCGGTATCTCTCAAGAAAACGGTCCTGAAACCGGGTGAGTCTACCAAGATGAAGATTACGGTATTGTCTGAAAATCTGTCGCGTGTGAAAGGTACTCCCCGTGTGCTGATGATTACGAATGACCCGGACCGCCCGACCGTGACAATCCGTGTAAAAGCGACTTTGAAGCAATAAGAAATGTCGAATCTTAAAACATACTACTATGGAACACCCTGAGAATAGTGAAGAATATAAAGGGTTAACCGTTAACCAAGGTGTAGACCAGCCTTCTACCGTCAATCCTTATCTGAGTATGCGTAAGAAACCGAAACGTCGCCGGTTTACTTCGGGGGAATATGTGGAAGGTATTCTGAAGGGTGACATTACCGTCTTAAGCCAGGCCGTGACCTTGGTGGAAAGCATCAAGCCTGAGCATCAGGCGCTGGCTCAGGAAGTGATAGAAAAGTGCTTGCCTTATTCAGGAAATTCGGTGCGTGTGGGTATTAGTGGAGTTCCTGGGGCGGGGAAAAGTACGTCTATTGATGTATTCGGCTTGCATGTCCTGCAGGAACATGCGGGAAAGTTGGCCGTATTGGCCATTGATCCGAGCAGTGAACGTTCCAAAGGTAGTATATTAGGTGATAAGACGCGTATGGAGAAGCTGTCTGTACATCCCGACTCATTCATCCGTCCCAGTCCTACGGCCGGTTCATTGGGAGGAGTCGCCCGCAAGACCCGTGAGACCATCATATTGTGTGAGGCTGCCGGTTTCGACAAGATTTTTGTGGAAACGGTGGGTGTGGGACAAAGTGAAACGGCCGTCCATTCCATGGTCGACTTTTTCCTGCTTATCCAGTTGGCCGGTACAGGCGATGAGCTTCAGGGTATCAAACGGGGAATTATGGAGATGGCCGACGGAATCATTATCAACAAAGCCGACGGTAACAACATAGAGAAAGCGAAACTGGCGGCAACCCATTTCCGTAATGCACTGCATCTGTTTCCGGCCACCGAGTCGGGTTGGATTCCGGAGGTGCTGACTTATTCCGGTTTCTATGGTATCGGTATCAAAGAGATTTGGGATATGGTTTACCGTTACATTGACTTTGCGAAAGAGAACGGATATTTTGAAAGACGCAGAAATGAACAAGCCAAATATTGGATGTATGAAACGATCAACGAGCATCTGCGTGATAGTTTCTATAACAATCCGGATATTGCTACATTGTTGCCTTCCGAAGAACAGGATGTCTTGGCTGGGAGAGCTTCATCGTTTTCGGCAGCCCGAAAGTTGCTTGATCTGTATTTCAAAGGTAATAAGGAATAAGGCGGTAAAGAAATGTCGTCATTAGCTGGAGTTATCTGTTTATTTTGTGCTTGCCTGTGCATAGATATACATATTTATTTCATTTATGTGAATTTATTTGATAAAAGCTCCGATTTTGCACAATTCAATGAATATTAATGAGTAGCTTTGCAAGCTGAAATCATGAACATTAATATGCAAAGGGATAGCGAACCAATTATTGAGGTCAGAGACGTGTCGAAATTTTTTGGAGAAAAAACCGCACTCGACCATATAAACCTGTCAATCCGGAAAGGGGAGTTTGTAACGATTCTTGGTCCTTCAGGTTGTGGTAAAACAACAATGTTACGTCTGATAGCCGGTTTTCAGACGGCATCAGAAGGAACAATCTATATTGACGGAAAGGACATTACATCGATTCCCCCTCACAAGCGTCCGGTAAATACCGTCTTCCAGAAGTATGCCTTGTTTCCGCATCTGAATGTGTATGACAATATAGCCTTTGGTCTTAAGCTGAAGAAAATGTCGAAAGATGTAATTGGGCGCAAGGTGAAGGCTGCCTTGAAGATGGTGGGGATGACCGATTATGAATACCGTGATGTAAATTCGCTTTCGGGAGGTCAGCAGCAACGTGTGGCCATAGCGCGTGCCATTGTCAATGAGCCGGCGGTACTTCTGTTGGATGAACCGTTGGCCGCTCTCGATCTGAAGATGCGTAAAGACATGCAGATGGAACTGAAAGAAATGCATAAAAGACTGGGCATTACTTTTGTTTATGTGACGCATGATCAGGAAGAGGCCTTGACATTGAGTGACACGATTGTTGTAATGAGTGAAGGTAAGATTCAGCAAATCGGTACACCTACAGATATTTATAACGAACCGGTAAATTCGTTTGTAGCCGATTTTATCGGAGAAAGCAATATTTTGAACGGTATTATGATAAAGGATCGTCTGGTCCGTTTCTGCAACCATGAGTTTGAATGTGTGGATGAAGGTTTCGGTGAGAACATGCCGGTCGATGTAGTGATCCGTCCTGAGGATTTCTATATATTTCCGGTTTCGGAAGCAGCCCAACTTACCGGTAAGGTACAGTCGTGTATCTTCAAAGGTGTACATTATGAAATGGTAGTGCTTTGTGACGATTATGAACTGACTGTACAGGATTATCATGGTTTCGATCCTGGAACGGAAGTGGGACTGCTGGTCAAGCCGATGGACATCCAGATTATGAAGAAAGAACGCATGTGCAACACTTTTGCCGGCAGGATGGTGGGCAGACATTGCGTAGAGTTTCTGGGATGTGAATTCGATTGTCTTCCTGAAAACATACAGGGCAATCCGTCCGAAGGTTCAGAAGTACGGGTGGAAGTCGGTTTCGGTGATGTTAATCTGGAAGACAATGCCGGACCGGATATGATTGCAGGTGAGGTGAAGTTTATTCTGTATAAGGGAAATCATTATCATCTGACGGTCTTGTCCGACTGGGATGAAAACGTGTATGTAGATACCAATGATGTATGGGACAATGGAGACCGTGTAGGGATAACCATTCCAAAGGAAGCTATTCGCGTATTGCCGGCAGACTCCGGCAAAAGTTCAATCATATAGATTTGCTGATTTCAAGAAATGAAGAAACTGTTGATCTTTTTCTCTTCACGGAAGAGCTGGACATTACCGTACCTTCTGTTTTCGGTAGTATTTGTTATTATTCCTCTTCTGTTGATTGTGGTTTATGCCTTTACTGATGAGAACGGGCGTATGAGTCTGGTCAATTTCAGTAAGTTCATGGCACATCCCGAGGCTATCAATACATTTGTCTATTCTATCGGGGTAGCTGTCATTACTACGTTGGGCTGTATCTTGTTGGGATATCCGGCGGCCTGGATTTTAAGTCGTAGTAACATAGGATATTCCAAGACACTGATTATGCTCTTTATCCTTCCCATGTGGGTGAATATCCTGATCCGTACGTTGGCTACGGTAGCCTTGTTCGATTTCCTCCGCCTGCCGTTGGGGGAAGGAGCTTTGATTTTCGGAATGATCTATAATTTTATTCCGTTCATGATTTACCCCATTTATAATACGCTTCAGAAAATGGATAAGAGCTATATTGAAGCAGCACAGGATTTGGGGGCCAACCAGTTTCAGGTATTCTGGAAAGTGGTATTTCCATTGTCCTTGCCCGGCATATCCAGTGGAGTGATGATGGTGTTCATGCCTACCATTTCCACATTTGCCATAGCCGAACTGCTTACGATGAACAACATCAAGTTGTTCGGTACTACTATTCAGGAAAATATTAACAACAGTCTTTGGAACTATGGTGCTGCGTTGTCACTCATCATGCTGTTCCTGATTGCCGCTACCTCATTGTTCAGTACTGACGGGAAGGACGATTCTAATCAGGGAGGAGGAGTATGGTAAGGAAAATAGTTGAACAGATCTATTTATGGATCTTGTTGTTATTGTTATACGCCCCTATCTTTATAATTGTAGTCTATTCGTTTACTGAAGCTAAGGTTTTGGGCAATTGGACCGGATTTTCATGGAAACTCTACCGTTCCCTGTTGGATACGGGGGCACATCATTCGTTGATGAATGCCTTGGTCAATACCATAGCTATAGCCTTGATTGCTGCAGCCGTGTCCACCATATTGGGAAGTGTGGCTGCCATCGGCATCTTTAACTTGCGTACCCGTAGCCGTAAAGCGATGGGATTTATCAATACCATTCCGATTTTGAACGGAGACATCATTACGGGTGTGTCTCTGTTCCTGCTGTTTGTTTCTTTGGGTATTACGCAGGGGTTTACCACTGTAGTCTTGGCACATATCACTTTCTGTACCCCTTACGTGGTGCTTTGTGTGATGCCCCGGTTGAAACAGATGAATCCGAATCTGTATGAAGCGGCACTTGATTTGGGGGCTACTCCGATGCAGGCATTGCGTAAAGTGATTCTGCCGGAAATCCGTCCGGGAATGGTCAGTGGTTTTCTGTTGTCACTTACCCTTTCTATCGATGATTTTGCCGTTACGGTCTTTACCATCGGTAACCAGGGATTGGAAACGTTGTCGACTTACATCTATGCCGATGCGCGTAAGGGAGGGCTTACACCCGAACTGCGTCCGTTGTCGGCCATTATCTTCATTGTGATTTTAGTATTGCTTATCATTATTAACCGTCGTGCCGATAAGGCCAAAAAAGCAGTATGAAACTGAAACGGATCTATAATTGGATATTATTGGCGCTGGCAGTCGGATTGTCAGGCTGCTACAACATGGGTGAACCTCGGGAAAATATCCTGAAAGTCTATAATTGGGCCGACTATATAGGAGAGGGGGTCTTGGAAGATTTTCAAGCCTATTACAAGGAACAGACTGGAAAGGATATCAAGATTGTATACCAGACTTTCGATATCAATGAAATCATGCTGACCAAGATTGAAAAGGGGCATGAAGATTTTGATGTGGTGTGTCCTTCGGAGTATATCATCGAGCGTATGCTGAAAAAGGATTTGTTGCTTCCAATCGATACGGTCTTTGCGAAATCTCCTAATTATATGAAGCTGGTGGCGCCTTATATATATAGTCAGATAGCTCAGTTAGGTACGCCGGAAAAACCTGCCAACCGGTATGCTGTATGTTACATGTGGGGTACCGAAGGTATTCTTTATAACAGGAAGTTCGTTACCGAAGAGGAAGTTTCATCTTGGGGTTGTTTCTGGAATAAGAAATATGCCGGCAAGATTCTGATGAAGGATGCGTACCGTGATGCTTACGGTATGGCTTTGCTGTATGCACATCGGGAAGACCTGAAGAAGGGGAATCGTACTGTATCACAGTTGATGAACGATTATTCGCCGGCCTCTATGGATCTGGTTGAAAAATACCTGAAGCTTTTGAAGCCGAATGTGGCCGGATGGGAGGCCGATTTCGGGAAGGAGATGATGACAAAGGAAAAGGCATGGATGAATATGGCCTGGAGCGGAGATGCCCAGTGGGCAATCGATGAGGCTGAGGCCGTAGGAGTTGATTTGGCATATACAGTACCGATGGAGGGTAGTAACGTGTGGTACGACGGTTGGGTGATACCGAAATATGCCAAAAATCCGACGGCTGCCAGTTATTTCATCAATTTTCTTTGCCGTCCGGATATCGCTTTGCGTAATATGGAATCGAACGGATATGTCAGTGCCGTTGCTGCTCCTGAAATACTGGAGGCTTGTGAGGATTCTACGCTGGAAGAGTATTCGGATGTAAGTTATTTTTTCGGTCCGTCAGCCTCGAAGGTCAAGGTACCGGTAACCATTTATCCTGATAAGTCTGTCATTGACAGGTGTGCGATGATACGTGATTTCGGAGATAGGACGGAAGAAGTACTGGAAATCTGGTCGCGTGTGAAGGGAGATAACTTGAACGGTGGAATCATTATCCTGATATTGGTGGTTGCCGCCATTATGTGCGGTCTTCAGATCCGTCGCCGTTGGCTCATTCACAAACGTTCAGATGTACATTTCCATCGCCGGAAACATATAATCCGTCAAAACTGATTGATAATAGCGTCAGGCTATAACAATAAAGGCTGCCATGAGGCAGCCTTTATTGTTATAGTATGCTTTGTTCAGATAGATAGTTCATGAAGAACATTGACCAGTTCACGGTCGATAGGCTTGTCGTTCTTGATGGCCTTAGAAAACGGAACATAAACAATTTCATCGTTTTCAATTCCGATCATGACATTACGCTGGCCTTCCATCAATGCCTGGATACTGGCCACTCCCATACGACTTGCGATGATACGGTCGTGTGCAGTAGGGGAACCTCCCCGTTGCAGATGTCCCAGAATAGTGACGCGTACGTCGTATTGAGGATATTCATTCTTTACACGTTCTGCATAATGCATAGCTCCACCCGTAATTTCACTTTCGGCAACCAGAACAATGGAACTGCTCTTCGATTTGCGGAATCCGTTCTTGATAAATTCTTCCAACTGGTCGACTTCCGTATTGTATTCTGGGATAATGGCAGCTTCGGCACCCGCTGCAATGGCTCCGTTCAGGGCAAGGAATCCGGCGTCACGACCCATGACTTCAACGAAGAACAGACGTTCATGAGAAGTTGCCGTATCACGGATCTTGTCGACTGCATCCAGAATCGTATTTAATGCCGTATCATAACCGATGGTTGTGTCGGTGCCGTACAGGTCGTTGTCGATGGTGCCTGGCAGGCCGATACAAGGAACGTCATATTCCTGTGCCAACAGGCGTGCTCCTGTCAACGAACCGTCACCTCCGATGACTACCAGGGCGTCGATACCTTCACGCTGCATGGTTTCATAGGCAATCTTTCTGCCTTCAGGAGTCTTGAATTCCTGACAGCGTGCCGTTTTCAGGATTGTACCTCCCAATTGTATAATGTTACTTACATTCTGTGACTTGAATTCTTGGATTTCACCGGTAATCAGTCCTTTGTATCCACGGTAGATACCTTTGACTGTAAGTCCGTTGTAGATAGCGGAACGGGTTACGGCACGAATAGCTGCATTCATGCCTGGGGCATCACCGCCCGATGTAAGGATACCAATGCATTTAATAGTTCCCATAAGTTATTCGTTAGTTTTATATTCTAGGTGTTGCAAAAGTACTAAAAATCTAATTTACAAGCAATAAAAGACTTTCTTAAATTTCTCTGTACCACTTTTGCCATCTTTATCATCCGTCGTGCCGCATGATGATTTCTCTACATTCCTCCATCAGCCATTTAGGGGTTGAAGTAGCACCGCATATACCTATGGAATGTATGTTGTCTGTCAGTAGTGAAAAATCGATATCTTCCGGACGGTCGATCTGGTAGGAATTGGGATTGACTTTCCGACATTCCTGGAAGAGGATTTTCCCGTTGGAACTTTTATGTCCGCAGACGAAAAAGACCAGGTCATGTCCGGCTGCGAATTTACGGATGTCGGGCATCCTGTTGGCAACCTGTCGGCATATAGTATCATAATACATGAATGTAGCCTCAGGTGAAATATGCTCCTGTATGTAGGAGACGATCTGTCTGAATTCATCGAGCGATTTGGTGGTCTGGGAATAGAGCCGGATGTCTTTGGTGAAATCCAGTTTTTGTGCCTCTTCCAGATTTTCTATAACGATGGCTTCTCCGTTGGTTTGGCCCACCAGCCCCAGTACTTCTGCATGTCCGTTTTTCCCGAATATGACAATCTGTTTCTGTCGTCCTTCATCCGTTGGAGTATCATATTCCTGTTTGATCCGTTTCTGCAGGCGTAGTACCACCGGACAGGTGGCATCAATGATTTCAATATTATTCTGTTGTGCTGTTATGTAAGTCTGGGGAGGTTCTCCGTGTGCCCTTAGCAGGACTTTGGCATGATTCAGACGAGTAAATTCTTCATGTCCTATGGTGTTCAGTCCCATCCGTCGTAACCGTTCACACTCTTGTCCGTTATGGACTATGTCGCCCAGGCAATAAAGCGTATCGCTTTTTGCCAGCTCTTCTTCGGCTTTTCTGATGGCTGTGGTCACGCCAAAACAGAAGCCTGATCCTTCATCTATTTCTACCTTACGCATGGATTGCCTTTTGATATTCGTTCATCAGCCATTCCTTTTGTTCCTGGATGGTCATGTTACTGTTGTCGAGCAGAATTGCATCATCCGCTTTCCGGAGCGGACTGACTTTACGGTTCTGGTCTATACGGTCACGCTCTTCCACATTCTTCAGGATTTCTTCGAAAGAAGCTTCCTGGCCTTTGGCTTTCAGCTCATCATAACGGCGTTGGGCCCTGATCTGTGCCGAGGCTGTTACAAATATTTTCAGTTCGGCATCGGGAAAAACGGCGGTACCGATATCACGTCCGTCCATTACGATTCCTTTTTTGCATCCCATTTCCTGTTGCTGGCGTACAAGAGCCTTGCGGACAAAATCAAGTGTGGCAACCGGACTTACATGTGATGACACTTCCATGGAACGGATGCGGTCTTCCACGTCCCTTCCGTTCAGTTGGGTGCGTGGGCGTCCGGTCTGGGGATCCAGTGTGAAGGAAATATGAATCTGTTCCATCCGGTTGCGTAGTTCTTCGGTCTTGATGGAACCGTCGGCGTTGAACAGGTCCTGTTCAATGCAGTAGAGTGTTACGGCGCGATACATGGCACCACTGTCAATATAGATATATCCTATTTCTTTTGCCAGATCTTTTGCCATGGTGCTTTTGCCGCACGATGAGAATCCGTCTATGGCAATGATTATCTTTTTCATACCTAAATTATATTATATTTGATTGGAAGTTTTGTTGCATCGTCAAATATAGCGCATTTTTTTCATACAAATAAAAATGTACTGGCTTTTACAAAAATTTACCTTGAAGATATTGTTTATTCGAATATTTGATGGTACATTTGCCGGACAGAGAGTTATTAACCTATAAAAGTAATTTTATGGAAATTAAAAAATCGCCCAAAGCCGATCTCGAAGGTAAGAAAAGTACATGGGTACTTATTGGTTTGGTGCTGATATTGGCCGCGATGTTCGTTGCGTTCGAATGGAGTGAACGTGATGTGCAGATCACTGCCGATAGTGGTATCGTAGAAGCATCCTTCGATGAAGAAATGATTCCTATTACGGAACAGGAAGAACCTAAACAGGCACCTCCTCCACCCGAAGCTCCGAAGGTAGAAGAAGTCCTGCAGATTGCAGAAAATGATGCGAATGTAGAGGAATCTACTATCCAGTCATCAGAAGACAACAACACAGCCGTAGAAATCAAGTACGTGCCGGTTGAAGTTGAAGAAGAAGAACCGGAAGAACAACAGATCTTCCAGGTTGTAGAGGAAATGCCGGAATTCCCGGGTGGTATGGCAGAATGTTTGAAATTCTTGGCTAAGAATATCAAATATCCGACTATCGCTCAGGAGAACGGTGTACAGGGACGTGTAATCGTTCAGTTCGTCGTTAACCGTGACGGTTCTATCGTTGATCCGGTAGTTATGCGTTCTGTTGACCCGTATTTGGATAAGGAAGCTTTGCGTGTCATCCAGATGATGCCGAAGTGGAAACCGGGTAAACAACGTGGTAAGGCAGTACGTGTAAAATACACTGTGCCTGTAACATTCAAATTGCAGTAATGTAATTTTATCCTTAATAGAAGGCTGCTCGTGCGGGCAGCCTTTTTTTGTCAGAAATATAAAGAACTGATACTATGGAACAGTTTTCTAGTAAAGAGATTCAGGAGCGGATCCATGCCTATATCGGGGCATTGGATTATGTCCGTGAGCCTAAAGGCTTGTATGATCCGATAGAGTATGTGCTGGCTATGGGAGGGAAACGGCTTCGTCCGGTATTGTTGTTGATGGCCTATAACCTGTTTAAGGATGATGTGGAATCGGTTTATCCGCAGGCGGCGGCTATTGAAACCTATCATAATTTCACTTTGTTGCATGATGACTTGATGGATAAGGCTGATCTGAGAAGGGGGAAGCCTACGGTACACAAAAAATGGGATGAAAATACGGCTATCCTGTCGGGGGATGCCATGCTGATATTGGCGTATCGGTTTATGATGCAGGAATGTCCGCTTCAATATGTTCATGAAGTGATGGATGTCTTTACCCGTACAGCTCTGGAGGTGTGCGAAGGTCAGCAGTGGGATATGGAGTTTGAAAAGCGCATGGATGTAACTGTGCCGGAATATATTGAAATGATCCGTCTGAAAACATCCGTTTTGCTGGCAGGTGCTTTGCAGATAGGAGCTATTCTGGGAGGGGCATCACAGGAAGATGCAAAGAAACTGTATGATTTTGGAATCAGGAGCGGACTGGCCTTCCAGCTTCAGGACGATTACCTGGATGTGTATGGTGATCCTGCGGTTTTCGGAAAAAAGATCGGAGGTGATATACTTTGCAACAAGAAGACATTTATGCTGATTACAGCCTTGAAAGAGGCTGACGGTGATACACGTGCCGAACTGGAAAGGTGGATTACCGCCGGGACATATGATCCTTCGGAAAAGATTGCGGCAGTGACTGCCATATATAATAAAGTGGGAGTAAGAGATATCTGTCGGGAGCAGATAGGCCGCTATTATGAAGAAGGTATAGCGTTGATGGAACAGGTCTCGGTCGAAACGTCTCGGAAAAAGAACTTGCTCGATTTTGTGTTAAGTTTGATGGATAGGAATCTTTGATAGTCTATATGGTTACATTGATAGATACACACACTCATCTTTTTACGGAAGAATTTGATGAAGACCGTGAACTGGCGGTAATCCGAGCTGTACAGGCTGGGGTAAAGCGTATGTTTATGCCTAATATTGATGATACGTCGGTTGAAGATATGCTGGCTCTGTGTAATAGACACGAGTTCTGTTATCCGATGATCGGATTTCATCCGACTTCTGTAGATGAGGGGTGGAAACAACGTCTGACTACCGTTGAACAATGGTTGCGTGCCTCAGGACAGCGGTTTTATGGAATAGGAGAGGTAGGTCTTGATCTTTATTGGGACAAGACTTTCAGAAAGGAACAGATGGAAGTGTTTGAAAAGCAGATAGGGTGGGCTTTGGAGTATGACTTGCCTTTGATTGTCCATTGCCGGGAGGCTTACCCGGAACTGTTGGAAGTGATGGAGCCTTACAAGCACAGTGCCCTGAGAGGGATATTCCATAGCTTTACCGGGACATCGGATGATGCGGAAAGGTTGTTGGAGTATCCGGGATTCATGCTTGGTGTAAACGGTGTGGTGACTTTTAAGAAAAGTAATCTGCCCGAGGTCTTAAGAAAAGTACCCATGGAACGTATCGTATTGGAGACAGATTCTCCCTATCTGGCTCCTGTTCCTTATAGGGGAAAGCGTAATGAAAGTTCCTTTATAGTTAAGGTCGCAGAAAAATTGGCGGAAATATATGGCCTTACACTTGATCATATTGGCCGGCTTACTACTGAAAATGCGCTAAAAGTCTTCAAAATTGCTTGAATAAGTTTTTAAAGTTTATTAATTTTTGGGTAAGATGTAAACTTTTGGGTAATGAATGTTATGTAAGACGAAAAAAAAGAATACATTTGTGGCTGAAATCGCTTGCAGTTCGCATTTTTATTTGTAATTTGCGTTCGATTTAGAGAAATAGTGTATGAGCAACGTATTGGGAGAGGTGCTCGAGTGGTTGAAGAGGCACGCCTGGAAAGCGTGTATACGCCAAA
>ENA-OZHK01000280-OZHK01000280.1-human-gut-metagenome-genome-assembly--contig:-NODE-280-length-16174-cov-6.778274_pt1 | contig 16174 bp, 8 predicted proteins | sample MGYA00244048_ERZ653690 | MGnify/ENA primary metagenome ERZ653690 (study PRJEB26926, sample SAMN06165197) | human gut metagenome | biome: ENVO:00009003; feature: ENVO:2100002; material: ENVO:00002003...
TCGTGGGCTCGGAGATGTGTATAAGAGACAGCGTTTCTCCTGAACGGGAAACCCATGGTGGTGAAAGCCGCCGAAATCCACTATCCGCGCATCCCCGAGCCTTACTGGGAGCAGCGCATCGAGTCGTGCAAGGCACTGGGCATGAACACCATCTGCCTCTATGTATTCTGGAACCTGCACGAACAGGAAGAAGGCAAGTTCGACTTCACGGGCAACAAGGACATCGCCAAGTTCTGCCGCCTGGCACAGAAGCACGGCATGTACGTCATCGTACGCCCGGGTCCCTATGTATGTGCCGAATGGGAAATGGGCGGTCTGCCCTGGTGGCTGTTGAAGAAGAAAGACATACGCCTGCGTGAGCAAGACCCTTATTTTATGAAGCGCGTTGAGAAGTTTATGGCAAAGGTTGGCGAACAGCTCGCACCGTTGACCATACAACGTGGCGGACCGATAATCATGGTTCAGGTAGAAAACGAATATGGCTCTTACGGTGAAGACAAACCCTACGTGGCTGCTATTCGTGATATTGTACGTAAATCAGGCTTCACCGACGTAACCCTGTTTCAGTGCGACTGGGCAAGCAACTTCACCCGCAACGGTCTTGACGATCTTATGTGGACGATGAACTTCGGCACAGGTTCAAACATCGACGACCAGTTCCGCCATCTGCGTGAACTCCGTCCTGACGCTCCGCTCATGTGTTCGGAGTTTTGGAGCGGATGGTTCGACAAGTGGGGCGCACGCCACGAGACACGTCCGGCTGCCGACATGGTTGCCAACATCGACGAGATGCTGTCAAAAGGCATATCATTCTCATTGTATATGACTCACGGAGGCACATCTTTCGGCCATTGGGCAGGAGCCAACTCACCGGGATTTGCCCCCGATGTTACATCTTACGATTACGACGCGCCCATCAATGAGTATGGTGCAGCGACACCTAAATATTACACACTGCGCGAAACAATGCAGAAATATGCCGACGGCAAACTTCCATCGGTGCCTAAGCCTGCCGCACAGCTAATAAGCGTTCCTAAGTTTGAACTTAAAGAGTATGTGCCCCTTGCTTTCGGTGTCGACAGCGTATGTTCTTCACACACACCTATGACATTTGAGGAATTAAACATGGGCTGGGGTACCGTTATTTACAACACTACTCTTCCCGAAGTTTCTCAGTCAAGTGTACTTACGCTCAATGGCGCCCACGACTATGCCCAAGTGTATATCGACGGCCGCTATATCGGCAGAACCGACCGTGTGCGCAACGAGACCACGATGGCATTGCCGCCGGTTAAGAAAGGCAGTGTTATGACTATAGTGGTTGAAGGCATGGGACGAATAAATTTTGGACGCGCCATCAAAGACTTCAAGGGACTTACAGGCGATGTTACCATTGCAGCCGTTGTCGACGGCAATGACGTAACATGGAACCTGAAGAATTGGACAATGCGCACGCTCCCCGACAGCTACGAGAATGCTGTCAAGGCTCTTGCCGGAACTAATAATAAGGTGCCGTCAGAACTTAATCTTGCCACAGGTGCCGGATATTACCGCGGAACATTTAATCTTAAGAAAGTTGGCGACACCTTTATGGATATGGAGACATGGGGCAAAGGTCAGGTTTATGTTAACGGACATGCCATAGGCCGCTTCTGGAGAATAGGTCCGCAGCAGACTCTCTATGTTCCGGGATGCTGGTTGAAGAAAGGAACCAACGAGGTTGTAGTCCTTGATGTGGTTGGTCCTCAGAAAGCCGAGATATGGTGCCAAAAGAAACCCGAACTTGACAAACTGCAGCTCGAGAAGAGTAATCTGCACAACAATCCCGGCGACTGTCCCGACCTTAATTCAGCCAAGCCTGTTGCAACCGGCGAATTTACATCAGCACGCGAGTGGCAGACCGTTAAGTTCGGCTCTGTTGCTAAGGGCCGTTATATCGCCATTCAGTGTCTTGGCGCTCATGACGGAGGCGACGTTGTTTCAATGGCCGAGATTTATGCGCAGGATGCAAACGGCAACCGCATAGACCGCAACTCATGGGCTGTGAAGTATGCCGACAGCGAGAACGATGCCGCCGGAAACCACACGGGCGACAAGGCATTCGACCTTCAGGAGTCTACATATTGGAGTACTGTCGGCGGTGTGGCATTACCTCATCTGCTGGTTATCGACATGGGCAAGGTGCAGAATGTAAGTGCAATAGAATATCTTCCTTGTACTACGCAGACATCTGTCAGCGGAATAAAAGGTTATAAGATATATGTTTATTAATTCTAAGCTAAGGAGGGAACTTTATGTACAAGTTCCCTCCTTTTACATACACAAAGTGTAATTTAGTACGAATTAATCCTCTTTTTGTACGAAAAAACACCTTTGAATTCTACTGAAAACAGCTAACTTTGCAAAAAGGAAAATTTTACATCATTCGTAATAACAACTTGATAACCTTTGATAAAATGAAATATCGTATTTTGACTTTTTTTGCGCTGCTCGCATTGGCAGTGAAACCGGCATTTGCCTCATTGGTCGACGAGAAAGACTATGCTGCATATCTGTTTGTCTATTTCACAGGAAACAGCATCGACGAGGAGGCCATCCGCTTTGCCGTGAGCACAGATGGATACCAATATTGGGCACTCAACGACAACAAGCCGGTGATCGACTCTAAAGTGATAAGCTCTACGGGCGGCGTGCGCGACCCGCACATACTGCGCTGCGAAGACGGCCACACATTCTATATGGTTGCTACGGATATGGTTTCGGCCAACGGATGGGACTCTAATCGTGCCATGGTGCTGCTAAAGTCGACTGACCTTATCAACTGGACTCATTCAGTAATCAACATTCAGAAGCGCTATCCCGGTCAGGAGCAGCTAAAGCGTGTATGGGCTCCTCAGACAATTTACGACCGTGAGGCAGGCCGTTATCTCGTTTACTGGTCGATGCAGCACGGCTCTGGTCCTGACATAATCTATTATGCCTATGCCAACGACGACTTTACCGACCTTGTAGGTGAGCCGAAGCCGCTCTTCATCCCGCAGGATAAGAAGTCGTGCATCGACGGCGACATAGTTTATAAGGATGGTGTTTATCATCTCTTTTACAAGACTGAAGGTCACGGCAACGGCATCAAGGTGGCAACAACCAGCTCGCTCACTTCCGGCCGGTGGACCGAAAGTCCCGACTACAAGCAGCAGACTAAAGAGGCTGTTGAGGGAGCAGGAACATTCAAACTTATTGGTCAGGACAAATACATACTGATGTACGACGTCTACATGAACGGCCGTTACCAGTTTACTGAAACTTCCGACCTTGAACACTTTAAGGTTATTGACAGCGAGGTAAAGATGAACTTCCATCCACGTCATGGTACGGTTATGCCTATAACAACTGCTGAACTTAGAGCGCTGACAGCCAAATGGGGCAAGCCCGAAGGCATTGGCGAACTGCAGCAGAATCCCGTTTTGCCGGGCTTTCATGCAGATCCTGAGATTCTCTACTCGAATAACACAGGCCGTTATTACATCTATTCAACTACCGACGGACAGCCGGGATGGGGCGGATGGTATTTCACAGCCTTCTCTTCTGCCGACCTGAAGAACTGGACTTACGAGGGCGTAGTGCTCGACCTCCGTTCTCCACAGGTGTCATGGGCCAACGGCAATGCGTGGGCTCCGGCTATAGAGGAGAAGCTCATTGACGGAAAATATAAATACTTCTTCTATTACAGCGGTAATCCCAATGACAACTCCGGCAAGCAGATTGGTGTTGCCGTAGGCGACTCTCCCATAGGTCCGTTTAAGGACATGGGCGCCATTGTTACCAAGTCGCCGGCAGGCGGCGGTCAGCAGATTGATGTCGACGTGTTTATCGATCCTATGTCTGGCAAGTCATACCTCTATTGGGGCAACGGTTATATGGCAGGAGCCGAGCTTAACGACGACATGGTGTCGATAAAGAAAGAAACCATAAAGGTGCTTACCCCGAAGGGCGGTTCGCTCAAGGACTATCAGTATCGCGAAGCTCCTTATGTGTTCTATCGTCACGGCAAATATTACTTCATGTGGTCGGTCGACGACACTGGCTCAGCCAACTATCACGTAGCCTACGGAACTTCTGACAGTCCGCTCGGCAAAATTAAGGTGGCAAAAGATCCTATTGTAACCATACAGGACAAAGATAAGCAGATATATGGTCCGGCTCACAACTCGGTTGTGCGCAAGCCCGGAACAGACGAGTGGTATATCGTTTATCACCGTATAAACAAGAATTATATCGACAAGGACAAGCAGCCCGGCATACACCGCGAGGTGTGTATCGACCGTATGGAGTTTAACGAGGACGGCACGATACGCCGCGTTGTCCTTACTAAATAAGTTGTCCGAAGGTTTATGCCTCTGTCAATTACGATATGTAAAACAACAGAAATGTCAATGATAAAATTGAAGAAACCTATAATACTTGTGCTCGCGGCAATGCTGTCTGTCGCTGTGTGGGCACAGACCGAGAAGCATCCTGATTTCAGAACATCTGTTCCGCGCGACTCCATCTTGCTCAGCGATCCGTGTGTGCTTGCCGACAGCGCCACGGCAACATATTATATGACAGGCACAGGCGGACTGATGTGGACAAGCAAAGACCTCGATACATGGAACGGCCCGTATGTAGTGGTACATCCCGACCCCGACTCTTGGACAGGCGCTAAACCGCAGATTTGGGCGGCAGAGATACACCCTTATAAAGGCAATTATTATTATTTCGCAACCTTTACCAACGACTCTGTCATTATCGATAACTTCAAGGGCTTGGCCATTCCGCGCCGCTCTACTCAGGTGTTTGTCAGCGACAAGCCCGGCGGTCCTTACCTTCCGATGAAAGGTGCGACATATCTTCCTGCCGACAAATGCACTCTCGACGGCACGTTCTGGCAAGATACTGACGGCAATCCTTACATGGTTTACTGCTGGGAGTGGATACAGAACTGGGACGGAACGGTGGAGAAAATGCAGCTGAAGCCCGACCTCAGCGGTTCGGTAGGACAGGCAAAACTGCTGTTCCGTGCGAGCGATTCGCCTTGGAGCCGTGAGATAGTTGAGGGCAAGCAGCGTCCCAACCGTGTTACCGACGGTCCGTGGCTGTTCCGCACCGGCACAGGACGCTTAGGCATGTTGTGGACAAGTTGGATTTACGACGTCTATACACAGGGCGTTGCCTACTCGGAGAGCGGCACGCTCGACGGTCCTTGGGTGCAGGAACCTCAGCCCATAACGCCTCCGAACCATGGTCACGGCATGCTGTTCAGAGATCTTAACGGCCGATGGCTCATGTCGCTTCACAGCCATAAAGTGGTTAACGGACAGTATATACGTGTGCCGCAGCTGTTTGAAGTAGACCTTTCGGGCGACAAACTCGTGTTGGGACGCCACATTACAGGGCGTGCCGATGCGGCAAAGAAATAAAACATAGAATAAGCACATATCCGTGGCAGGGTCATTGTTGGCCATGCCACGGATATTATAATATATACCAAAACAAGAAATCTGCCATGAAAGATTTAAGACATATACTTATTTTTTGTGCCTTTGCCTGCACATTGCCGGCAGGTGCCGGTGTTCACCGTGTTATGGCCGAGCCTGATTCGGTCAGTCTTTTTTCTTATGCCACGGCTGACGACGACGGCCGCAGCGGACTGCGTTTTGCGTGGAGCAGTGACGGCCGTCACTGGACGTCCATAGGCAACGGCCGCAGTTATCTCAGGTGCGACTATTCGTTATGGGGCAGCGAGAAACGTATGCTCAAGCCCGAGATGTATCGCAGTGCCGACGGCATGTGGCATTGTGTGTGGCAGTTGCATGCCGGAGGCCGTGAGTTTGGCATTTCTTCGTCTGCCGACCTTACCGACTGGCGACGCCAGACTTATTTCACCGATGCGCGCTTTACTGACTGTGTTCCATCGTCGTGGACACGTTATCCGCAGGCTGAGGCCGTTATTGGCGGCGTGTCTTATAGTGGCACTGTGGCCAAAGTGGCATGGGCTGATGTTGAGCGGCTCATACGTTATGCCGGATACAATGATTATCGCCAGTCGCTCTATAACGAGTGTGCCGCAGATGACGGAGTGCGCTTTGCCGGACTTCAGCCCGTTAGTCTTACTCTCACGGCGCGTCCTGCTGAGACTAAGGCTATAAGTAATAATCTTATTGGCGTATTCTTCGAGGACATCAACTATGGCGCCGACGGCGGTCTGTATGCCGAACTGGTGCAGAACCGTGACTTTGAATATGCCGAAGGCGAAAACGGTAGCGTGAAAGAGTGGGGCCCTGCTTACGCGTGGGTCGTTGAGGGCAGCGGTGCGTCAATGACTATAGGCACTTCGTCGCCGATACATCCCAACAATCCCCATTATGCAACCATTAAATCCGGTTCGGACGGCATGGCTCTCGTTAATTCAGGCTACGACGGAATAACCGTGAGAAAAGGTGAAAAATACAACCTTTCTTTGTTTGTCCGTCTTGCCGGCTCACAGACAAAGGCAGCGAAGATACGCGTTAGTCTGCGCGGAAGCAACGGCCGTGAACTCGCTTATGCCGTAGTGAAGGCTGCTCCCGGCGGTTGGAAAAAGCTGAAGGCTACGCTCACCGCATCAGAGTCAGACGCTAAGGCAAGTCTTGTTGTGGCTCCTGTATCGGCAGGAACATACGATTTTGACATGATTTCGCTCTTCCCTAAAAACACGTTCAAGGGCCGTGCCAACGGACTTCGTGCCGACCTTGCGCAGACCATAGCCGACATACGTCCGCGCTTTGTACGTTTTCCCGGAGGATGCGTCGCCCACGGACAGGGCATAGACAACATATACCGCTGGAAAAACTCCATCGGACCGCTTGAGAGCCGTAAGCCCATGAAGAATCTTTGGGGCTATCATCAGACCATGGGACTTGGCTATTTTGAGTATTTCCAGTTTTGCGAGGACATCGGTGCCATGCCTCTCCCCGTGATAGCCGCAGGCGTTCCCTGTCAGAATTCGGCGTGCATACCAGGCCGTCTGCTCGGCGGAGGCCAGCAGGAAGGCATACCTCTCGACAGTATGGAGGCATATATACAGGACATTATCGACCTCATCGACTATGCCAATGCCGACCCCAAGACCAACAAGTGGGCACGTATGCGCGCTGAGGCAGGTCATCCCAAGCCGTTTAACCTTAAATATATAGGCATAGGCAACGAAGACCAGATAACAGATGTGTTTGAGGAGCGGTTCACCATGATATACGAAGCCATACGCAGTCGCCGCCCCGGCATAACCGTAGTGGGCACGGTTGGGCCGTTTTATGAAGGTTCCGACTACGAAGAAGGGTGGGCACTTGCTGACAAACTGGATGTGCCTGTTGTAGACGAACACTATTATGTGGCTCCGGGCTGGTTCATACACAATCAGGACTTCTACGACCGTTACGACCGCTCCAAGTCGAAAGTCTATCTCGGCGAATATGCCGCTCATCTGCCGGGCCGTCCCAACAACATAGAGACAGCCCTGTCAGAGGCACTTTATCTTACGTCTGTAGAGCGCAATGGCGATGTTGTTGAGATGGCTTCTTATGCTCCGCTGCTGGCAAAGAAAGGTCACACGCAGTGGAATCCCGACATGATTTATTTCGACAACGGCAGTGTAAGTCCTACTGTGGGATATTACGTCCAGAAGATGTTCGGCAACAATTCGGGCGACAGCTACATTCCTGCCGACCGAACGTTAGACAACAGTCGCGCCGATGTTGACCTCCGTGTGGCATCTTCTGTCGTTATAGACAGCAATACTGGCGACGTTATTCTGAAACTTGTCAACATGCTGCCCGTTAAAGTTAATACAATAGCCGACCTCTCGTCGCTCACCGACGGCGGCCGTGCTTCGCTTACAGTGCTGTCGGGCAGTCCTTCAGACACTGATGTCAAGCCTGTTGACAGCAGCGTTACGTTCGGCAGTAAGTTCAGTTATGCCATGCCGCCTTACTCGCTAAGCGTGATACGCATGAGCGGTAAAAGTAAATAGCATTAACGCCTTGTTTCCTGTAAAGGTATATTGCCAAATCGAATATAATAAAAATAAAAAAGTCAAAGACAACAGCTTTTTAAAAAACATCAATATAACGACAGATGAAGATAATCAAACTATTTTCAACACTAATGCTCGCATCCGTTACTGCTTCGGCTCAGAATGCGGGCTATCCCATAACACCTGTTCCATTTACGGCAACCCATGTGAGCGGCGGCTTCTGGAAACAGCGCCTTGACGCATGCCGCAAAGTAACCGTACCGTTGGCATTCAGCAAATGTGAAGAGTCGGGCCGCTATGCCAATTTTGTTAAGGCCGCCAACCCGTGTGACACGTTCAAGGTGGTTGGTTTCCCCTTCGACGATACTGATGTCTATAAGACCATTGAAGGCGCGAGCTATCTGCTTCAGACTTATCCCGACAAGCGTCTTGAGGCTTACATCGACAGCGTGTTAAGCATTGTAGCCAAGGCTCAGGAGCCCGACGGCTATCTCTATACGGCAAGAACGATGAATCCAAAGCATCCCAACGGCGCTTCGGGAATGAAACGCTGGGAGAAGGTTGAGGAACTGAGCCATGAGTTCTATAATCTCGGTCACATGATAGAGGGAGCAGTTGCTCACTATAATGCCACGGGAAAGCGTAACTTTCTTGATATTGCCATACGCTATGCCGATTGTGTGTGCCGTGCCATAGGTCTCGGCGAGGGACAGCTCGTGCGTGTTCCTGGTCATCAGATTGCCGAGATGGCTTTGGTGAAACTGTATCTCACCACGGGCAACAAAAAATATCTTGATGAAGCAAAATTCTTTCTCGACAAACGCGGATACACATCGTGCCGCAATACTTACAACCAGTCTCATAAACCTGTTGTAGAGCAGGACGAAGCCGTAGGCCATGCTGTACGCGCCACATATATGTATTCGGGCATGGCCGATGTGGCAGCCATAACCGGTGACACTGCTTATGTGCATGCTGTAGACCGTATATGGGACAATATTGTCGGCAAGAAACTTTATCTTACTGGCGGAATAGGTGCCACATCAAATGGTGAGTCCTTTGGTCCCAACTATTATCTGCCAAACGCCACAGCCTATTGTGAAACCTGTGCTGCCATAGGCAATGTGTATGTCAATCATCGTCTGTTCCTGCTTCATGGCGATGCCAAGTATTATGATGTGCTTGAGCGCACGCTCTATAATGGTGTCCTTTCTGGCATTTCTCTCGACGGCGGCCGCTTTTTCTATCCCAATCCGCTTGAGTCGGCAGGTGGCTATGAGCGTCAGGCATGGTTCGGCTGCGCCTGCTGCCCGTCTAATCTCAGCCGCTTTCTGCCGTCAGTGCCGGGTTACATCTATGCCACACGTGGCGACAGCCTGTATGTCAACATGTTCATTGAGGGCAACTCAGACTTGAAGGTCGGCAAGCGCAACATATCGTTGAGTCAGCGCACTTCTTATCCGTTCGACGGCACCATAGGCATAACCCTGACCAAGGGCAGCGGACGCTTTGCCATGAAACTGCGCATACCGGGATGGGCGCGCGGACAGGTTGTGCCGAGCGATCTTTACAGATTTGTTGACGGCAAGGCAGGCGGATACACCGTCAAGGTGAACGGCAAGAGTGTTGAAGGCAGCATTGACAAAGGCTATTTCACCATCAGCCGCAATTGGAAAAAAGGTGATGTCGTAGAACTTCAGCTCGACATGACTCCGCGCCTTGTTGCTGCCAACGAGAAGGTTGAGGCCGACAGAGGCATGCTGGCCGTTGAACGCGGTCCGCTGGTTTACTGCGCCGAATGGAAAGACAATCCCGATACAGACCTCTTTTCTGTATTGCTGCCGCGCAAGGCGGAACTGACCATTACGGCAGACAAGGCTCCGGGCGGAGGCAGCATAATAGAGACCGGCGTACAGAAAGTTACTTATGATTCTGACGGACGCATGCAGACATCCGACGCAATGCTGCGCCTCATTCCATATTACTCATGGGCTAACCGTGGCGACGGCAAGATGACAGTGTGGCTTCCGTATGAGGCAGGAGCAATGCACATAGGTCCTGCACTTGGAGTAGGCTCCAACGAGTTTTTTGATAAATGACATTCGGTTTGATTTGAAGATATTTATATAACATGAAATTTATAAGTTTAAGATTTGCGGCTGTTATGGCTTTTGCCTGTGTCTGCGGACAGACGTTTGCCCAAGGCACGACCGAAGACTATCGCCGCGCCTATGCGCTGCGGGATAAATACAGCGCTTCTAAGGTTTATTATTCGGGCGTGCGTCCGTCATGGATAGCCCGGACAGACAGTTTCTGGTATGTGCGCAACACGCCCGAGGGACGTGTTTATGTGGTTGTGGATGCCGGAACTCAGCAGCGCACCGACCTGTTCAACCACAAGGCTCTTGCCGAAGCATTGGCTAAGGCAACAGGCAAGGATGTAAAGCCGGGCGCTCTCTATCTCGACCGTCTGTCGGTTGACAAGGCCGAGGGCTGCCTTAACTTTGTTTTCAACAATCACAACTGGCGTTATAACATTGCCGGAGACGGCAAACTCGACGACTGCGGCGAACTGCCGAAGGTTAAGCAGCGCCACTGGATGGAGGTTGACGACGAGAAAGATGCCGAACCCGTGGCTTCGCCCGACGGCCGCTATACGGCTTTTGTGAGGGAGAACAATATATGGGTGCGCGAGACTGCCACGGGCAAAGAGCGCCAACTGAGCATCGACGGCACCTTGGGCAACTATTATTCAGCATATATCAGATGGTCGCCCGACGGCAAGAAGGTGGCTGCCTGCAAGATTCGTCCTGCCGAAAAACGTTATGTCTATTATGTGGAGTCGTCGCCGTCGGACCAGCTTCAGCCTAAGCTGCACAAGCAGGAATATGCCAAGCCTGGCGACGAACTGCGCTTTAAGGTGCCCTGCATCTTCGACGTTGAGACGGGCCGTGCCATCGTGCCGTCTACAGAGCTGTTCGGCAGTCAGTATGACTTGTGGGGTCCCGACTGGTCGGCCGACAGCCGCAGCGTTACGTTTGAGTATAATCAGCGCGGCCATCAGGTTTACCGTGTGCTCGAACTTTCGGCAGAGACGGGAACCGTAAGAACATTGATTGAAGAAACAAGCAAGACGTATGTAAACTATCCCATGCGCTACCGCTACGACCTGAGCGACGGCCGCCACATAATATGGGCAAGCGAGCGCGACAACTATAATCATCTCTATATGTACGACCGCGCCAAGGGCAAAGCTGCATGGCAGATAACCAAAGGCAAATGGTATGTGCGCAGCGTGATAAAGGTGGACGAGAAGAACCGTCAGATATATTTCTCTGCCAATGGTGTCGTGCCGGGCGAAGACCCTTATCTGATACGCTATTACCGCATAGGATTCGACGGCAAGAACATGACTTGCCTTACACCTGTTGAGGGCATGCACGAGGCATGGCTGTCTGACGATGCCCGCTATCTTGTTGACACCTATTCGATGGTGGACAAAGCTCCTGTGGCTGTGCTGCGCGACGCTGCCACCGGCAAGGAGATAATGCCCCTCGAAACGGCCGACATAAGCCGGCTGCTGGCTGAGGGCTGGAAGGCTCCAGAGGTGTTCACGGCTAAGGGACGCGACGGCAAGACCGATATGTGGGGTATAATAATACGTCCTACTAACTTCGACCCGTCGAAGAAATATCCCGTTCTCGAATATATCTATCAGGGACCGGGCAACCAGTATGTGCCTAAGACATTTATTCCATACAACTGGTATATGACTTCTATTGCCGAGTTGGGCTTCATCGTTGTTATGGTAGACGGCATGGGCACATCGTTCCGTTCGCGCGAATTTGAGAATATGTGCTACAAGAACCTGAAAGACGCCGGACTGCCCGACCACATTGCGTGGATAAAGGCTGCGGCTCAGAAATATCCTTATATGGATGCCGACAATGTAGGCATATTCGGCTGTTCTGCCGGCGGACAGGAGGCTATGGGCGCCGTGCTGTTTCATCCCGAGTTTTACAAGGCTGCCTATTCTGCCTGCGGATGTCATGACAACCGTATGGACAAGATATGGTGGAACGAGTTGTGGATGGGCTATCCCGTAGGTGAGCAGTATAAGGAGTGTTCTAATGTTGACAATGCTCATCTGCTGAGCCGTCCGCTGATGCTTGTCGTAGGTGAACTCGACGATAATGTCGACCCGGCGTCAACCATGCAGGTTGTCAATGCGCTCGAAAAGGCAGGAAAAGACTTTGAACTGGTTGTTATTCCCGGTGCTCACCACACTATGGGCGAGGACTACGGCGAGCACAAACGTTATGATTTCTTTGTGAGAAACCTGCTTAAAAAGACTCCTCCGGCATGGAGCGAGATTAAGTAACGTTTGCATGGATATTTGATATTCTTTTATTTTCCATAATCTTCCTGCGGTGTGTCGATTGTTATCCTATTCGGCATGCCGCAGTTTCTTTTATTCCAAATCCTTTGTTGTTATTCGGTAGTGTTCTTGTTTTATTCTTTCAGCAGGCATATTTGGATATGTCAATAATAAGCGGACGGCAAAGCAACGATATAAAAACAGTAAAGCCGCTGAATACACAAATCTGCTTGTCGTATTAAACTGTATACGTTCTAAAGTGCTTTCTGCTCATAATGTGACAGAAGTCAGTCTTGAATGGCATGGGTAAGGATAAGTAAGACAAAATGGTTTTGCTGCAATGCAAAATAAAATGGCCGGAAGTTGCATTTTACCTCCGGCCGTAATGTCATTATATGTTTATTTGTCTTTTGGCAATGATTGTATTGCCGTAATTATTTTTTCATGAACTTATAGCTTCTTGCAGTGCCGTCGGCAGCTTTGACGGTGGCGATGTATATTCCCTTCTGAAGTGACGAAATACTTACAACGTTGCCGTTTACCGCTTTTGCCGTGCGTCCTGCGGCATCACTTATCACGATGCTCCTTGTGCCTTCAGCCGCGCGCAGTTCGCTGTCTGTTATAATTATGCTCTCGTCGGTGCCCGTTACGGCTGTTACGCCAGTTTGTGTAGAGCCTGTGTATATGCCGATGTTGTCGAGCAGCAGGCAGTCGCCGCCTTTGGTTCTGAGGCGTATTGCTATATAAATGTCCTTGCCGGCATAGTCGGCCAGACTTATTCCGCGTGTCTTCATTGCCGGTGTTTCGCCTTCAACGTTGAGCACCTCGGTATAGCTTGCGCTGTTGTCGTCTGTTGCCGACACCATTATCTGATAGTCTTCGGGGAACTGCGGGTTGTATGAATAGGCGTCCCATACAAAATAGCTGTCAGTGCCTTTGATGCTTACCTTTGGCAGTATGAGCCAGCGGTCGGCCTGGTCGGTGCCGTCGAGCCATGAAGTTCCGGCAAGCAGATATTCGCCGAGCACGTTATGGTTGACAATGTTGAACAGACCCCATCCGTCTGCATTAAACTCGTCGCCGGCTGACGGGTCTACAGTGCCGTTGTCCTCGGCGCGGAAAGTGAAGTCAGACGGCAGCTTGCCGTCCTCGAAGTTCCAGAATTTTGCAGGTTTGCTTACCACGGTGAAGTCTTTTGTCAGCACGTTGTTGCCGGTGTTCTCGTCGTTGTCGTTCACAACTTCCACCTTCAGTTTGTGACTGCCGTCGCTGAGGTCTGCCAGCAGGTTGCTGAACGTAACCGTTGTGGCGCTCTGAGCCTTCATTGCTATGGTGCTGTCTTTCACCGCCACGTCGTCTATGCTCACCTTTATTGCGGCGTCGAGGTCGGTTACGCCGCTGTTGGCCAGATTGAATATCACGTCTTTGAGGTTGCTCTCGCGCACGAAGTCGTAAGGACTCTGCAGGTAAGAAACGGCGAGGTCGTTGATGTTGCCTTCAACCTTCTCGAACGAAACATCGTCAACGAGAATAAGGTTCTGGTTCTTGTCGCTGAACGCATAGAAGCCAAAATATATGGTCTGCGCCTTGTCGAAATGAACAACGTTGACAGACTCGGCATATTTGTTGTTCAGAATCGGGTTGAATTCCACAATCTTATTGGTCATGGCCTCAGGCTTTGCCTCGTTGCCCCAGTATACGGCCATCTTCTCGGGATAAGAGTCGAGGTTAGAATACCAGAACTTGAGCACGTAATAGCCCGGTTCAACGTTTATAGGGTCGAGCATAGCCCAGTCGTCACCGCTGTTGTTTGAGTCATAGCCGTAAGCCAGACAGCCGTTGCCGGTGCGTGCCATGTTGAAGAATCCCGACTCAATGCTAACGTCCCATGTACCATCGTCGTTGTTTAGATTGTAGAAAGTGAAGTCCTGAGTGTTCTCCGAAGCCTCAAAGCCCATGGTGTAAGGAGCGTTAAGCGGTGCCTTGTGCCTTACCGATGTGTAGCAAGTGTCGTTGGCGTGGTTGAAGTCGTCGGGGTGAGTAGCCCATGCCTTGATGCTGTATGTGGTCAGCGGAGTAGACAGGTCGGCCTTTGCATTGAATGTATATTCAAGTGTTGCGCCTGCTGCGAGCGGCTCGCTGACGGTTTCGCTGGCAATCTCCTTGCCGTCAACTGCAAACGCTACGTCGAATTTGTTTATGTCAACGCGGCCATCGTTCTTTATCGCCACCTTGACAGGCTCCTGTCCGAGGTCGTTGCCTGTAGCCGGACTGAGTATGTCTGTTACCTTTATGTCAACCGGGTTGGCTATGGTCTCAACCGAAACCGAGCAGAGATAAAGATAATCCTTATAGGCCGTTGATGTGGCGCGGAATGCTATGTGGAACGGCTCGCCGGCCTTTGCGTCAACGAGAAAAGAGCCCGACTGCTCGTCTTTCTTTATATTGTCGTAGGCAGCTTCTTTGCTGGTCATGTCGTTCACGGTGCCACCCTTGCCCGAGTACACCTCCATGCTCTCGCCATACATGCTTCCGCTGAATGTATATTTCACTATCAGCGTGCCTGTTTCGGCAGGTGTTATTGCAGGCGAAATAAGCCAGTCGTCGCCGTTGTTGAAATAGTCGTACTTGTAAGCCACCTTCGACGGCGTGCCTTCTTCGTTGAATATCCATGTTGCACCGTCGCTGTTGGCATCCACCACGGTCCACGCGTTAAACTCGTCGGCTGTGCTGAATGTTGTCGAGAAGATTGTGTCTGCATACGAAGAAACAACCGACAACATGAGTAATAGTAAAAATGTAGATATTTTCCTCATATTAAAATATGTTGGGGTTCTGAATATATTAAACTGGAACACAATGTAAGGCAGCCCCCCTTTAACCTTACGAAAGTATGCCAAATAGCTTTTTGATAAGGTAAATGTATTAAAATAATTTTACATTTTTGCGTGTGATGCTTTGCTTTTAATTTAAATTAACCTAAAATCGAAACTTTACAGAAGTTTGGCAGATAAAATGTAATATATAGAACAAATAATATGCCGTATGAAGTGACTGTATTGGCTTGTAATAAATTGAAAGCAGGGCCATGGAAATTTATAATTATTACGTGCGTTCAATGTGGTTTTATAAATATTTTGATAAAATCAGAGTGTCATATATGTTGATTTGTTATTTAGGTATGCCTCTTGTCGTTTAGGTATATCTTATGAAAGTGAAGTAGAATTAGTAATTTTTTTGTTTTTCCGTCATACTTGTTTTTGTTGATATTTTTACTCAAAAGCGAATCATATTTTGTAAAATAATCAGATTTTCTCTTTCCGTTTAACGCTCTCAGAATCACGTTGCCCGTTATGAATCCGTCTTTTCCTCCAAAAATTCTCAATTTTTGCCTGTTTATGTTAAGCCATTGTCCTACAGATATTTACATGAAAAATCATCCAAAATATCAATAGTTAAAAAACATTACTCGGCCGTTTACCACTCAAAAGTGCCCCATTTACGATGCGTTACCCATCACTTTTCGCACCAAAAGCACCCGTTTTAGCAGTAAAAAACGATTATTTTAGCTTGATTTTATGGGGTAAAGGTGAATAGAAGTTAATATACCTACCGTATAAAGGCTATTAATTTAACTTTTATTAGAGTCTAATTCTCTAGATTGAAAAAATATTTTGTCAGGATTGTTTACTAGATTGAGACATGTATCTTAATTAAAACTGTCTCTTATACACATCTCCGAGCCC
>ENA-OZHK01000284-OZHK01000284.1-human-gut-metagenome-genome-assembly--contig:-NODE-284-length-16073-cov-23.889811_pt1 | contig 16073 bp, 12 predicted proteins | sample MGYA00244048_ERZ653690 | MGnify/ENA primary metagenome ERZ653690 (study PRJEB26926, sample SAMN06165197) | human gut metagenome | biome: ENVO:00009003; feature: ENVO:2100002; material: ENVO:00002003...
TTCAGTAGCCATTCAGCCAGATAATATCAATGTCGCCTTAAGTTAGTGACATTGGATAAATACCTTGTCTAGCTTTTTCTTATAAATTGTTGGTATGATAAAATATGCATTAATGTAAGGAGGTTATATGAGCTCTAAACCTTTTCATTTATTTGGGTCTCCTTCGAGGAATGATTCAGTTGTAGTAAAAGATGAAATATTATCTGTTCAGCATTTAGTCAAGAAATATGGTGATTTAACTGCTGTAAACGATATTTCTTTTTCAGTGAAAAAGAAATCTTTATTTGCTTTCTTAGGACAAAACGGAGCTGGCAAATCAACGACAATTAATATCATTACTTCTATTCTTTCAAAAGATAGCGGAAAGATTTATTTGGATGGCTATGATCAAGATCATTATTCAGATCTCATCAAAAGCGAGATAGGAATAGTCTTTCAAAATTCAGTTTTGGATCCTTTGCTTTCTCCAATTGATAATTTGGAAATAAGAGCTGGTTTCTATGGATTGAGAGGAGCTTTTAAGAAAGAAAGAATTCAAAAACTTATAGATATGCTCGGCCTTCAATCTTTCTTAAAAAGACCTGTCGGCAAGTTATCTGGTGGTCAAAAGAGACGTGTCGATATAGCTAGAGCTATGGTGCATGATCCAAAGCTTTTGATATTGGATGAACCTACTACAGGTTTGGATCCTCAAACAAGAATCTCCGTATGGAATTTGGTGAATGATTTGAGAGAAAAAACAGGAATGACAGTCTTCCTTACAACTCATTATATGGAAGAAGCAGAGAAAGCTACTTATGCCGTCGTAATGGATAAGGGTAATATAATCGCTCAAGGAACTCCTACTCAGTTGAAGAACCAATATTCTGGTGATTATGTGTTAGTTTATGGTAAGAACAATGAAGATTGGGAGAACCAATTTTTATTACAAGGAAGAAAGTTTACTTATAATCACGATAGCAATTATTATAGAATTCTAGTCAAAAACTCAATCGATGCTATAGATTTCATAGATAAGAACAAAAATCTATTGACTGATTTTGAAGTGGTCAAAGGAAGCATGGATGATGTTTTCTTGAACTTGACTGGTGTTAGAAATATGGAGGAAGGCAAGTGATGAATAATAGTGTTAATAACGAATCCAAAGCTGAATTGTATAAAAAGCCTAATCAATTGAGCGTCCTTTATTATTTAGTCAAAAGACATTTCAAAGTATTTTGGAAAAATCATACCCTTGTCTTGTTTTCCTTAATGGTCCCACTCGTGGTATTAGTGGTTTATGTAATTTTCTTAAGGCCTATGGAAGTATCTCAATTGGATGCAGCTATCAAGGAAGGCTTGGGATTTGAGTTCGATCCTGAGAATGCGACTAAAGAGGCATTAGAGCTGGTACATAAAATTAGGGGTATTGCAGATGAATGGATGATAGCAGGTGTCTTGTCTGTCTCTTGTATTACGGTTGCTTTGAATACTGAAAATGTTATGGTTACTGATAAGGAGATGGGAATTACAAAAGACTTTGCTTCTTCTCCTATTAGTGGATCGACAGTCACTGTTTCATATGCTGTGTTCAATGCTGTTGTTACTTTCTTAGTCAATTTTATAGTTTATTTAATTTGTCTGATTTACTTAGCTGCTTATGGGGCAATTCTTCCTGATTTCATAGATGGATGTGCAATCGTAGGAGTTATACTCCTTTCTACAATTAGTGCCACGCTTTTAGTACATTTTATTTGCTCCTTTGTGAATAGTGTTTCAGTATTGTCTTCGGTAACAGCCATTTTCTCAGCCGCTATTGGATTCTTGTGTGGCGCATATCTACCAGCTTCGATGATGCCTAGATATGTTCAATATCTAACCATGTTCTTCCCTGGTTCCTATTCATCAGGGTTGTTTAGAAATTACTTTATGCGTAAACCATTGACTGAACTTTATCAAACTTTGATCGATGCATCTAATAGTGGTAGTGGTCTAATAACTAAGAGTGAGCAAGAAATTACAGCTTTCATAAAAGGTGTTGAAGGTGACTTTAGTTTAGAGCTAGATTTCTTTGGACACAAGGTTCCTGTATCTATAATGGCTTTGGTCGTCTTAGCTTTTATCGCTATATTCATAATTCTTGATTTGTTCTTTACACCTCAAGCCTTTAAGAAATATTTTTCAAGAAAATCCAAACTAACTAAAAGATTAAATAAAAAGAACAAAGATTTTGTTCCAACTCCAGAGCTTCCTGATGAGTTGGTCACGGATAACTCCGATAAAACAAGGTCCGAAGTAAATGATGATGTGAAGAATGTTCCAGCGAATAAAGATAATTTCCCATTTGATGGAGATGAGAAAAATATTTCTTCTTCAGGTCATATAATTGATAAGGATGAATAGATTGCAATAAAAAGCAGCAACTGATTAAGTTGCTGTTTTTTATTGTCTTGTGCTTTTAGTTGTTCGAATTTTTAAAACACGTCAACTTTATCTTCAGGGATTGAAGATAACATATCGGACAATTTTATTCCTTTGTAGGTCGAATTCCAAAGCTCGTCGACTGTCGCTACATCCACGGTTTCATCATATGCTTCGCAAAAAGAAATAAAATCCTTCCTATCGTCATTGTAATAGGTTATTGAATAATCTTTTCCTTTGTAGTTGAATTCAAGTTCACGACCTGTATCGACCCATTTGAATAATTGTTCTTTAGTCACTGTTGTTCCCTCTTTTCTTTATTTTCTCACATTTTCTTTATTTTTTTTGCTTAGTAATGTAGGCTGATTTTTAATAGTTCTAAAATCTACCCATTGGGAAAATGGCCTCTTTTAAATTTGATATGATATTGGAAAAGAAAGGAGGCAGCCATGGATATAAGCGATAAAGATCTATTATCTGGTTATAAGCCTAGAAATATATTGTCTATAGATTTAAAAAGTTTTTATGCTTCTGTTGAATGTATAGATCGTGGTCTTGATCCTTTCACTACTCCATTAGTTGTATGTGATCCTAATAGAGGCGATGGTACGATAGTTTTGGCTGTTTCTCCTTTTTTGAAAGCCAAGGGTATTCCTAGTAGATGTAGGAGATACGAGCTTCCTAAAAATATCCCGGATATTATTTATGCTGTTCCTCGAATGAAAAGATACTTAGAGAAATCAGCTGAAGTAACATCTATATATAGAGAATACGTCGAAGCTAGTGATATTCACGTTTATTCTATAGATGAATCTTTTTTAGATGTTACTAACTATTTAAAGGCTAAAGGACAAACGGATATCGAGTATGCTAAAGAAATCATAGCTAAAGTAAAAACACAAACAGGTCTCACTGTTTGTGCTGGAATTGGCGAGAATATATTTTTGGCTAAAGTTGCTATGGATTTAGGAGCTAAGCACAAGAAGGATTTGTTCGATAAATGGACTAGAGCTGACATTCAGCAAAAGCTTTGGCCTATTCATCCTTTATCCAAAGTGTGGGGAATAGGGGAAAGAATGGAGAAAAGATTGAACTTTTTGGGCTTTGAAACCATGGGAGATATTGCATGCTCTGATCCTTTATATCTATCTCGAAAATTTGGAATAAAAGGTGAGGAACTTTATCTTCACGCTAACGGAATTGATAAGGCTGTTATCTCTTCACAAATTAAAACAAAACCAAAGTCTTTATCGGTAGGCCAAGTTTTGTTCTTCGATGCTGATATAAATGAAGCTATAGGTGTTGCTAAAGAAATGGGAAGAGTCTTATCTAGAAGACTTAGAGACAATCATATGGCTATGAATAGATTGGATTTGTTTTTCGGAGGATCTAAGGATAAATCACAAAGCTATGGAAGAAGCTTGAGATTTGAAAGACCATTAGAAACTTCTAACGAGATAGAACAAGCTATAGAATTGTTGACTAGTTCGTGTCCTTTAAATCTTTTGATAAGGAGCTTATATTTGGTCGGTGGTGAATTGGTGGATATAGATTCGATGCAACTAGATTTCATGACCGATTGGTCCAAACATGATAAAGACAAGAGAATGGATGAAACTATTGACAAAATAAGAGAAAGGTTTGGAAACACGTCAGTTATGAGGTGTTCATCCTTACAAGAACATTCAACTGAAAAGAACAGACTCACTCAAATAGGAGGCCATAAAGCATGAGACTTAGAGATAGAGGGATGGTTAAATGGGCTCCTTATAAATCTCTTCCTGAACAAGAGGATTATTTAGAAAAGATGGAAGAAGAGAAAAATAAAGTGGATAAGCCACTTTTATCGGATGATGAATTAATAGAATTGGATACTAAATTATCTACTTATAATAGAGGAGATCCCATTTCAATAGAGTACTATGACTATGGCTTTATTAAAACAGTTGATGATTATTTAGACTATATCGATACTATAAATAAAAGAATAGTATTAAAAAACAGGATGTCGATTCCTGTTTCTAATGTGTTGTCATTGAATTGATATTAGATTAAATACTAATGTTAAATGCTTATCTAACAGTGTTCAACAAGTAATCTAATAATCTACCTTTCTTAACTTTTGATAGTTTGATTTTTCTATCTAGTTTTTGAGGCATTATTTCGCATTCATAGATTTTTCTTTCATCTACTTCTGCATTGATTCCAACTCCTTGGAATACATATATGGCACTGCCAGGATAGGTTTTGATTTTGTCTAATACACCATTCTCTATAAAATATTTCATAAAGACGAATAAGATACAATCCATCATAAAATAATCAAAAGGGAAATTGTACTTAGAATAGTAGCGTTGAAAGCATTCTAAGAATGCCTTACAAATAGGTGCATGTTTTCTAGCACCATAGAAGAAATCACACCATTTAGTGCCTATTCCATCGACATAGAAACATCTGGATAATGTACTGAATCCGATAGACCCAAAATCTTCATCACCTATAACTTCATCTAAAGGAAATCTCTTTAGGAAGAAAAGAGTTGAGTCTATCCAATATCCTCCGTAGTTATACATCAAATAAAATCTAAGGTAGTCAGTAAAGTTTTGAATTATTGTTTTGCCTTTCAGGTATGCCTGGAAGACGATATCGTCTTCGGGAAGATACTCTTTTAAGTTTGTTTTATCCAATAGAATGATATTGTAATCTGGGTAATTCTTTATAACTGATTTAACACAGAGTTTTACTATTTCAGGTGCTGAATCAAATCCATCCCACCAAAACAAGAATAGAGTTTTATTTATCGGTTCTGTACTTTTAGGAGCATCTTTGTATTTAATAGCTATATCTTTGAATAGGATATCAGCTGCTTTTATTTGACTGGGGTCTAATCCTTGTCTACCCTGGTTTAAATAAATGGCTTTTTTACTTGCTCTGCCAAAGAAAGATAATAAGCTTTTAATCCCTACAATCTTTCTTAAAGTATTGGAACTCTTAAAAAATTTTCTCTTTCTTAAAGTATTGAAACTTTTTAAATTTTTCATTTTATTTCCTCACTTAAAGTTAATTATAAATCATTAGTATTCATTTGTCTTTGGAATAATTATCAATTCAATTTTTGTATCAAAGTTAACGATTCTATGAATTAAATGAAATGATTAAGCACTTCTTTTTGCATATGAAGTTAATATGGTAGGAGATTATTATCAAAATCATGAATTGAAGTATTCAATGATTGTGAAAATCATTAAGGATATAGTAAATAATAAATTGAAATTCTCACTTTTTTGTAGAATTCTATATTTTTACCGATTACTAGTAGTGTCTAATCTATAGAATCTTGTATATCATTTTAGATGTGAATTATGTATTTATAAATCCAAGTTGTTTAGAGTGATTTCTTATGATTTTCTTATGTAATTTAAAAATACTATTTATGCTATAATTTTAGATATGAATCAAAAGATATTTATTGGTGTCATGGCTCATAAGAAGGCTTTGATGCCATCTAATCCGATCTATGTTCCAATTGAAGTTGGAGCTGATTTTAGAAATGAGCATTTTTATAATTGCTTAGATAATACGGGTGACAATATTTCCAGCAAGAATGCTAGCTATTGTGAATTGACCGGAGCTTACTGGGCTTATAGAAATAATGAATACGAGTATTTTGGGATCGCGCATTATAGAAGATTTCTTATGAAGAGTTTTTTCTGCAAGAAATCTTTAGACAATATAATCGGTGAAAAAGAGATAGAGAAAACATTGGAGAAATATGATTTTATTTTACCGGCCAAAGTTGTCATGGTTATTCACACCAATTATCTTCATTACATATTGGCACATAAAAAGGAAGGACTTAAAGTCACAGAAGATATAATCAAGACTGATTATCCTAAATACTATAAGTCTTATAAGAAAGTGATGAGAAGAGTCTATGGTCATTATTTCAATATGTTCGTAGCCAAGAAAGAAACTGCTAATGCATATTTGGATTGGTTGTTTGAATTGTTAGGAAAAGTAGAAAAAAGAATTGATCTAGATGAATATATAGGCCAGGATAAAAGAGTTTTCGGCTATATTGCTGAGCTTATGTTAGATGTTTATATCGACGCAAATAAATTGAAGTATAAAGAATTTAGATTTGCTTGTATGGATAAACATTATATTTGGAATATGTTTAAAGGATATATAAAGTCGAAATTCAAAAAGAATAAATAAAAAGGGCTACGGGTTTGTAGTCCATTTTATTTGAAATGATTTCTTAAACAAACGAAAAACCTGACACTTTCGTGCCAGGTTATGACGCTCTATGTGGTGCCCTGGGCCGGAGTCGAACCGGCATGAGGGGTTTGGCCTCGAGGGATTTTAAGTCCCTTGCGTCTACCAGTTTCGCCACCAGGGCAGAATATAAACAAATGGTGACTCGTATGAGATTTGAACTCATGGCCCCATGATTAAAAGTCATGTGCTCTACCGGCTGAGCTAACGAGTCATAACAAAAACAAATGGCTGGGGTATTTGGATTCGAACCAAAGCATGAGGGAGTCAAAGTCCCTTGCCTTACCGCTTGGCTATACCCCAATCATGGTGGGCAGTAGTGGATTCGAACCACTGAACCCGAAGGAACAGATTTACAGTCTGCCGCGTTTAACCGTTTCGCTAACCGCCCATGTATATGCCGGTACTTATTTTGCACTCGATGGTGGAAATTAAGGGACTCGAACCCCTGACCCCCTCCGTGTAAAGGAGATGCTCTACCAGCTGAGCTAAATTTCCAGCTCTTTTTGAGTGCTTTGCTATTCTATCATTGAGTCTTGAAAGTTTCAACAACTTTTTTAAGAAGTTTCAAAAAAATATTAGGTCTTTCGATAAAAAAAGGAAATTTCATATTGAATACCAGCTTTTATATTTTCTTGATCACAGTTTAAAAATATAAAAAATTATGCTTTTAAGCATAAAAAAAGCCTATATGCACAAGCATATAAGCTTTGAATCGGGTTACTTAGTGAACGCATTAATTCCAAATTGATAGTCTTGTTTATATTCTGGTATGGAGATATCGTCCACACTTTCTATCTTTTTATATATGTTGACGATGTCGTTTTTGATTTTGATGATACTTTGTCCCATTGCACTAGCTGTGTACTCTTCGATGCAGTGAACTTTTGTTGGAAATAAATCCTTGTCTAGTGTCAATTCGATTTTTAAGCTATCAATAGTGACTGAAACACTAGCAGTAGCTTGTCCTAACATTTGTTGCTGCTCTTTTTGATATCCTTTGGATGCATCCACTCCATCTATAGCAGTATCTTTGGTAGTGAATTCGTATGAAAGAGTTATTGAGTTTCCAGCATCGATGTTTTGGATATCAGCTTTATATATAGCGTTTGATGATGGGACTGTATAACTAGTAAGTCCCCAGAGGTTATGACCCCAGTAATTCTCATAATCCTCTTTTGTCATCATCTTTTTTTGATCGTACTTATCAGAATCGAATGACCCATAAATATACTTTCCATTTGTTTCATTCTCACCTGTTTTAATTTCGATAGAATCCTTTTCTTCGGATTTATTCTGCCTATATCCTACTTTATTAGCTGATATATCCTCGTATTTTTGAACTGCTGATGGAACTGACATCAAAGCCAGAAATCCACTGGATTTTTGTGATTTGGTTATCGATTGACCAAATCCAGCGTTATTCATGAAGACTCTAAATCCGCTGACATCTTGTTTAAATGCGACAGCAGATCCAATATAAGCATTTAAATTAGCAGATTGAATGTAGGTGAAATAATTTGAATTAGCTAATTTATGTTCGGCATAGAAGAATGCTTTATAAGCTGAAGATTTCTTTTTAGTCCCTATATCAGATATTGATTTTCCATCATAATCTTTAGGAGCACTGCCAGGAACATAGTTATTTTCTATAGGTGCTTCAGGTCTATCTGAGGCTTTTCCTTCTTCTTCGACTACACTTGAATTACCTGTATCTATAGGTGGGACAGATGGAACTGAGATATCTTCTTTTCCACATGAAGATAAGGTCATAGATAAAGTCAATAAAGACAAGCAATATATAATTTTTTTATTTTTCATATATAAAAATTCTCCTCTTTTTGAATATACACATTAGTTTTCATAAAGTATTCATTAAAAACGATGAATGATTAACTAATTTAACTATAGCAATAAACAAATATTTAATTTAAAACTATACTTGTTTATTTGCTTTGATTTTTAAAGGACTAAATATGATAGAACTTAAAGATTTACATAAAGTATATAAGACTAAAGATGGTCAAAAGGTAGAGGCGTTGAAGGGGATAACAGTCACTCTTCCAGATAGAGGATTAGTTTTCATATTAGGAAAGTCTGGATCTGGTAAGTCGACATTCTTAAATGTTGTAGGCGGTCTCGATACATTTGATTCGGGTGATTTGATTTTGTTTGGAAAGTCTTCAAAATCATTTAATTCCACAGATTTCAATGCCTATAGAAACAAATATATTGGATTTATTTTTCAGGAATATAACATCATTAATAGTTTCACTGTTCATGATAATGTATCCTTGGCCTATGAATTGAAATACGGAAAAAATAATGAAGATAAAGTTCAGGAAATATTGAAGAAAGTAGGAATTGCTGAACTTTCAAATAGGAAGCCTAGCGAAATATCAGGCGGTCAAAAACAAAGAGTAGCAATTGCTAGAGCTTTGGTAAAACATCCTAGAGTCATATTGGCAGACGAACCTACGGGAGCCTTGGATGGGACTACTTCTAGAGATATATTTGATTTGCTGAAAGAATTATCTAAGACTTGTCTTGTCGTCTGTGTAACTCATGACGCATCTTGTGCTGAGACTTATGCGGATAGAATAATAAGACTTAAAAATGGCTTGATAGTCGATGATATCACAAGACATTCAAGCGAAGGCGAAGTGTTAGACGGATCGACAGTCCTTCATAAAGTGGGGGAAGGTCTTATTAAAATAGACAGTATAAAAAATATGACTGATAAGGACTTATCAGTCTTAAACGAAGCTTCTAGTTTTTATGATGGACCATCCTACATAACATATAAAGACAAGGTTAGATTTCCAGTCGATTTGATGGCCAATGATGATTCGATGGATTTACCGGTCGGATTTTCAAAGACTAGTAAAGACGATATAGAAAAGAATATAAATCCTGATATCAAATACAATTCAAAGAATGGAAGAATTCCATTTACAACAATATTGAAAATGGCTATGAGTTCTTTGAAATCGGGATGGGTTAGATTGGTCTTTACTTTCATCCTCTCGATTATTTCGTTTACGTTCTTTGGACTTGCTTTGGAAGTATCTACTTATGATGCGAGTGATACTTACGCATCTTCTGCTGACATCTATAGAACTGATGCTATAACTTTATACAAACAAGTCTTCAAAGAAGATAGCACTGAGTCGACAGTATATATGTCTGATGAAGATTACAACAACATAAAGGACTCCTATAAAGGAGCTATTCCAGCTTATAGAACATTGAATATAAATATTAAGAAGAGCATTCCACAAGATAAAATTGATTCTTTACCTTCTTATTTAAAACTATCAACTTATTTCATTTCGCCATTAGATGACTTATCTCAAATCGAAGCTTATAAAGACTTCAGTTTAGTAGACGGAAGTAAAGCTCCTTCTGCTACTGATGAAATAGTTTTGACTGATTATTTCTTAACTATGTTCAATGAGACTGGGTATTACGATTATACTGATTCAGCTAGTGGAACTTTAGTCGAAAAAGGATGCTTTAATAATGAGAATTTATATAAAAACATCTTAGGAAAAAAGATTAAGATATATCAGAGTTTTGACACAGATTCTTTGGATGAATCTGAGACCATCTATAAGGTCGTGGGAGTAGTTAAGACCGATTTAAACAAAGAAGATATTGAGACTGCTATGAATAATCTCGAGGCTGAAGATAATAGTAAGGACAAGATTATTCAATCATATGTCGATTTTTCAAGCTCTACCGATGGAAGAAGTACGGGAATGGAAACGACAGTCTTCTTCAGCCCATCGGCTTTTTCTGCTAATAATATTAAGAAATACGACATACAAGGAGAAAAGGACGGAATTAATTTAATTTCTAGAGTTTATGTTCCGACAAACTCTAAGGATGAAATAAAACAAGTATATAGTTTCAGCAAGTCTAAACACAATTTGACTGTCAAAGCTGATACTTACTATATTCAAAGATCCTATATTCAAAAGAGCTACACGATAAATTCATACATAGCTTCTAAACTAGATTCATCGTTCTTAGGAACGATTACTGGAATCTCTACTTATGCTATGTACATAGCGATTGGAATTGGAATCATAGCCGTTCTGACTACTATGAACTTTATATTTACATCTGTTGCTTTTAAGAAACAAGATATAGGAATTCTTAAAGGATTAGGCTCGACTAGTAGAGATGTTTTTGCAATATTCGTTATAGAAAGTTTATTGATAGCTGCTGTCAATTTCATATTAAGCTTTGCAATAACTTGGTCTTTGACTCCGACACTCAATGCCTTGTTAGTTTCTTTGATGGGTATGTCGCTATTATCTATGCTGTCATTCAATTGGATTCAAGGAATGGTTCTATTCCTCTTATCTTTTGGTACGGCAATTTTATCAGCCTTAATTCCTTCCTATTCTATAGCTAATATGAAACCGGTAGATGCTATGAAAAGAAATGAATAATTGAATCTATAAGGTTTTAAATAATTATATTTATACTAATCCTATTATCAAAAGATAGTAGGATTTTTTTACTATTAAGTAGTTTAATTATTAATTGATTTTTTATTTTTTTAATCTTTCAAATGAGTTTAGAATGGACTTGTCTTTAAAAGAGACAAGTTCATTTAATGAGGTAAATATAATGAAAAAAAGATATTCAATTGGATTGTTGTTAGTCATGTCTACAATGCTAATAAGCTGTGGAGGCGAAGCTTCTTCTAGTATTTCTACTAGTCCTAGCATACCTTCAACCCCAACTCCTGCCCCAGATACAGGAAAGACTGGTAATACTTCTTCATCTAAGGAAGAGGATGTCATCGGTGTAAAAGGACAAGAAGGTGCTTTGTATGCCAGTGTTGATTTAATGGGCAGCAAGATGATAGATTTGGCAGCTCCTTTCGATTTGTCTTATCGTACTGTCAATGGAAAGTTTGGAAGTGGCGAGAATGCTGATGCACAAATAGTAGTTAAAGATGCTACTGCTATCCACAAAGAAAAGGATGGAACAGATGCTTCAGCCTCTCCTCTCCACGCTTTGAATTCAGTGTTCAGTCTTTTACAGCTCGTTTCATCCATGGGAATTGGGGGGATTGATTTATCTTATATTCCTTATATCTCTGATTTGCAGATGAATGCTGCTAACTTCTATAACGATAGATTCGATGAATCCAATTCATATGGTCAGATGAATATCGACTATAAGGATGGACAAAATGTCTATTATTATGCCGAAGTCACTCCTAAAGATGAAACTGGAGCATTGAAAAATGATGAGAAAACTTTGAGAGAATATGCCGAAACAGAGTTGACATTACCTGAAATTCCTAATACTTCAAATTTGGCTGATACACTCAAAGCATTCGTCGATATTGCTTTTGGAGAAGATGGAATGATCAATAAGGGATTTGATATGTCCATCTTGGAAGCTTTGCTTCCTTCATTCAATCTTGAGGACAACGCTATAGCAAAAGCGTTGAGTGTTTTAGCTACTGGACTTGAAGGTTCTATCGAAGGCGAAGATGATGAAACTACTGGAAATCATAAGACGATTATCACCTTGGGATTGAATGATACTGGAATCACTGATGCCAATGTTTATATGAACGATTTGACTGGCGGAATGGCAACACTCAGCAATGTCTCCCTCTCTTTGGAATTCACAAAAGTTGCTAATGCCGATGTTTCTACATTTACCGGTTTTGATGTCACTGCTGGAGTCATGGCTTTAGGATCGCTTCCTGTCGGTGTCGACTTAGCTTTGAAATTAGATCCTACTACTAAGGACTTAAAAGCTGATGCTTTAGACGGGATGGATGAAGGAGCTTTGAAAGCTCAGGCTTCATATCAAAAATACAAAGCTTTGAAGAATAAAGTTGATGAATATTATGATTTCAGCGCCGATGCAAGTTATGGTGTCGATGCAGAAGACATCATTAAATCTAAAGGTAAAAACATCGAATTAACTTCTGCTTATGGAGAAAAGATTGCCAAGGTCGGAGCTGAAGTCGAAGCTTTGGATACATATACTAAAGGATTGTTCAATCCTGAAACTTATGACTTTGTAAAGCCTGTTGCTGGAACTAGTAGCAGTAAAGTATATGTCGGATTGGCATATGATGAAGGAATTAAATTGCTTAATAAATCAAAGACATATGCAGATTCATTTGATCAAGCAAACGTGGATGGATTGACAATCGCTGGTAAGTTAGCTGACAAATCTGAGGTATTTGGGGAAGACGGATTCAATGTTGTTACACTGTCTTATTTCAAGAACTATGAATCTAGCTATACTGAAGCTGAGAAGGCAAAGTTAGATGCTTTGATGACTAAGTATGCCTCATTGTACGATGAGTATGTAAATGTCATAGTAGAAGACACCAAAGAAGAATCCTTATATGATTCCTTTGATAAGATTAAAAAGATTATTGATAAAGATTGCACTATATTCGATGATTGCTTTACCACCTATCCTCAATATTCTATGTTCTATGGTGACAATAAAACTTCAATCGATGCTTCTATAGCCAAAGCTTTGGAAGTCAACACCAAGCTTAGAAATAAGATTGCTGAATTGGCTGGATCTATAACTTCTTATGATGACTTAGCAGTTGTTAGTTCAACTATGAGCGAAGCTATGAAATTGAGCAAGAATGTCTTTGCTATCGATGAAAGCGGTAATGTAAAAGATTCTGATTATGATGCTTTTAAGGCTAAGCTCATCGCAGATAATGTAGATAAGTATGATGGATTGATGGAAGCTAAGGCTAAAGAAGATGTCGCTGCTTTGAAACCTGAAACCCAAAAAGTGACTAGCAAAGAAGAAGCTTCAGTAGTTATTACCAAGATAAATAATGCAAAGTCTAAAGTAAAAAATACATATCAAAATTGGCATCCTTCAACAAGCTTGTTCGGTGGCGATAATGAGCTTCCTGAAAATATTGCTTCAATCTATGATTCATTGATAACTTCGATTCAAAATATTTGGATTAAGTAACAGCTTATGTAAATTCAAATCACTCCTTTAAAGGAGTGATTTTTATTTTTTTTATATTAATTCGTATTAATTAAAATTATTTAAAATTATTATATTTAACTAAGCGGATATTTAGGAAGTATTTATTAAATAAGTAATTTAGCACTTTTTAAGCGCTTGAATTAATAAAATTCTTTTAGATAGGAGTACATTATTTATGAAAGTGTTAAAGAAAGGAAAAGAAATTAAAATCACATGTGTTACTTGTGGTGCTAAATTGGCTATTACTCAAACAGATATAAAACCATCCTTTGGAGAGACTTATGTTAGTGATAGTGGCTATGTAGTTTGTCCTAGCTGTAACAATTCTATTGAGCTAGAGCGTAGTGTTTGGACCAACAAATGGTTTGTAAGAAAATAATAGATAATTAAACCTCAATAAAAATCGTTAACATTAATTAATACGAATCATCTCCTTCTTTTAGTAAATATAGAGATGTTGTTTTTAAGCGATAATTGTTTTAAAATATCAAAGTTGTGCCGGCATAGCTCTTAAGGGTAGAGCAGTCGCTTCGTAAGCGAAGGGTTGGTGGTTCGAATCCACTTGTCGGCACCATAAGAAAAGCAATGGTTTGATACCACAGGTATTGAACCTTTTTTGTTAGTATAAGCAAAAGTATTGAAAATGTTTTTTATTATTGTATTGCATAGTGTTAGGGTATTAATCATTTATGGGGACTATTTAAGAAGATACTTCTTGAAAAAATCCCCCCTTCCAAGAAAGGTTTATATCTTCAAATTTACCAGTCATGCTGCATCCCAAGAAAGGATGCCGGCAACATATCTTACAAAGCCATAACATCAATGATTTTCGGTTTAAGTTATTCTCTAATTTTTGAGAAAGACGCAATCGACAAAGGAATCTCAATAACGACACCAACGATAGCTGAAAGTACAGAACCAATTTTAGCCAATACACTCAAGAATGCATTTGTCTCAATCATCCAAAGAAATATCGATAAACCAGCAAACAAAACCAAAACTCCAACGGTGATAAAGAGACTTCCCATAACATCACAGGCTAGTTTGGCTTTTGAATAACTACTAAGCAAAGCGATATAAGCATTCTTTTTAGATGCATATTCTTCTGCTTTAATTGAATTATCCCTTATCTGTTGAAAAGCAATTTCAAACTCTTTTTTCTTTTGTTTTGCTTTGCTAAATATCACATTCGGGCACACAATTTGGAAAACAAGACACGAGCCAATTAATATCGAAAAGACAACTAAGAATGGTGTGTAGTTAGGAAAGGTAGCATTCATACACAAAGCAGATAAAGCAAACATTCCAACAAGAAAAAGCCACTTAAAGAAATGTACAGTTCTCTCTTTACTTAATTCAGGAATGCAATGGAACTCATTCATAAGTTCTTTAATTACAATAGAATCTCCAAAATATTTTCTATATTCGATGACTTTTGTTAAAAATGATTGTTCCAAATCAAGAAGCTCGTTTTCTGCATTAATAACATTTCTACGTGCTTGTCTTTTTTTGTCTTACCGCAGCGAAAATTTTACCTACTTTTTGGCCTTCGGCAGAAATCGATCCATCTTTCAGTGAATTTAATATAGATTCTTTGAAAATTGCCCCTATTGCAATAGTCGACATACCATTTGTCGCATATTTAATGGCGGCAGTTGTTGCGTATTGGGCTATTCTTCCTAAACTATTTTGGATCAAAGAAAAACCCTGTTCTGCAAGCTGATTGACTGTATTAGCAGCTTCTTGTCTGAGAATTGAAATTCTTACTTTTCCAAACACAAAAATAGACTGAATGGCATTAGCAGCTTGCGTTTGATAAAAAGATTTATCTTCTTCTGAAGCAAGACTGTAATAATTATCCCTTAACAAATCTAGAACACTATCAACTGTATAACCCATCAGTCCAATAGAATTTATACTTTTAATAACTTCCAATTGAGTTGCAATAAGAAATGCCAATTTATCGTTCTTGTTTTCTTTGCTTTGAACTCTTGTTAACACTGACGATAAATCATTAATATTTTTAATCGCATTTCCCATAAAGTATACGCCTCCGAAGCCTCGGTCAAATTTAACATACACGTATGTTTTAACATTTGACAAGAAATAAATGTTCAAAACAGAACTCGGTTCTTTCGAAATCCTCTGGTTTCATTCCAAAGGACAGCAAAAATGAGTTAGAATCCAATGGTCTCCTTTCTGATTTTTATCGACCAATAGAATTCTAGCAAAGGAGACTTTTTCCATGCCTAAAACTCGCCAAAGCTGTAACAATCGATGGGGATAGCACAAACCTGATGACTTTTTTGTTTTATGAAATTTAAATTAAGCCTTGGTTTGCACAGGTGACCTGGCAAATGGTGTCTTGTGATATAATTACC
>ENA-OZHK01000290-OZHK01000290.1-human-gut-metagenome-genome-assembly--contig:-NODE-290-length-15988-cov-4.478441_pt1 | contig 15988 bp, 9 predicted proteins | sample MGYA00244048_ERZ653690 | MGnify/ENA primary metagenome ERZ653690 (study PRJEB26926, sample SAMN06165197) | human gut metagenome | biome: ENVO:00009003; feature: ENVO:2100002; material: ENVO:00002003...
CGAGATCTAGTACGGTCTCGTGGGCTCGGAGATGTGTATAAGAGACAGATTGAAGTGGTGAATGAAATCCTGCCTGCCGACCGACCTCGATATTTGATGGGAGTAGGAACTCCCGTCAACATTCTGGAAGGGATAGAACGGGGCGTGGACATGTTCGATTGCGTCATGCCTACCCGCAACGGAAGGAACGGAATGATTTTTACCAAAGACGGTATCATGAACATGCGGAACAAGAAATGGGAGAATGACTATTCGCCAATTGAGGCCGACGGCGCTTCCTACGTGGATACAATGTACAGCCGCGCTTACCTGCGCCATCTGTTCCACGCACAGGAACTGCTGGCCATGCAGATCGCTTCCATCCATAACCTTTTATCTGTGGCTGGTGGGTGAAGCACGCAAACACATCATTGCGGGCGATTTCTCTTCATGGAAACCGGCTATGGTGAAACGTATTTCTACTCGATTGTAACATTTAATCCAGCAATGAAAAAGATATCATTCAAATTAAATAAAGGGATGTTCAGGAAGATTTTCGACCGGGAAATCTTCCATACCAAATGGTTGAAGCGACTGGACCGGTATATTATCGTCAAGTTTCTGGGAACCTACTTCTTTGCCATCGCTCTGATCATTTCGATTGCGGTAGTTTTTGATATCAATGAAAACATTGACCGGTTCATCAACAACAAGGCACCGCTCAAAGCAATCATCTTCGACTACTACCTGAACTTCATCCCCTATTATACCAATCTGTTCAGCCCTCTGTTCGTTTTCATTGCTGTCATTTTCTTTACATCCAAACTGGCCGAAAATTCGGAAATCATAGCCATGTTCTCTACCGGAATGAGCTTCAAACGGCTGATGGTTCCCTACATGATTTCGGCGGCTATCATTTCGGGGCTTACTTTTGTCTTAAGTACAGAGGTTATTCCGAAAGGCAGTGTTACCCGCTTGAAGTTCGAGAATGTCTATAAAAAGAAGAAGACAGTCAATTATGCGGGCAATATCCAGCTGGAAGTGGATACCGGAGTAATAGCCTACATTGAGCGCTACGAGGATTACAACAAGACGGGGTACCGTTTCTCACTCGATAAGTTCGACAAGGACCACAAGCTGGTCTCACATCTCACGGCCCGCCGGATAACCTATGACACCACAACCTATCACCGCTGGATCATCAAGGATTATATGATCCGCGAAATGAAAGGTATGCGGGAACATATTACACGCGGAGACAATATGGACTCCATCATCAAGATGGAACCGCAGGACTTCCTTATACAGCGGGGACAGCAGGAAACGATGACCAGTCCACAGTTGAGCGAATACATCAGCAAGCAGAAACAGCGTGGATTTGCCAACATCAAGGAGTTTGAGGTGGAGTACCACCGACGGATCGCTACATCGTTTGCGGCCTTTATCCTGACTACCATCGGACTTTCCTTGTCGTCACGTAAAGTAAAGGGGGGAATGGGACTGCATCTCGGTATCGGGCTGGGATTGAGCTTTTCCTATATCCTGTTCCAGACAATATCCTCGACCTTTGCAGTCAACGGGAATGTTCCTCCGGCAATAGCCGTATGGATACCGAATATACTTTATCTGTTCATTGCCATTTACCTGTACCGTAAAGCACCGAAATAAGCGAAAATGATTACCTATATCTCATGTGCCAAGACCATGGCCGCCCGCTCTTCTGTAAGAGTGCCTTTTTCAAGTATCCCGCATTTCAGCGAAGAAGCCAGGCAGCATGCCATCGAACTCTCCCGATATTCTTCACAGGAACTGGGGAAACTGCTGCGTGTAAACCCGAAGCTGGCAGCGGCCAACTATCTGCGGTACCAGGATTTCCTGTCGGCAGAAACGGAAGAACTTCCAGCGCTGCTTTCCTATACCGGAATGGTATTCAAACACATCTGCGCCAAGGATTTTACCGAAGAGGACTTCCGGTATGCACAGGAACATCTGTTCATCACATCGTTCCTGTACGGACTGTTGCGTCCGCTCGACCTGATAAAGAATTACCGGCTGGAAGGAGATGTAAAACTGCCCGAATACGGCAACATTTCTATTTTCGATTATTGGAAACCCAGATTGACCGACTATTTCATCAACTCTATCCGGGAGAAGGAAGGCATATTGGTCGATCTGGCCAGTGAAGAGATGAAGAACCTCTTCGATTGGGAGAAGGTTGACAGGGAAGTACAGGTCATCACCCCGGAATTCTATACGTGGAAAAACGGAAAACCGGCCACGATAGTCGTTTACGCCAAGATGTGCAGAGGAGAAATGACCCGTTTTATCCTGAAAAACCGGATTGAAGATCCGGAAGAGCTGAAAGGGTTCGAATGGGAAGGATTCCGTTTCACAGGCACAGACGAATCCGGGAAACATTGGAACTTCATGCTGGACTGAAAACCTCCTCCTCCCCTGTTATTATTCTGTCATCATTCAGGCAACTTGACCTTGTCCCATGCTGGAGGGGTCACTCCCAATAGATGGCGTACAAAAAAATCATAGCGTTTGTGCTCGCCGAAATCTTCTCCCATTGTATGGCGGGCCCCCGGAATGACTACCAGATCAAAGTCCTTGTTGGCCTTGATCAGAGCATTGGCTACCTGCATGGTAGAAGCCGGATCTACGTTGTCATCCATTTCGCCTACCACCAGCATTAAAGGACGTTGCAGCAAGTGGGCGTTTTCCACATTCGAACAGGCTTTATAAGACTCATCCACCGGATACCCCATCCAGAGTTCATTCCACCAGATTTTGTCCATCCGGTTGTCGTGACATCCACAAGCCGAATAAGCGGCCTTGTAGAATTCGGGATGGAACAGGACTGCAGCCGTAGATTCCTGTCCGCCGGCCGAGCAACCGAAAATTCCTACCCGGTCAATATCCATATAGGGATATTTCTGTGCGACGGCCTTGATCCAGGCAATGTGGTCGGGCAGACCGGCATCTTTCAGGTTCTTGTAGCAGACTTCTTCAAATTCCTTGGAACGGAAGGAAGTAGTCATGCCGTCTACCTGAACAACTATGAAACCTAACTCAGCCAGTGAAGTCATCCACCAGTTATAGGAAGAGAATGTTTTCGGCACATACTGGTCGCCCGGTCCGGAATAGATATATTCAATGACCGGATACTTCCTTGACGGATCAAAATTGGAAGGACGGTAAATGATACCCCACATATCTGTCTTCCCGTCACGGCCCTTTGCCGTAAAGACTTCCGGAGCTTTCCATCCATTGGCCAGCAGGCGGGAAATGTCCGCTTTTTCCAGCGGCATCAGCACACGTCCGTCACGTGCGTCACGCAATACTGTTACAGGAGCCTGATCCACCTTCGAATAGACATCCACCAGATAACGGTGGTCCGGAGAATACCATGCTTTATGCATACCTTCTTCCGGAGTCAGTTCCACCAGCCCTCTTCCGTCGAAACCGATTCGATAATAATGAATCAGATAAGGGTCTTCTTCCGGATTCATGCCGTTGGCGGAAAAATAGATCTGTTCGTTCCGCTCGTCCACATACTGGACTTCACGCACATACCAGCTGCCCGACGTAATCTGATGAGTAGGCTTTCCGGTAGCGCGGTCGTACATGTACAGGTGATTGTAATTGTCGCGCTCGCTCGACCAGATGATCCGTTTCCCGTCTTGCAGATAGTTGCGGTAGATACGCGGATAATTGACATACTTCTCTTCCTTCTCCTCGATCAACGGACGGACAGAGCCGTCTACGGCCGACATTTCCAGTACCCTGTAAACTTTATGTCCGCGTTCATTATATTCGAATGTAATGGCTTTACTGTCTTTATTCCATACAGGTCCATACAATTCATATTGGCGGTCAAACAAAACGGTGGAAGGAATCAGGTTCTTTCCTGTCTCTACATCGAAGATACAAGGGACCTTGAACCTCAGTTCATCACCGGGCTTGGCGTATTCCTGCTTATGAAGCCGGGGTTGAAGCTGGTCGGATGGAGAAGATTCCACATAATAGACATAACGTTTTTCTGCCGGCCGGATACGGCACGCCGCCACTTTTCTGGAATCGGGCGACCACCGGATGTCTACCGAATAATAGTTCCCTGACGTACCGTCCAGACTCAATTGTCTTTCCTTGCCTGTAGCCTGCTCACGTACATATACATTGTCATTCCTGATATAGGCCGTATACTTGCCGTCCGGAGAGAGCACCGGTCCACCCTCCTTTTCATCGTCCACTTCCATCCAGTGCCGGGCAGGAGGTGGAGGAACGACTTTTCCTTCACGGCTCAACCGGTTCCGACGGATGTCATAACACCAGTTTGTCTCCTCGGCTACAAAACGCAGCGTATCCATTCCGGCCGTAACCCGGCACTGCTGCAGCGGCAAATCCATCGGTCCGAAACTTTTTCCTGTCTGCCGGCTGAGAGCTTCCGCCATTTTCCGCTGGTCGAACAAGGCACTCCGTTTCCGCCTGGCCGCATCGACCCGTACATATTCATCACCCTGCGGAGTATGACGCACATACCAAAAATTGCCGGTGTCCTCTATCCATACAGGATTCACTCCACTGTAATAAACTTGTTGCGCTCCATACAGAGAGCGCAAGCTATAAGCACGGTTGTAGTCTTCAACCGTGCCTTGTGACATAGCTGTCTCTCCCATAGAGAGGACAGCTGCTAAAATCCAGAAACAATTTAATTTCATCGTATATTCTTTATTCCACTTCCCATTCATAGATCCCAGATGCATTCTTTTCAGGCAATACGACCTCCAGTTTCACTGCTGAAGTCTTGACCGGATTGAAACGGACCGTATTGGGAGCTCCTTTCTTTACTCCATACTGATCCGGATTCTCTACATCTACCCAATTGCCGGAAGCGTCCTTATAATACAATTTCCATGATTCAGGAACACGGCATCCTCCCCACGGACCATCGTCATACCAGTAAACCGTTGCACTCGAAACCGTCATCGCTTCAGGAAATTCGTAGGAAATCCATTCGGTAGTCCCCTCTTTCGGCCACCAGTGATAATATGGGATGGTACGGTCATTTTCATCTCTTGGAACCAGGCCATCGGCTATGGACGACAGGGAACTAGTCTTATGGGAGGCTTCCATCTTGCTCTTTGAAGCCAATGTAGGTACGGCAGCCGGTCGGGTCGCGTTTACTTCATCAGGTAACCATACCGCCATATTACCCGATCCGCGATGACACCATGCATAATACGGAATCAATGTCAGCATATGATCCTTCACTGTCAGACGCCCTTTATCATCGTATTCCAGTGTCTGAGCCTGTGTCCTGATCTGGTCTATACCGCACAGCAGGTCGGGCCTGCTGACCACTTCAAATTCAGGAGAACGGTTTACGAGGATATTCAGCACATTGAAATCATTGTCCGGCCATTCTGCACAATATACCACCGGACCTCTTTCAATGGCAATACGGCCACGGTCGGCCTCTACCTTGTTATTGGCGCGGACCGTACGTACATCCATGTCAAAATGGATTTCAACCTTGTCACCTTTCTTCCACTTGCGATTGACCGTAAAATATCCTTGTTTCAGTTCCGAATGCACTTCCAGACCGTTAACCTTCACGCTATACTTCGGACGTACATTGTCACTGAAGGTATACAGGTCACTCGGTACTACTTGGTTCCTTACCCATCCCGGAATACGGATTTTCAAGGCAAACTGTCCGGCAGTATTCTTGGATACCTTTACGGTCACGTCGCCGTTCCACGGATAAGTTGTAGCCTGTTCCAGCAAAACCTTCTTCCCTTCCACTTCCAGTTCTGCCTGATTTCCCATAAACAGGTTCACATAGACGTTCCTGTCTTTTACGGCGTAGACATACCCCGGCAATGACGGGATGAAACGACAGATGTTCGATGGACAACAGGCACATCCGAACCAAGGCTGGCGCTGATGTTGCCCCATAGATTCCAGGGGATTCGGATAAAAGAAACTTCCACCATCCAAAGATACACCTGAAATCAGCCCGTTGTACAGTGTACGTTCCAATACATCATAATATTTCGAATCACCATGCAGCAAGAATAGGCGGTAATTGACGTACACATTACCGATAGCTGCACATGTTTCACAATAGGCCGACATGTTCGGCAGTTCATAATTTTCGCCGAAGGCTTCTCCATTACTTGTCGCACCGATACCGCCCGTAATATAAAGTTTTTTCGATACGATATTGTCCCATATCCGGTCAATGGCACGGATATAGGCTGTATCGCCTGTCAAAGCTGCCACATCGGCCATACCGGAATACATGTATGCGGCACGTACAGCGTGTCCAACCGCTTCATCCTGTTCGATTACCGGTTTGTGTGCCTGGCTATATTCATCCCGGCGTGAAGTATATCCGCGTTTGTCCAGAAAGAACTTGGCCTGATCCAGATACTTTTTGTCACCGGTTACCAGATACAGCTTGGCAAGTGCCATTTCGGCTATCTGATGTCCCGGCACACGTACCTGCTGTCCGGGCTTGTCGCCTATCTCACGGCACACACAGTCGGCATAACGGATGGCGATATCCAGGAAATTACGCTGTCCGGTAGCCTGATAATGGGCTATCGCTCCCTCTACCATGTGTCCCAAGTTATAAAACTCGTGGCTCAACTCCTCTACCTTTTCCCAGCGTTTGCTGCCCGCCCATTCGTGCGGATGTTTCGGGTTCATGGTACGGGCCGTATACAGATAGCCGTCAGGTTCCTGTGCCGCAGCTACAATCACCAGCACACTGTCTATGTATTTCTTCAGCTTCTTATCCGGATATGCCTGCAACAAGTAGCTGGCTCCTTCGATGGTCTTATACACATCTGTATCATCGAAAGGATATCCGGTTACCTGTGTCGTATCGCTGGGATGAGCAGCCAGTTCAAAATTCCGGTAACGTCCAGTCTCTTCACATTTGCTGAAAGCCAACGGGATGGTCACTTCCCTGCTGGCCTTCAGACGTTGTCCCCAGAACGAATCATTCACTTTCACCGAAGTGAAGGGCACCGGATTGATAGGATATCCGTGTGCCGGAGCCTTTTGCGCATAGATACCTCCGCCGGCAAGCGAAAGGAGCAGCGCCGAAATAACAAATTTTTTCATGGTCATATATTTATTCTATTGGTTCTTACTAATTTTTTTCTCTCGGGTATGGAAGATATTCATCCCACAGTTTAAGGGAATGAAGGTATCCGCTGAAAGGCCATTCACCCTCAGCATTCCGTCCCAAAGTCACAAACTGGACCGGCTTGACAAGAATCTGGATGTCTTTCCCACTTATCAGTTTTCCGTTGATGTACACGCGTTCTATCCGACCGTCGAAAGCTACATAGATATGTTGCCATTTACCGGTCAGCGAACGCATGCCGGGATAGCCGGCATCCTCATACCAGCCATAATGGTTCAGGATACCACAACGCGGTTCGGTCCCGTTCACCAGCATAATCTTTTCCATTTCATCGTGACTGCTAGTAAAATCTGCTACACATTCGTTTTCTGCGATGGAATCATTCAAGACCCACGCCTCCAACGTATACGGTGCATTGTCACGCAATGTGGCAGGCAACATGAAACTGGAACGGAAATATTGGCTTCCTTCAAAATGAAAGGCTTTCTTTCCTTCAATCTCCTTTACCCGTACCGGACTCTCCTGCAGATTAAAATATCCTTCAATCCCTTTGTTCGGGATATAGGCAACCGTATCACCTGTCTCAAAATCATCGGCAGACAATGAAACGAGCAGTCCTTGTCTGTTCCGGTCGGAAGCAGGTATACGTACCAGTCCGTTAGCCGCATCGTACGCCTTTTCGGCTTCTTCCTGTTTCCAATTGTAATAACGGAAATTGGTTAAGACCAATGCCTCCTCAGTTGCCTGGATCCGGACACCTCCTTCCACCAGATAAGCATCGGCCGATACAGAAACCCAGTTGCCGTCACGGTATGTCCATACGGTTGCTGTGTGTTCCTGTTCCCGGTCCAACAAGGGTGAACGGAATTCCAGAACTGTTCCGGGAGCCAAAACCACAGCTTCCTGATTATCGATCCTCTGTCGGGAAACCTGCCCTTTCTTCAGGGTAAAATGTCCACCTAACATTCCACCGTCATTCCGCCAGGAAATACCATCCCAGTCCATACCCGACAATCCCATCCACAACTGCGGTGAGGACGTCTCATATTCTCCGAAAACCTTAATGTTCCATAAAGCTCCTGCAAAACCGTTCTTCTGTGTACCGGTAGTCGTAAGTCGTATATAACGGGCTTCTATATCTCCGAAATCAACCATCGGACTTCCGGCCAGGTAATTGGAACGTCTGTCGGCGAAAACATGCCATGTCTCCCCATCGGCCGATGTCTCTATCACATACTGGTAATAGGAAGTGCCGTATTCAAACTGGGTCCATATGGAACGGATCCTTTCAACCCGCTGCAGATCTATCCTGATCCATTCCTGTCCCATAGTACGCGGACGCCATAAAGTACCGTTGTTATTGTCTACTGTGTATTCCGGACGGAAATTCTCATCATAAAAGGAAGAAGCGGTAACCGGTTTCCCATAAGCCAGATCCTCCGATTTCAGCATATTTTCCGCCAATGCCCCTATTCCGGTATGCGTCCCTTCCACCGGTACGATGGAACCGTCTGCATTGAACATCAGTCTATCAATGCAGAGCTGACGGTGAAAGCCTCTGTTGGAGTGAGGGTTGTCATGACGGTGATATACAATGTAATAGTCATTCCCTTCCTTCAGTACGCTATGGTGTCCCGGTCCGTGTACTGTACCGTCGGAAGAGGTTTTCAGGATAGTTCCCCTGTATGTATAGGGTCCTAGCGGTCCAGCTGTACTAGTGGCGTACTGTACATGATATGTACTGTCATGACAAGAATCAGACGAATACATAAAATAGTAGATTCCGTTTCTTTTCATCACGAAAGGTGCTTCAAAGAAATCGGTAATTTCTGTATTCGGTATCAACCTGGTTTCCACAAACCCCTTCATATCCGGTGTCATCTTGCCGGCACCACAGCCGAATCCCTTGTAGATTCCCCATGTTCCCCAATACAGATAGACCGACCCGTCATCGTCCACAAAAGTCTGTCCATCCAGTGTAATGGCGTTCTTCACGAACCGGTCGGGTACCAACACCGCTTCACTTTCTCCCAACACATTCTTCCACGGCCCCCGTGGCGTTTCCGCCATTCCCTCATAAATGTTGCAAGGCTGACAATAGAACATGCGATATGTGCCGTCTGTGTGCCGCATCACGTCTGGTGCCCAGATCCAGTGGCTGTCAGGCCAGTTCATTGGCATAAGGGTCCAGTTTATAAAATCTTTACTGCACCACACCTGCGACGGGCCGAATCCGGCACCGCTTCCGTCTGTTGTAGCATATACATAATACGTGTCTCCGAACTTCTTTACCGTCGGATCGGCAAAATAGCCAGGAATAAAAGGGTTTCCCGCTCCCGGAGAATTCCAGGAAACCTGTCCGGAAACGGCCAGAACCGCTCCCATCAGCAAACAACTTAATACAGTCTTTTTCATTTACATTCTGTTTAAGGATGAATCCGGTTATACAAAGGTATATTTATTTCACAAGAATATTTTTCCTACAAACGATTATTCGGACGGGAATTTCCCTGTTCAGAAGAGTTTTCCCGGGAAGGGAGCATTCCGTCCATACGTTCTAGCTTCATGGCAAATCCTCCTCCCGATGCCAGATGTATATCCATCCGTGTTCCGGCTGTTACCGTAGTTTCTTTCCGTACATAGTCTTCGGCCTGTCTGGAAGCGTTAATGCCATCCTGGAATACCGTACAGCGATACACCTCGCCATCGCTCAAAAAAGAGAAGTCGAGGGTGACATTTCGTTCATCCCAATTGGTCATGCCTCCTATATACCAGTTTTCCCCTTTCTTACGTGCCGTTACAATATATTTTCCCAGTTCTCCCATCGGCAGGAAAGTGGAGTCGGCCTCCACAGGAACCGAACTGATAAACTCCACACACGGCTCCTCCCCGATATAGTTGGTAGGTGCGTCACAAAGCATGGTAAATGGAGAATCGTACACAATGTATGCCGCCAGCTGGTGGCAACGGGTACCCATACTCATCGGCGTATAATACATCGGTTTGAAGTCACGGCGTGTCGCGTTACGCATGGCTCCCGGCGTATAGTCCACATACCCGGCCATCATACGGATATAGGGAAATGTCACGTCATACAACGGCATATTACGTTCCACTTCACTCCATTTCATCTCTTCCATACCGAATACACTCTCAAAATTAATTACATTCGGATAAGTACGGTTCATTCCGGTAGGCTTATAGATACCATGATAATCCAATATCAGCTTGTAGCGGGCGGCTTTCTCCGCAATGCGATAAGCCATTTCTACCGCCGTCTGGTCGTCACGGTCCAGAAAATCCACCTTGAATCCCTTGATGCCCATGTCTGCATATTTCCGGCAGGCCTCTTCCAGTTGCGAATCCAATACATTGAATACAGTCCAAAGTACCAGATCCACCCCTTTACACTTCGCATAGGCTACCAGTTGCGGCAAATCCAGTTCCGGAACGGCCTGCAGCATGTCTCCGCTCTTCGAGTCATACCACCCTTCATCCAAAACTACGTATTCCAGCCCCCAACGGGCAGCAAAATCAATATAATACCGGTAGGTATCCATATTGATTCCAGACTTGAATGGGACACCTTTCAGATTCCAGTCATTCCACCACTCCCAAGCTACCTTTCCCGGTTTTACCCAACTGTAATCTCCTATGCGGTTCGGTGACGCCAGAGTATATACCAGGTTATTGACAGGCATCCGGGTATCTTCCTCACTCACCGCTATTACCCTCCACGGAAAGGTACGCGTACCCCATACTTTGGCTATATAATCTTCGGTTTCGACCACATACGATTGCTTCCGGTACGGATAGAATTCCATTTTCTTCGGATAACGGGCAAACACCCCTTTCAATCCATGACTGCCGGAAGGCATTACGAACATGCCCGGATAGGCTTCCAGATCCGATTCCAGCAAAGTAACCTTCACACTACCGCAATCTACCGTCACCGGCAGGAAAGCCAACTGTTTTCTTGCTTCCGACAAGGGTTTCACATCGTACGTATTCTGAAAAGCCATCGCCGTCGGTTTCTCTTCATTGGTGGTATACGGCAGATAAGCCGTATAGTCTCCGGCAAAATTGAATTCAGCCAGTTCATCTGCTATGACCAGTCCCTTGCGCACTTCCGAATAGAAACGGTAGGCTACCCCTTCATCATACGCCCTGAACTGTACTCCAAAACCGTTTTCCAGCTTCAGGTCTATCTCGTTACACAAGGTACGGAACGACTTGAAACGATAAAAAGGTGACCGGATCTGTTCTTCCAGCCTCTTGACTTTGTCCGATACCACCCTCTCTCCACCAGCAGCTTCTCCGGGGAGGCTGTTCAAACCTATATGATTACGGCTCATGATAAGGGAATCCTTATGGTAAACGGAATAATACATTCCGGTATTGTCTATTGCAATATCCAGCTTCAGGTTCTTGTTGGGAGAAGACAGGGTATAGTTTTTTCCTCCAGCTTCCATTGCTAGCAGGCAAAGACAAAGAAAAGACAGAACATGTCTCATATTTTTCATAATATAACTGATTTTTCGATTATGTTTACTGTAGACAAAGTAATGAAAAGATATCCGGAATCACTGCAAAAGTCGTCCGAAAGCATACCATAATCATCCACAATACATGATCGTGACATCTTATCAGACAACACATTAGACAATTATTGCATCCGGTTGGACGATTCTTACCTGACGGAATCTCATGGCAATCCAAAGGAAACTGCATCCATGTTCCGTTCCGGATCAGGAACACGGTGTATCCAGCAGGTCTGTTCCCGAAAGTCGGATCCGGTACGGCCATTGTGCATCCTTCATTCCACTTTCAGGCAGAGGATTTATCCAGTGCTCTTCCGGTGCTCCCATGACCACAAGCCACAGATACGCAAGTTTTTCTCCGGCCGGGACATGGAAAACCAGCCGTCCGTCTTTACCCGAAGCCATATCCCCATACATACTCTTTCCGTCTTCCTTTACAGCTACAAAGCCATACCTCCACCCGGCCTTCTCAGGATGTACAGATATATATCCGTCCACTTTCCTGTCCAATCCTTCAAACTGGAGTCCGACTTCCGAGCCGGCGGCCGGCAAGGAAAGAGGAATGGCATTGAACCCGTAATTTTCCGGACAGTTCCCGGCGGCTACCTGATACCATCCGTCTTCCTGCCGGACCATATCGGTATGATACCGGTTGGCATAAGTACGGGTATTCTCCCAAACCCGGTCAAAATCCATATTTACCAGATGACGGCACGCATCAAACATCTCGTCGCAGAAAGCCGATTGTGACAAGCCCGTCATACGTTTGTAAGTCATGACCGGATCTTCTCCCTTCTTCCCTTGCCTGAAAAGTTCGGCTATGATCGGACGGCCACGCTTCACGCCCCAATATTCAAGGATATATGGTGAATGATAAATATTATCCAAGTGCAGATACGCCTTGTGAGTCAACTGGGTAAAGGCTTCCCAGTGATACCGTTCATCCGATATCCAATCCGGATTCACCTGCCACAGCATCCACTGCGAAGCCATTTCAAAGAATCCGGTACCTCCCCAGGCCTCCCCTGCTCCATCACAGGATATCTGAGCCTGGAAACTGTGCCCCAGTTCATGCGCTATACAATTCAGTTTCTTATCCTGAATCCGGTTAGGAGCCACCCACAAGGCACCTATCCGCTGGTCATAATCGCCGCCATACGCGGTCCCCTCCAGCGAATAATTGATCATCACCATCATCCGGTATCTGTCTGCCAGCGACCCTGGTCGAGTAAATTGCAGTGAATCCCGAAAAAACGTGTAGAATGTCTCCAACTTTCCGGCCAGGTTGTCCAGATCCACTTTCATGTCATGCCCTTCCAGTTGCGGCGGATTCGACAGATCGTTTCCAAAGCCTTTTTCCCAGAAAATAGCCAGATTGTCTGTGCAACAAAGTCTCCGGTAACTCCATTTTGAAGCTGGATCCTGCAGATCCATACCTTGCAAGTCTTTGGGAATATAGATATCTTTTCCTTTCACCCGGATATCACTCATATCCTTTGGGCATACGGTCTGGGAACAGGAATATGAACCCAAAGCCAGAAATGCGAATAATATTAATGTGTGTTTCATGAAAAGCAGGAATAATAAAAACGGAGCGCAACAAGACTTGTATCCTATTACGCTCCAACTACAGTTAATCAATCTTCATAAGGAAGTCCATCCAATTGCGGACATTTATTTAATTCATAACGAGGTATAGGCATCCAATACATTTCCTGACGGAAATTACGCTGCTGCAGAATTGTCGTGTTATGGGTATACAGCAACGAACCGTCGGCCAGTTTATAGATTTTCATTGCAGTCGGACAGTTTTCCGGTGAATATGCTTCCTCCATCTTCTTCCATCTCCGCAGATCGAAGAAACGTTGTCCTTCGAACATCAGTTCAACCATCCTTTCCTGTTCGTATTTCTCGCGGATATTGCTTGCGTCTGTCAGTGCAGGGAGTAAGGCACGGGTACGGGTCTTGTTGATGTAATCCAGTGCCACCTCATCATTTCCCAACTCTATCTGACATTCGGCATAGTTCAGATAAAATTCGCCCAGGCGGAAGAATATCCAGGGAGTGTTATCGGCTACAGTTTCATCATACACATTATAGTCGGGATTCATGAACTTGCGCAGATAATATCCTGTCTGGGTAGCATTCCAGTATTCACCGCTGGTATAGGTAGGCGACTGTTCACCGGAAGTAACTCCTTCGGCCCCCGATTCGTAAATCTGGATGGGGTGGTTGTCTTCTCCATATCCCCACAAAGCTCCATCATAAAGAATATTGGCGTAAAAACGTAGTTCACGTCCTTCCCATGGTGAAGTTTTGGTCGCCAATACGGTCTTGTCTTCATATACAATGCTGCCGGTTGCCGGATCCACACTCGGCACTTTGATGTTATAATCCTTCAGATCCTTCATTTCAAAGTCTGTACCGTCTTCTTTCTGGTAGGCATTGACAATATTATAAGTAGGCAGCCATACTCCCCATCCCAGATAACCGTTATATGATCCCGGAGGCGCCGACATCGGGTAACTTTGTGCATAGGCTCCTCCCCACACCGTGTTATATAACTTCTCGAAAATAATTTCCGGATTGTCGGGATTACAGAACAGAGCCGCATATTCCTCATAATTACTTACCTGCGGGAGACTATAGACTCCTTCATCGGCTAGGTCAATTACAGCCTTCTGCGCATCGGAAGCGTCCTCCCATCTCTCTCTTGAAGGGGTTCCGAAAAGTGGACTTGCCTTATAAAGCAGCGTACGCGCCTTTACGGCCAGTGCGGCTCCTTTGGTAGCACGTCCGAAGTCTTCACTACCATAGCTAACCGGCAAGATGGCTGCAGCACGGTCACAGTCGGCTACAATCGAATCGGCCACTTCATCCATATCCGCCCTGGTCTCCGTCCATTCCGAATCGATGTCACAGGTATGGTACACCAGCGGCACACGTCCGTACAGCGAATACAGCTGATGGTAATAAAAGGCACGCAGGAAATATCCCTGCCCCTGGATCTCTTCTCTTCGGACTGCTTCATCATCCGACTTCACCGGCACATCGGTTATCCGTTCCAGCAACTGATTTACGTTCTTTATCGCCGTGTAATAGAAAGACCAGGTATTCCCTCGTGCATCCGAATATCCTACATTATAGTTGTCGCACGAAACATTTCCCAAAGTATACACTTCCGTGGCATATCCGGTACGGTGATACAACTCGTCCGTATAGCTGCAGAAAGGAACACCGTTCTGGTTTTCTCCCTCAATCCATCTATAACAATTGTTCAAGAAAGCCTCCGCATAATCCAGGTTCTCCCATACAGCCGTATCGGTAATCTGGTTGTGAGGTTCTATATCCAGAAAATCTGAACATGCCACCATCCCTACTCCCAACAGAGCACAGAATGCTTTTTTATATATCTTCTTCATACAGTTCTGTTTATTATATTTAGAAAGTAATGTTTAACCCGAATGTCCAGGTACGTTGAATAGGATAACCCTTGATTCCTGAAGTCATTTCCGGATCGAAAATGTCTACGCTGTCAATTGTGAAGAGGTTGTTTCCGTTTGCGTAAACCCGCAGGTTATCGACTCCCAATCTGGTTGTCCATTTGCTCGGAAAGGTATAACCTATTTCAAGTGATTTCAGACGTACGAACGATGCATCACGGAGCCACCATGTAGAAGACTGTGAATTACGTCCGTCCACCTGAGATTCCTTCATGAAGGCACGGGGCCATCTGGCTTCCAGATTCTGCTCGGCCGTATTCGAATCACTCCAGCGTCCTTCGTAGAAATCGGTCGCCATATTCATGGTAGGCTGTACCAGAATCTCGGCGTCGGCTTGTCCCTGGAAAAACGCGTTTATATCCAATCCTTTCCAGGAACCGTTCAGAGTCAGTCCGAAAATCCACTTGGGAGTAGCCGACTTGTCTCTTCGCACGGCGTCATCCCATGTAATGCTACCGTCACCGTTGGTGTCCTGATAAATCAGGTCGCCTACCTTGGTTCCCGACAGATGCGGGGTCGCGTCAATTTGCTCCTGGGTCTGATAGATGCCCAATGCCTGATAATAGACACCTCCGTCAATCGGATGTCCTGTCTGGCGCTGCCACTCCGGAGTATCTTGGGCTTCATCCATATAGATAACCTCGTTCTTCGCGTATGTCACATTTCCGGTAATCCCCCATTCAAAGTCGCCCGCATGGTCACGGTAAGTGGCAATGGCTTCAAAACCATGATTCTTTACCTTACCCAAATTTTCGGCGGGAAGCGACAATCCCGAATAGGCTGTCTCTTATACACATCTC
>ENA-OZHK01000293-OZHK01000293.1-human-gut-metagenome-genome-assembly--contig:-NODE-293-length-15929-cov-4.088761_pt1 | contig 15929 bp, 16 predicted proteins | sample MGYA00244048_ERZ653690 | MGnify/ENA primary metagenome ERZ653690 (study PRJEB26926, sample SAMN06165197) | human gut metagenome | biome: ENVO:00009003; feature: ENVO:2100002; material: ENVO:00002003...
CGAGATCTAGTACGGTCTCGTGGGCTCGGAGATGTGTATAAGAGACAGTTCTCCATGTTCATATGGATTCAATGTTCCCGGATCGATGTTGATATACGGGTCGAACTTCTGTATAGTTACGCTGTAGCCTCTGGCTTGCAGCAACTTACCGATTGATGATGAAATAATGCCTTTACCCAGTGAAGAGGCTACACCACCAGTTACGAAAATGTACTTTGTTTCTGCCACAATCTTTCTATTTTAAGATAAATTTTTGTCACACTATTTTTCTAAATTGCAAAATTATAAAAAAAAGCCGAATCCAAAGCATAATAAATTGCGAAAACATTGAAAAGATGACTAGAACGACATTGTGTCTGGCCGGATATGACTGCCCGTATTGTATATCCGGACGGTCAGGAACAGACTATTTTTCTATATTTAAGTATGATCTTTTACATGCCCTATTGAAAATAGTTTTAAATTTGCATGAAAATAGCTTTTATAAGAGAAATATGAAAAGATCAAGACTGTTATTATCAGTAGTTTTTTTAGCAGGTAATTTATTGCTGGCACATGCCGGAACGGATATGAAGAACCGTCAGTACGGACAGCAGGAGGTCAGGACTACGGCACCGGCTGCAGGAGTGAATCTGGCGACATATCCCGACAAGACCGTTTCAACCATCAGGCAATTCTATCGGATTCTGGAAAACTACCGTAATTATCGGGATGCGATGACCGAGCGCTGGGATGACATCTATATATACAGTGCTCCGGATAGGATCCGGTCGGACGCCGATTTCTATAAGCTGGCAATGCCGGCCACCTATTATTCGGCACCGATAGAACAAGCTATGTCCATTGAAGGATGGGAACCCGTCATTCCTTTTATAAAGAAAGAGAATCCATTAAAGGATTCGTTGTTTCAGGTTCCGCGGCTGACCCATACTGCGGATGTGGATAGGGCCATAAACAAACAGTTGCTGAGCTTCTATTTGCAATATCCCAATCTGGTGAAGAAGAATGAAACGAACTTCGAAGACCTTGAACCTTTAGACGACAGGATGATTGTGACCCGGCCGAAGAAGGAAAAAGTAATGAATCTGCTCACGCCGGAAAGAGTACAACAAGTAAGTGAAAAGGATCTGATGGTCTTGAAACCTAATTTCTGGACCGTGGGAGGTAGTGGATATATCCAAGGCTCGCAGAACTATATATCCGACAACTGGTATAAAGGAGGTGAAAGTACTGTCGCTTTGATTTCGGGTCTTACCTGGCAGTTCAATTATGATGACAAGCAGCGTATGCAGTTCGAGAATAAGATTGAATGGAAATTGGGGTTTGTTACGGCTCCTTCAGATACGGTTCATCAGTACAAGACCAATGATGATTTGTTCCGTATCAGTTCAAAGCTCGGTTATAGGGCGATAGCCAACTGGTACTATACCTTGTCGGGAGAATTCAAGACCCAGTTCTTTTCCAAGTATGATACGAACTCGGATAATCTGGTATCGTCATTGCTTTCTCCAGCCGAACTGAACCTCGGTCTTGGTATGGACTATAAGTATGTGAAGGATGGAGTCTGTAATTTGTCTGTGTTGCTGAATCCGTTGAACTATACTTTCTATAGTGTAATGAGCGACCGGGTGGATCCTACCAAATTCAATGTGAAGGCAGGGCATAAGACACGGAGCCAGTTAGGTTCCCGTGTGGAGGCTACCGTCAAGTGGAGCATCTATTCCAATCTGATGTGGGAGTCCAGATTCTCGTATACGACGAATTATGAACAGGTACTTTCGGAATGGGAAAATACCTTTACTTTCGCCTTTAACAAATATTTCTCTACGAAACTGTTTGTACATGCGCGTTTTGATGATTCTGTAACCCGTGAAGAGGGCGACAGTTATTTCCAGTTGCAGGAGTTGTTGAGTCTCGGATTCAATTATGCATGGTGATTTCCTGATTCGTGAAAAATAAGGAATAAAGAACAAGAAGAAATATGATAATAATGCCGTCATTTGTCCAGATACTTGATTTTATTGGGACGTTCGCTTTCGCTATCAGTGGCATACGCTTGGCGTCGGCCAAGCGCTTCGACTGGTTCGGAGCCTATATTGTAGGCTTCGTAACGGCGATAGGAGGGGGAACGATACGGGATGTACTGCTCGATGTAACTCCCGTCTGGATGACAGATCCGATTTATCTGATCTGTACTGCCTTTGCCATGTTTTTCGTGATTATTTTCCGCAAATATCTGATCAAGCTCAACAATACATTCTTTATCTTCGACACGATCGGGCTGGCCCTGTTTACGGTTGTGGGGTGCAGTAAAAGTCTGTCGTTAGGATATCCCTTTTGGGTTGCAATCATAATGGGAAGTATTACAGGAGCGGCCGGAGGTGTTATCCGGGATGTTTTCATCAATGAAATTCCGTTGATTTTCCGTAAGGAAATCTACGCAATGGCCTGTGTAGCCGGTGGCCTGGCCTATTGGCTTTGTCTTCGGGCTAAAATGGAGGCATTTGGTGCTCAGGTTGTAGGGGGAATTGTGGTTTTCCTGGTACGTATTATGGCTGTACAATACCATCTGACCCTTCCTATTCTGAAAGGAGATCCTGAAATTGAAGCTGAGGAAAAAGAATAGAATGTATCATGGTTGTTACCTGTCGGACAGATCTTTGTCCTTAGGTGGAAAAGCGGGGATAAGCCGCATCAGTCGCATGATCTGCTTCTGGCGTTTGTACATGTAAGCGCTCGGTTTTCCCGAATTGAATCTGATGGGATTGGGCAAGCTGGCAGCTATCAGGGCACATTGGGAGCGTGTCAGTTTTTTTGCGGATGTACCGAAGTGTTCTTCTGCAACGGCTTGGGCTCCATATATTCCGTTCCCCATTTCAATGGAATTCAGATATACTTCCATAATGCGTTCCTTGCTCCAGAAACATTCGATGAGGAGGGTGAAATAGGCTTCCAGGCCTTTCCTTACCCATGATGACTGGGGCCAAAGAAAGACGTTTTTGGCTGTCTGCTGGCTGATGGTACTTGCCCCTCTTGCTTTCTTCCGGGTCTTGTTTTCCTTGACAGCTTTTCTGATTTCAATGAAATCGAATCCCCAGTGTTCGGCAAACCGGTTGTCTTCAGAAGCAATGACAGCCATCGGAAGGTGTCTGGATATTTTTTCTTTAGGGACCCAATGGTGTTTCATCTTCAGTTTCTCACCTTGGCTTATCTGCTGGCCGCACCGGATTATCATAAGAGGGGTGACATAGACGGGCACGAACTTCAGTACAATGACCGACAGGATAGTTGATCCGAAAAATGCTATCAGAAGATAACGTAGGTATTTGAATATGTTTTTTACGTTCATAATTTTCTTATGATAAAGTCAAAAAGAAAGAAGGTAGAGGAAAGATGCTTTCCTGTACCTTCTTTCTTTTGGGAATGAAGTTTTATTTCAATGTGCCTGCTTCAGCCTGCTGGATCATTTCCTGGCTGGCATACATATACACTTCCACACGACGGTTTTCCTGACGTCCGGCTTCGGTATCATTGCTGGCTACAGGATTGCTTTCACCCTGGCCTTCTACCGTCTTGATCTGTGAAGATTCCGTTCCGCAACTTAACAGATAGGTAGCTACGCTTTGAGCCCGTTCCTGGGAAAGTGCCAGGTTTTTCTGGACACTCTGTTCCGCTGTACTGTTTTTCCACCCGGTGTTGTCTGTATATCCGTAGATGTTTACATCCATATCACGGTTTTGGTTCAGTACATTGTTGGCGAACTTGCTCAATGCCGATTTGGCTTCGGTACTTAGGCTTGCACTGCTTGTGTTAAACAGAATGCCTGAGTCGAAGGTAACCTTGACGGCCTGTAATCCGTTGTTGTCTGTTACCTGCTCCACTTGGGCTCCTTCAATTTCTGCAGCCTCCTGAGCAGCCTTGTCCATCTTCTTACCGATAAGTACACCGGCTCCTGTACCTACAGCGGTTCCGACTGCGGCACCGATGGCGGCACCTTTGCCATGACCGATCACACCACCGATCAGGCCTCCTAGAGCAGCTCCGCTACCGGCTCCTATAAGGCCGCCTTTCGCCGTGTTGCTCATTGATCCACATCCGCTAAATATCAAGCTTGTGCTCAATAAGATAGCCATAAAACCAGTTTTTCTCATCATTCTTCCATTTTAGTTTGTCATAATCCCATCATGATGGAAAACCATCATGAATCAATATGCAAATATAGGATAATTTTTCATTGTATCATTAACTCTTGCACGGATTGATGCAATTACAGCTTCATCATTAACATTCGATAATACGGTTTCGATCATTTCTGCAATTTCGTACATCAGGTCTTCTTTGGCACCACGGGTTGTAATGGCCGGTGTACCTAACCGGATTCCTGAGGTCTGGAATGCCGAACGGGTGTCGAATGGAACCATGTTCTTGTTGACGGTGATGTCAGCTGCAACCAGTGCCTTTTCTGCCATCTTACCTGTCAGATCCGGATATTTGGAGCGCAAGTCGACGAGCATGGAGTGGTTGTCTGTACCTCCCGATACGATTGTAAATCCACGGTCCATCAAAGCCTGTGCCAAAACCTTTGCATTTTTCTGCACCTGTTTCTGATATTCCTTGTATTCGGGTTGCAGACATTCACCGAAAGCTACGGCCTTGGCTGCAATGACGTGTTCGAGCGGGCCTCCCTGAATTCCCGGGAATACAGCTGAGTCAAGCAGCTGGGACATCATTTTGATTTCTCCCTTCGGTGTTTTCTTTCCCCATGGGTTCGGGAAATCTTTTCCCATCAGGATTACACCTCCACGAGGGCCACGGAGAGTCTTATGGGTGGTGGATGTTACGATATGGGCATATTTCAGCGGGTTGTCGAGTAAGCCTGCTGCAATCAGTCCTGCAGGATGAGCCATGTCGACCATAAAGATGGCGCCTACCTTATCGGCTATTTCGCGCATGCGTTTGTAGTCCCATTCACGAGAGTAGGCCGAACCGCCGCCAATGATCATTTTAGGATGTTCACGGAGTGCAATTTCTTCCATCTGGTCATAATCAACACGACCGGTTTCTTTGTTCAGGTTGTATTCGCAGGGAGTATAGATGATACCGGATGTGTTTACTGCAGAACCATGTGACAGGTGTCCGCCATGAGCCAGGTTCAGTCCCATGAATTTATCGCCCGGATTAAGTACAGCCAGGAATACGGCTGCATTGGCCTGTGCTCCAGAGTGAGGCTGTACATTTGCCCATTCGGCTCCGAATATCTGCTTCAGGCGGTCTATTGCAATCTGTTCGCTTTGGTCTACGACTTCACATCCTCCGTAATAGCGTTTGCCGGGATAACCTTCTGCGTATTTGTTGGTAAGGCATGAGCCCATAGCTTGCATTACCTGGTCACTTACAAAGTTTTCAGAAGCAATCAATTCAATGCCTTTCAACTGGCGTTGATGTTCTTTTTCAATAATGTCGAAAATCAAATCGTCTCTTTTCATGATGTCTGTTGATTAAAATAAATAAATCTATATCTAAAATATAACTCCTAATGAGAAACTCAAGACATTCCTGGTCCGTTTCAGGCATATGTCGTATTCGTTATATGGGGCCTGAGTCAGTTCTTTGTCGTATACGATGGATTTGGTGATGTTATGGAATCCGGCTTCGTAGCGGAAGTCAAAAAAGATGTTCCCGACATTTACCGCCAAGCCGATGACCCCGCTGAAATAAAGGGGGTGAAGGCTTTCCGTTATGTTTTGCTGGTAGAAGCCATAATGTTCGTTTTTTGTATGCTTACTCCAGATGTAAGCTACCTTGGGACCTAGGAAGAATGACATGCCATAAGGATATGCGTCAACAAATTTATATCCGTATAGTATCGGCATATCGATGGAATGTATTCTTGTCTTGATCAGGGCGCCTCCTGTCAGGTATGACGTATTGTCGCCTGTGTGAGGAATGGCAATACTTCCGTTGGATATATTGTATGAAAATTCCGTCTGGATAAAATGATGCTTTTTAAGATTGAACTGGCAGAACAATGCTCCCAGATAGCCTATTTTATAGTTGTTCTGTATGTTGCTCATCTCTTTTCCGCCAATTGACAATTCGTCCAGGAAATACATGGACGAATTGAATCCAGCCTTTATTCCCACATTTATCTTCGGATCACGTGATGTGCTCCGGAAGTGCTCTTGTGCCTGTCCTTCTGTGAAGGCAAGTCCAAACATGCAGGATAAGATAAAGGCAGCGTATTTCATTGGCTCTATTTCTTTTTTTCAACCGACCATCCGAATTTTCCGATCTTGGGGCCGGTTTCATAGTAACCTCCATGGAGATAAACCAGCAGGTTGGCCTGTGCGAGATTGAATCTACCTGTTTCGGAATCCAGGTATTTTTCGTCGGCCTTTATGTTGACCACATCGGCGATGAACATGTCATGCGATCCCAATGAAACGATTTCCCTTACCCTACATTCTATGCAGAGGGGGGATTCTTCTATTATGGGGGCATTTACCACTGTAGCCTTACCGGGGGTAAGTTTCATTTCTTTGAACTTGTTGAAGTCTTTTCCAGAACGTACGCCACACCAGTCGGTGGCAAAAGCCATGTCTTTTGTGGTAAGGTTGATGACAAATTCCATATTCTTTTTCAAGATAGGATAAGAATGACGTTCCGGCCTTACCGATATGTAACACATGGGTGGATTGGTACAGATTGTACCAACCCACGCTACTGTGATGATATTGTATTCCTCTTCGTTACTGCCGCAACTTACCAATGCTGCAGGTAGCGGGTAAATCATTGTGCCAGGCTTCCAGTCTTGTTTCATCCTAAACCAGTTTGATGTTATCTATCTGCTGTTCTTTTTCGCAGTAATGACATTTGATGAGACCTTTTTCCTTGTCAATCAAATCGAACCATGTATCCATCGGTTCATTGTTGGTGATGCATTTGGGATTGTTGCATTTTACGATGCCTTTCAGTTCGGTGGGCATCACAATCTTTTTCTTTTCAACCACTTCATAGTTGCGTATGATATTCAGTACGATATTGGGTGCAACTACCGACAGACGGTTGATTTCTTCCGGGGTGAAGAACTTGTCGGCAATCTTGATGATTCCCTTTTTCCCGAGTTTTTTGCTTTCGAAATTATTTCCGATAGTGATATTGGCGTCCAGATGCTGTAGATCCAATAAGGAAACTACGGTAAATAATTTGTCGGATGGTATATGGTCGAGTACAGTCCCGTTTTCAAGAGCGGCTACCTGTAATTCTTTCTTTTCATTCATATGGATAAGATTTTAGAAATTCTGGATTCATTTCAATGTGTCGGCTTTGACTTCATCAAGTGTAATGCCCAAAACGTCGCAAAGGATGGCTTCGCGGGCATACAGTCCGTTTTGTGCCTGCTGGATATAATAGGCTTTTTCATTGTTGTCTACATCGTAGGCAATTTCATTTACACGCGGAAGTGGATGCAGGATACGCAGGTTCGGGCGGGTCTTTTCAAGCATTTTGTTACGGAGAATGTATACATCCTTTACACGCTCGTATTCCATCAGGTCGGTAAAACGTTCGCGTTGTACACGGGTCATATACAAGATGTCGGCATCGGCAATCGTGTCTTCTGTGAAATCGGTGTGTTCGATGTATTTGATGTTATGCTGGCGGCAGTAAAGTTTGTATTCTTCCGGCATTTTCAGCTCTTCGGGAGCGATAAAGTGGAATGTCGGATTGAAGTGGCGCATCGCCATCAGCAGGGAATGTACTGTACGGCCGTACTTCAGGTCGCCTACCAGATAAATATTCAGATTATCGAGTGTTCCTTGCGTCTTATATATGGAATAGAGATCCAACATGGTCTGTGACGGATGCTGGTTGGCACCGTCTCCTGCGTTTACTATCGGCACCGGCGCAATTTCACTGGCGTACCGTGCGGCACCCTCCAGATAATGTCGCATGACAATGATATCCGCATAATTGCTGACCATCAGGATTGTATCCTTCAAAGTCTCTCCTTTAGAAGAACTGGTTACTTTCGGATCTGTAAAGCCTATGACTTTAGCTCCTAGCCTGTTGGCCGCTGTTTCAAAGCTTAATCGGGTACGCGTTGACGGCTCAAAGAAAAGCGTGGCAACGATCTTTTCGTCCAACAAGTGACGGTTCGGTTTCTTTTCAAACTCTCTTGCCATTTCCAATAGATACAGGATACGTTCTTTCGAATGGTTGGCAATAGTAACTAAACTTCTATTTTCCATATTAACGGTTTTATGATGATTTTATAATACCGAAGCTCAAAGTTAGGGAAAAAAAATAAAACCGCCATCCTTTTAGGGATATTTCAATGAAGTTTTTATAAAGTGACATAGTATTACGAAGATTTTCCTTACTTTTGCATTTTAAGCTGGCGACAGCTTTTGAAAAAATAAATAACAGTATTAAAGAAGTTATAGAAGAATCTTATAATTGTTATGAGAAAGAAGTTTATATACGTTTTATGGACTTTGGTGGTCTTGTGCGTGTTGTCTGTAGCGGTTGTGTTTACTGCTATTGCAAAAGGATGGATAGGATATGTCCCTCCTGTTGAAGAACTTGAAAATCCGAATCTGAAATTTGCTACTCAGATTATATCCGATGACGGACAGTTGTTGGGAACGTGGTCATACAGCAAGGAGAACCGTGTTTATGTGGGCTACAATGATCTGTCGCCCAATCTGGTCCATGCGCTGATTGCTACGGAAGATGTCCGTTTCAGTGAACATTCAGGTATTGATGCGCGTGCATTCTTGCGTGCCGTGGTGAAAAGAGGGATTCTGATGCAGAAACATGCCGGAGGCGGGAGTACCATTACCCAGCAGTTGGCCAAGCAGTTTTATTCTCCTACGGCCGACAATGTGATGGAGCGTCTTTTGCAGAAGCCTATTGAATGGGTGATAGCTGTAAAGTTGGAACGTTACTATACCAAGGAAGAGATTCTGACAATGTATCTTAACAAATTTGACTTTCTGAACAATGCTGTAGGAATAAAGACGGCAGCCAAAACCTATTTCGCAAAGGACCCGAAAAACCTTTCAATCGAAGAGGCTGCCACGCTGATAGGGATGTGCAAGAATCCTTCATTATATAATCCGCGTCGCTTTAATGAACGTTCTAGAGGACGTAGAAATACCGTGCTGGAACAGATGCGTAAGGCCGGATATATTACACGTGAAGAGTGTGATTCTCTGCAGGCTTTGCCATTGGTATTGAACTTTCATCCGGTAGACCATAAAGACGGTCTGGCCACTTACTTCAGGGAGTATCTGCGTGGAATCATGACGGCTTCGGAACCAAAGAAAAGTAATTACCGGGGCTGGCAGATGCAGCAGTACTATGAGGATTCCCTGGCATGGAAGACTAATCCATTGTATGGGTGGTGTGCCAAGAATACAAAAAAAGACGGTTCGCACTATAATATCTATACTGATGGACTGAAGATATATACGACGATCAATTCGAAGATGCAGCGATATGCCGAAGAAGCGGTGGCCGAACATATTGCGGGATACCTGCAGCCTCGTTTCTTTAAGGAGAAGAAAGGACGTAAGACAGCACCGTTTACCAATGTGCTTACTCAGGAAGAGGTTGATGCGATACTGGACCGTTCTATGCGCCAGACGGAACGCTACCGCCTGATGAAGGAAAACGGCAGTTCGGAGGCGGAGATAAGAAAAGCCTTTAATACGAAATATGAAATGTCGGTCTTTTCCTATGATGGAGAGAAAGATACGCTGATGACTCCGATGGACTCTATCCGCTATTACAAGCATTTCCTGCGGGTAGGATTTATGTCAATGGACCCTATTACCGGATATGTGAAAGCATATGTAGGAGGTCCTAACTATAACTATTTCCAATATGATATGGCTATGGTAGGACGTCGTCAGGTGGGTTCTACCATCAAGCCGTATTTGTATACATTGGCTATGGAGAACGGTTTTTCTCCATGTGATAAGGTGCGGAATGTGGAACAGACCTTGTTTGATGAGAATGGTATCGCCTGGTCACCCCGGAACAGTTCAAAGGCACATTATGGTGAAGTGGTTACCCTGAAATGGGGGCTGGCCAATTCGAACAACTGGATTTCAGCTTATCTGATGAGTCGTCTGAGTCCGTATGCTCTGGTACGTCTTATCCATTCGTTCGGGGTATTGAACAAGGATATCCAGCCTACGGTTTCCCTTTGCCTCGGCCCCTGTGAGATTTCGGTCGGAGAGATGGTCAGCGCCTATACGGCCTTTGCGAACCGTGGTATCCGTACCGCGCCTTTATTTGTGTCCCGTATCGAGGATAATGAGGGAAATGTAATTGCCAATTTCACTCCGCAGGTGGATGAAGTAATCAGTGAATCGAGTGCTTATAAGATGCTTGTCATGTTGCGTGCGGTAATCAACGAAGGGACAGGTAACCGTGTCCGCCGTCTGTATGGCATCACTGCCGATATGGGTGGCAAGACGGGTACAACGAACCGTAACGCCGACGGATGGTTTATGGGATTTACTCCATCGCTTGTATCCGGATGCTGGGTAGGGGGTGAGGACCGTGATATACATTTTGACACCATGCGCGACGGACAGGGAGCTTCAATGGCATTGCCTGTATGGGGCTTGTATATGCAGAAGGTTTATGCGGATAAATCTTTAGGGTATTCGCAAGATGAAGTGTTTTCTATACCGGACGATTTTGATCCGTGTCAGGATAAGCTGACTGAAACAGAAAACCAGAACAATGATACATCTACAGAAAATAAAGCAAAGCTGGATGATGCGTTCTTTCAGTAACTGATTGCTTTGTCATTGACTTACACAATAGAAGGGCAGGTTGTTCGGATTCTAATTTTCCGAATACCTGCCCTGGCGTTTTTTATATTCGGTCTTATTCTTTGTTTTTTCGTTTCTTTTATATAAATTGCAAGAAAATGCAAGGAGGAACTTATGGACCGGAACAGTGCGTTGTATAGTTTGTCACCCGGAATGGCGGATAAGGTCTTTGGTCGTATAGATGAATTCAATCGGGGAAGGACTTCGGAGAACGGGACGTATGTTATCAGTATGGCCACTCCTTACCGTCCTTATTATGGATTCTGGCGGATTTTTCCCAAAAAAGAACAGCCTTTGTATATCCGGACATTGGCCGTAACTTTTGAGTCTGCGGCCGAAAGGGCGTTTGTTCTTCTTCAGAACTGTAACGTGAAACTTGAGGTGGCCGACAATTCCGTATTCGAATCGTGTTATGGCCTGTCGGATGACATAATTCCATTTGGAAAATACCGTGGAAAGAGACTGGCTGAAGTGTATTATGTCGATCCGTCATATGTATTGTGGCTCGCTAATAAGTTTGAAGTACATACCAGACGTTATGACTCGGTGGTAAATTTGGCTAAGATGTTTGCATTGGTCCATTTTGAGCTGACAGTACAAAAAAGGCGTATTGCTTCTGTCAGCCATTTTATCGGGAAGGTGGGTGACAGGCTGAAGGATCAGTTCCTGACTGTATTGAATGTCCGTTTGCAGGTAGACCGGTACAAGCCCGATTTCTATGTTGACCAGAATGTCCTTGCAGCCGATAGGGACGGAAACCGGTTTACGTTTTTGGTCAAGGCGGCGGGACGTAGCCTGAGTCCTGAGATATTGAGCTGCTACAGCCACAGAATCAAGACGCATGATGTGTTACATCTGCTTTCTGCCAGAATTATGTCCCAATATGAAAGTCATGGAGTGCATTATACCCGATTAGGCTATATAAAAATGGCCGGCGGATAATTCCAGGCTGGAGCGGGATATGTCAATGAATCTTTCCGTTTCCGTGAGATAGGCTCTTCAATACCCGTTGTACATAGTTCTTGTTGAAATCGGCCGGCTTGATGATTGCTCCGTCCACTTTGAGCAGATCAATGTCTATAGGGACAATACCGGCCTTTTTCCCTTCTTCTGTCCTTCCCAGCTGGCTTTCGATGGTCTTGAAGTCTTTTCTGATCTGATTCGGATTTTTGTCGGTCACCAGAATGGCTCCTCTGTTCAGGTAATTCCCTTTGTCTACCCCTCCTTCGGAGGGAGTTTCAATGACTTCCCCCCATTGGATAGCTGTAAATATTTTATCTAATATCTTGCAAGCCTTTTCCATGTGGGCGGATGCTTTATAATTGGAGCCAAGGCATATTATACAATGATGTCGGTTAGTCATATTTGTAATGTTTAGAATGCAAAAATAGATTTTTTTTATAAATTTGCAGATAAATCTAAATAAGAATGCAATGAAATTTATTGGGATTATTCCGGCAAGATATGCTTCTACCCGTTTCCCGGCTAAACCATTGGCCATGTTAGGTGGAAAGACGGTGATACAGAGAGTCTATGAACAGGTAGTAGGAGTTTTGGACGAAGCTTATGTGGCAACAGACGATGAACGCATCGAGGCTGCTGTAAAATCTTTTGGAGGAAAAGTGGTGATGACTTCTGTCAACCATAAAAGTGGAACCGACCGGTGTTATGAAGCTTTCACGAAAGTAGGTGAAGGTTTTGACGTAGTTGTCAATATCCAGGGTGACGAACCCTTTATCCAACGTTCCCAACTGGAGGCGGTAAAGGCCTGTTTCGACGATGACAGAACGGAGATTGCCACTTTGGTAAAGCCTTTTTCTCCGGACGACGGGTTTGATGCTCTGGAAAACGTAAATTCGCCGAAAGTTGTGGTCGACAAGAATATGAATGCTTTGTATTTCAGCCGTTCCATTATACCTTATCAGCGGAATAAGGACAAGCGGGAATGGTTGGCCGGGCACACCTATTACAAGCATATCGGATTATATGCTTATCGTGCGTCTGTACTGAAAGAAATCACTTCTCTGCCTCAGTCTTCTCTTGAATTGGCTGAATCTCTGGAGCAGTTGCGTTGGTTGGAAAACGGATATACGGTCAAGGTCGGTATCAGTGAAGTAGAAACAATAGGAATTGATACTCCGCAGGATTTGGCCCGTGCCGAAGAATTCTTGTTGTGTCATAAAGGATAAATATGGTATTGGACAGGACAAAAGCTCCGGAAATCCGCAATATAGAGCATTTTTCTATTGTTGCTCCCGAAAAACGAATGATGGCAAATGGCATGCCGCTGAATATAATTCAGGTAGGAGATGAGGATGTGGTACGTTTCGACTTGTTGGTAAAAGGGGGACAATGGGCTCAGACCCAGCCTTTACAGGCAACCTTTACCAACCGTATGTTACGTGAAGGGACACGTCGGTTTACATCTTCCGAAATAGCCGAGAAGCTGGATTATTACGGCGCGATTCTGGATGTGTCTTCATCGTTCAGCCACGGATTCATTACACTCTATTCGTTAGGGAAATATTTTCCTCAGACAATTGAGCTGCTTGCTTCGATGGTGAAGGAACCTACCTTTCCTGAAAAAGAGTTGTCTCTGGTGGTCGACATGAACCGCCAGCAATTCCTGATCAACTCGGAAAGGGTAGAGGTGATTGCCCGCAAGCGGTTGAACCGTGCCTTGTTCGGACAGACTCATCCGTTAGGACGTTATGCCGAACTGGAAGATTATGACAGAATCAACAGTGATGTGCTTAGGAATTTTTATCGGGATCATTACTGTTCGGAAAACTGCTCGGCCTATATCTCTGGAAAAGTGACTCCGAAAATTATTCGTTGTATAGAGCAGGCATTCGGTAACGACAGATGGGGAAGCGGACATGCTTCTGAAGCTGCAGATACATTTATCTGTACCACTGATGTCAGAAGAAAAATTTTTGTGGAGAAGGAAGATGCGCTACAAAGTTCATTGAAGATGGGAGGCTTCTGTGTGGACCGTACTCATCCCGATTATTTGAAGATGCGTGTGTTGGTAACCTTGTTCGGTGGTTATTTTGGAAGCCGCTTGATGTCGAATATCCGTGAAGACAAGGGATATACTTACGGCATCAATGCCGGATTGGTATGTTATCCTGGAATCGGGGTTCTGGGAATTAGCACGGAGGCTGCCAATGAATATATGGAGCCGGTCATTCAGGAAATATTCAACGAAATGGATACTCTTTGTTCTGAAAAGGTTCCAGAAGAAGAGCTCCAGATGGTCAGGAATTATATGTTGGGAGATATGTGCCGTTCCTATGAAAACGCTTTTTCCCTTTCGGATGCGTGGATTTTTATTGAAGTGGCCGGACTTGACATGGATTTCTTCGACCGTTCGCTGGAGGCTGTCCGTGAGACTACAACCGATGATCTTCTGGCCCTAGCTCAAAAACATTTTAGTAAAGAAAACTTAATAGCGGTAGTAGCAGGTAAAAAAGTGTAATGAAATGGCCGGAGATTAGGTGAAAAAGCTAATTTTGGACGTGAAAATGAAAAATAAGAAGAATAATGAATAAGAGATATGCATATTTGCTGTTTTCCCTGATAATGTTGGGGAGTACTTCTGTATCGGCCCAGTTGTCGGTGGGGTATTATAAGTTTAAAGACGGTTCAGAGTATACGGGAGAGTTGAAAGGACGACGTCCTAACGGTAAAGGTAAGACGGTCTTTAAGAACGGAGACGTTTATGAAGGGGAATATGTAAAAGGCAAACGTGAGGGGGAAGGTACATATACATTCAGCGACGGCGAGAAATATGTAGGGCACTGGTATCAGGACCAGCAGCATGGAATGGGTACTTACTATTTCATGAATAATAACCGTTATGAGGGTATGTGGTATACCGATTTTCAGGAAGGTGAAGGTAAAATGATTTACTATAACGGTGATATTTACGAGGGTTCCTGGCATCGCGATAAGCGTAGCGGAAAGGGAGTGTATATGTGGAAAGGTGGTGCCCGGTATGAAGGGGAATGGGCCAATGACCTGAAGAACGGGAAAGGCGTCATGGTTTGGGAAGACGGATCCAAATATGACGGTGAATGGAAGAACGGGGAACGTCAGGGTAAAGGTACTTTTTACTATACTAACGGCGACAAGTATGTAGGTGAATGGAACAGTGATGTCCAGCAGGGAAAAGGTATTTATTATTTCCAGAACGGGGAACGTTATGAAGGCGATTACGTGGATGGCGAACGTACGGGGGAGGGTGTATATATCTATCCGAACGGTGACAAGTATATAGGGCAGTTCAAGAACGGATTCCAGGATGGAAAAGGAAAGTTCATCTGGGCGAACGGTGCGGAATATGAAGGCGACTGGAGGAAGAATGTGCGTACCGGTCAAGGTCGTTATAAATGGGGAAACGGAGATGAATATGAAGGCGGATGGAAGAATAATATGTCTGAAGGTGAAGGAGTGCTCCGTATGAAAGACGGATCGGTCTATACCGGTAGCTTTGTCCGTGGCAAGGAAGACGGAAAAGGAACTATTGTCAATAAGGACGGAGTACGTTTCGAAGGATTCTTCAAACAGGGTAAGAAGGACGGCCCGTTTGTAGAGACGGATGCCGACGGAAAAGTAATCCGTCAGGGTACATATCGTTACGGACGGTTGTTGGAGGAAAAGAAGTGATGGAAAATTTATCGGAACTGACAAGGAAAGTGTGTATGCTGGCCCGTGAGGTCGGTGCATTTATCCGGAATGAACGTAAAGGTTTTGACCGTGGACGGGTGGAAAAGAAACATGCCCATGACTATGTTTCTTATGTTGACAAGGAGTCGGAAAAGAAAATTGTAACCTGCTTGAAGGAGTTGCTCCCTGAGGCAGGTTTTATTGCTGAAGAGGGTAGCGGAAATCTGACCGGTGAAGAATTTTGCTGGTTGGTTGATCCGCTTGACGGTACGACAAATTTCATTCATGACAATGCACCTTATTGTGTGAGCATTGCACTCCGGAACCGGAGGGAGTTGTTGTTGGGGGTGGTATACGAAATTTGCCGCGACGAGTGTTTCTGGACCTGCAAAGGCAGTCCTTCTTATC
>ENA-OZHK01000301-OZHK01000301.1-human-gut-metagenome-genome-assembly--contig:-NODE-301-length-15527-cov-5.917270_pt1 | contig 15527 bp, 12 predicted proteins | sample MGYA00244048_ERZ653690 | MGnify/ENA primary metagenome ERZ653690 (study PRJEB26926, sample SAMN06165197) | human gut metagenome | biome: ENVO:00009003; feature: ENVO:2100002; material: ENVO:00002003...
GAGATCTAGTACGGTCTCGTGGGCTCGGAGATGTGTATAAGAGACAGCTTTAAACATAATAAGCTAAAAAAGTTACGATTTTCACGCATTTTTACTTTATGATGAAATTCCAGGCTTGAAATAGGGCAAAAATGATAAGGGGAAAACTATTAGATGGTGTATTGACTGACGGCAAAAACTGACATACGGACATTACTTGCGGCTGGCAAAAAAAGCCATAATCAGAAGATGCGTTGCCATAAAGAATGATTCTGTTTTTTTACTAAAAAAAACAGAAAGTAATCCGGATTTATTCTATCTTTGCAAAAAAGCACAAGATTATGAAGAAACTCTATTTAATAACATTAATCTTCAACGTCTGCATCCTGTCTGCCACGGCAAAAACGTCAGCTAAACAGAATGCACAACAACCTGCTGACTCTATAAAAATAACAACGGGCAATGTCAGAATGACGACGATAAACAATGTTAATCTTGGCAAGAAGGATTCTACGATGCATAAACTAAAGGTGCATAAAATTGACAACAATGCCATAAAGACACCTAAATATGACGCATTTAAGGAGAAGATGAAAAGAAAGCCACAGGCTGTTGACTTACTGAAAGACATTGCCGGACACATCATTAAATAGTCAAAACACACAGAATTAAATAACCAGTATACATCGAAACACCGACATCACGGATAAGCCAACAACAGGAAATGCATGGCATAAAGCATTGGCGCAAGACTCTTACAGATGATAAAATCCAAAGAAACATGCCATGTGCCGATGAGCTGTTCCTGACTTAAGGCATGAAACATGTGCATGAAAGAATTATTTAACACAAAAATTAGTACGCAATAGCAACTAATTCAAAATATAATATTACCTTTGCAAAAAATTTAAATTATGCCAAAGGAACTGTTAGGAACAACAATAGGAAAACTGCGCAACAAGCTGCACCGTCTGATGAAACAGCGATATGCTGCCGAGGCAAGCATAAAACTTACCGTTGAAGAGTTTATACTCCTGACAATGATAAGGGCAAAGACCGACCAGATTCTGCAAAACATTGCCATAGCAACAGGCAAGAACAAGTCGGTTGTGATGCGCATGATAGACTCGCTCGAGAAGAAAGGTCTCGTGAAACGCACCGTAAACCCGGAAGACAGACGCGAGAATCTGCTCAGCACCACAGACATGGGCGAACAGGTTGTTGCCGAATACCACAAAATTGAGAAGAAGCTGTCTTACGAATTACTGAAGGGCATACCCGACGAAAAGGTGGAGGTGTTCTTCGAAGTAGTAGAGGAAATATCAAGACGCACAAACAGTCTTTAACGCGATAAAGGCAGACTATCCGGAAAATAAAGCTCACATCAGCCGTTATATCTCAAATTCAGTCACCCAGAAGTTTAAGTCGGCCACATTGCGCTGACCGCAGAAACGCCAAGGCATGCCATGCTTTAACCTGCGGCACGAAAGGCAACGAAGACGGTAACATAAAAGGTGACCGAAACATAACCTTATGTTTGAGCTTATTATTTTATAGAGATAGTTGCTATTGTAAACGATTTGTATTATCAATTAAAATCAGATGAAGAATATAATTAAAAATGTTATTACGTGCCTGTTACTGATTTGCCCGGTATCATTACACGCACAGCAGACAGCACGCATCATGAGTTTGAATGAATTATTCTCACTGGCCGACACGCAGAGCAAGACGATAAAGATTTACGAGTCGGTTGTAAGCGGCGCCGAGAAGGACATCTCGGTGGCAAAGAATGCCTATCTGCCCAGCGTTGAGTTCTCGGCATCGGCAACGTTCAACGGCAACGCATGGGTGGCCGACCGCAACTTTTCAAACGGACATTCATTTTCATCGCCTCATTTTGGCAACAACTTCGCAATAGAGGCCTCGCAAGTGGTATTTGCCGGAGGCGCAATCCATTATAACATAAAGGCCCTGGAGATACAAAAGAGAATAAGGGAGTGGGAACTTGCCTCGCACAAGCAGGACGTTTACTTCCTGCTAACAGGCTATTATCTCGACTTGTACAAATACCGCAACCTGCTCACAGTGTATGACAGAAACATGGAACAGACGCGCCAGGTGATACGAGACATGCACGCACGCGAAGCTGCCGGAGTGGCACTGAACAACGATATCACGCGATATGAGGTGCAGTATCAGAATCTGCAATATAAGCGCACTGAGCTTGTAAGCTCGATAAACATCTGTAACGACAAACTGGTAACGATGCTCGAACTGCCTAAGAACATGGAGATATTGCCCGACACGACACTCCTGTCGAGTAACATGCCGAAACCCGGCGAGGCCGAATTTCAGGACATAGCCTACAAGAATTCTCCCATATTAAACAAGAACAGACTTGCGCTCGACATGCTCAGCAAGAAGGAGAAAGTGATAAAATCGGGCTACATGCCGCAGATAAGTATCATAGCCGGCGACAATCTGAAAGGTCCTATCACATATGAAATACCTGTATTGGACAACAACATCAACACATGGTACGTAGGCGTGGGACTGAAATTCAACATAGGCAACATATACAAGCTGCCAAAAGACCTGTCACGCCTGCGCTCTTCAGTAGAGCTGTCACACAACGAACTTGCGTCGGCCGAAGAAAGCGTATCGCTCGACGTAAACGCCGCATATACAAGATATCTCGACTCGTTTGAACTTCTGAAGACACAGGAAAAGAGCCTTCAACTCGCACGCGAGAACTATGACGTGATAGCCAACCGCTATGCCAACGACCTTGTGCTCGTGACCGACCTCGTAGACGCCGACAACCTCAGACTGTCGGCCGAGGTTCAGTATGTCAACGCACAGATAAACGTAATATACAATTATTATAAGCTCATTTACTCAACCGGTTCACTGAATACAATAAAAAACTAAAATAATTATGAACAGAAAAAATAAAAAGATATTGCGCAACATCATCGTAATCGCAATAATTCTGAGCGGACTGACATGGGTCTGCTCAAAGTTCATACACTTCGGCAATGTTGAATACACCGACAATGCCCAGATAAGACGAAACATCATACCTATAAACTCACGCGTGCAGGGTTTCATACAGAAGGTATGCTTCGATGATTTCCAGTTTGTACACAAAGGAGACACTCTCGTAATCATAGAAAACTCTGAATATAAGCTGAAAGTAGAACAAGCAAAGGCGAACTATCAGAAAACCCTCATGGAAAACACGGCCATGGGGACAGCCATTTCTACCACGGCAAACAACCTTTCGGTTTCTGACGCAAGCATAGAGGAACTGAGAATAAGAATGAACCAGACCGCAACAGACTACCAAAGATATAAGCAGTTGTATGCACAAAAGGCCGTTACACGTCAGCAATATGACAACGCAAAGGCCGACTATGAGGCTACGAAGGCCAAGTATGACATGCTCGTGAGACAAAAGAAGAGCACATCGCTCGTAAAAGACGAACAGACACAGCGCCTTGAGCAGAACCAGACAAACATAGACGTGGCCAAGGCAGCAAAGAACCTGGCCGAACTGAATTTGTCGTACACCGTGATTGTTGCCCCGTGCGACGGTTACACCTCACGCAAGGCCCTGCAGGAAGGACAGTTTATACAGCCGGGACAGACTCTGCTGTCTATAGTTGAATACGACAACGTGTGGATTATAGCCAACTATAAGGAAACACAGACCGCCAACATACGCGAAGGCATGCCCGTAAGCATAAAGGTAGACGCCGTGCCGGGCATTGAATATCACGGCAAGGTAGGCAAGCTGTCTAATGCCACCGGCGCACAGTATTCTATAATACCTCAGGACAACTCTGCCGGAAACTTTGTAAAGATTGAACAGCGCGTTCCAATAAAGATTGTGTTCACAAAGGAGAACAGCAAGGAAGCTATAGAACGCCTGCGCTCTGGAATGAACGTAGAATGTGAGGTTAAATACTAAAGCCTATGCCAGCACCTTCACCACAAGAAGTAGCAGCCGCAAGGCGCATAATGGTATGGAAAGACTTTGTGCCCCAGTTCCTGCGCTTTCCGCTGATAATATTTATAATTGTTGTCTACATGTTCTCCGGCGGCATATACATGTCGGCCGTGGCCGAAATGACGGGAACATGGGGATGGATCAACGAAGACGTAATGATGGCAGGCTATGCCTCAATGACGGGACTTACAATGGCTTTTCCGCTGCTGTTCAGGATACTGTTCAGATTCACAACGCGCGACGTTCTCCTGTTCTCAGGTGCAGTGTTTATTATATGCGATTACATCTGCATGATATGCGACTTTCTCCCGCTTGTTGTTGCCCTGTCATTCATTAGCGGTTTCTTTAGAATAGTAAGCACTTTTGTATGCTGGAGCAGCATCCAGCTGAAGATTACGCCAAAGAGAGACTTTGCGGTGTTCTTTCCATTCCTGTTCACGTTTGTCCTCGGCAGCGTGCAGCTTGTCAACGTTGCCACGGGCTACAGCATTTATGCATTCGACTGGCAGGCCATGCACCGCATAACCATTGGTGCGTTCATACTTATTTTCGCGCTGGTTTATTTCTGCATGCGCAGCAAGTTCCGCCAGGGTCCCTACATCCCGTTCAAGGGCATCGACTATCTCGGTGGAATAATGTGGACTCTGTGGCTGTTCTGCATCATATTCATTTGTGTATATGGCGAACACTACGACTGGCTCGACGGCGAACAAATCCGAATAGCCATAGCGTTTGCGGTTATTCTGTTGCTGATGTGTCTGCAACGCGCTGCCACAATCAGGCATCCTTACATAAACATAAGGACGTTTTCGCAACACAACATGCTATATATATTCATCCTGTTCGGATGCATGACGCTGATGTCTGCCACAGCTACATCAACCCAGAACATATTTACCAGTTCGATTCTTGGATACGACGCACGCCACAATGCCGACCTCAACTGGGGCATAACGGCAGGAATAGCCGTAGGCACGGGCTTTTTCTTCATGGCTCTGACAAAATGGAAATGGCGTATTAAGGACATCGTCTTAACCGGGTTCGTTTCTTTTCTGCTTTACCAGACGATGTTGTATTTCCTTATCGACCCTTCCACTGAGAAATACATGCTGTATCTGCCCATGCTGCTTAAGGGCGCCGGAGTGAGCATTGTGTACACATCGCTCACCTACGCCCTTGCCGGCTGCGTCACGTTTGAGTATTATTTCGAGGCCATGTGCGTCATCGGATTTATCCGAACAAGCTTCGGCGGACCGCTCAGCTCGGCCATAATGACCAGAATTTTCAACAACGTCAAGCAGGCTAACACAGCCAATCTGGGCAGCTATATCGACCCGATGTACTACAACTGCGAATCGTTTCAGACACTATACAGCGAATTTCAGCGCCAGATGCTCATGGTGAGCCTTAAAGAAGTTTACGGATGGGCCGTGATAATAGCCATAACCATCCTGCTTGCCATTCTTCTGTCTGACTACCGCGTACACCTTGGCGCAAGGGCAAACCAAATGCTCAAATTGTCGCAAATATGGCGGCACACTCACAACAAGACAAACTAAAGTGTCAATATATTAAATTTATCAAGAGCCGGCTGAAGGTTATCGATGCAATGCCAAACATACCTGATGCCGGCTTGTTTTGTAAATACATGCCGGCACTATTGGCCTGTAACAAAAAATTTAGCTAATTTTGCATTGTCATACAGACAACTGCTATTGGATACAAGTAAATGGTATCGAACTGAAATAGATGCCATTGGGCAGAAATAAAAAGTAACACTACGACATGAACAGAACACAAAGATTATCACAAAGAGTTATTGAATATTATGCCGATAACGCACCTGTGGCAAGTCAGATAATGCACACACAGAGCGTGGCACACTTTGCAAGACTTATTGCCGAGGCTGAAGGCTTGGACAATAAGACATGCGAAATGATGGAGGAAGCAGCATGGCTGCACGACATTGGCTGCCCGCCGGCAAGACAGAAATATGGCGACAGCAAACCGCCTCACCAGGAATGTGAGGGCAAAAGAATGGTGCATGAATGGCTCGACAATGACCCTGACTTCACGGCCGAGGAAACGTCATGGCTCGCCGATGCCGTGGGAGGACACCACAGAGTGACCGAGGCACACAGACTGCACTTTGAACCGCTGTTTGAGGCCGACCTCATTGTAAATCTGTTTGAGGGCTACTACAAACCCGACATGGCGCAGCACTTTGTCAACAGCGGAGCCGTGTCTACATCAACAGGACTTGCTTTGTTTGAAAAGCTGTTCGGCGCAAAATGACACATGGCTTTAGCAAAACAGCCAAAGCACGCTCACTGCAATTAAAGACAAGACAGACAAGAAGGCCGAAAAATAAAAAATAACGGCAAACCACATAAAAATATCGCGGCAAAACCTTATCTTTGCAGCGATATTTTTTTATTTTATAAAAACTGAAAATGCTTATGAAAAATAACAGAATAACCGAACTTTTCGGCATTGAATATCCTGTTGTTCAGGGCGGTATGGTATGGTGCAGCGGCTGGCGACTGGCTTCTGCAGTGAGCAATGCCGGCGGTCTGGGACTGCTCGGAGCCGGATCAATGCACCCGGAGACACTGCTTGAGCACATAAACAAGATGAAAGCTGCAACCGACAAGCCGTGGGGTGTGAACGTTCCGCTGATGTATCCCGAGATAGACAGACTCATGAAAATGATAATCGACGAGGGCGTCAAGGTTGTATTCACGTCGGCAGGCAGTCCGAAGAAGTTTACGCCGATGCTTCACGAAGCCGGAATAAAGGTGGCACACGTAGTGTCGAGCAGCAAGTTTGCCGTGAAATGCGAAGAGGCAGGCGTCGACGCAATCGTTGCCGAAGGCTTTGAGGCGGGCGGACACAACGGACGCGAAGAGACAACAACAATGACTCTGATACCGCAGGTGCGCAAGGCTACAACCAAACCGCTCATTGCCGCAGGCGGAATAGCATCGGGCGAGGCTATGCTCGCAGCCATGGCTCTCGGCGCAGAAGGCATACAGGCAGGCACAATGTTCGCACTCACAGAGGAGAGTTCGGCATCTGAAGAGTTCAAGAAGAAATGCACAGAACTTGCCGAAGGCGACACAATGCTGTGTCTTAAGAAGATTGCCCCCACCCGACTCATCAAGAACGCCCTATACACCAAGCTGGCCGAAGCTGAAGACAAGGGAGCCACAGCCGACGAACTGCGCGAGATACTCGGCAGAGCTGCATCAAAACGAGGAATATTTGAGGGCGACATGGAGAGCGGCGAACTGGAGATAGGTCAGATTGCCTCAGCGATAAAGACGATAAAGCCTGTGAGTGAGGTGATGAAAGAACTTATCAGCGGCTTTGAAAAGGCAAAGGAAAGAGTTGCACTTCTGTAAGCCTCAACGCTTGTTTATCATCATTTTGCGGCAGAATAAAATGATTCTGCCACAAAATATTATACCCGTAAAACAATTCGTCATCCGCAACATCCTTATAAAGCGGCAACAAAAGTCTGCCGCATGATGTTACGGATGACGAATAAAATTATCAAACAATATCACGACGGACATACGTCCGACATAACATATACATCTTATCCCAGCTTTACTTTGAGCCATCGTCCGCTGAACAGGCGCCATAAGAATATTGCTCCGCGCAACGTAAGCTCTATTGCCATGGCCATCCATACACCACGCAGACCGTAGATAGGAGCAAGATAAGCGGCGAGAGTAAGGCGTACGAGCCACATGCTGGCAAGGTTCATGCATGCCGGAACCAGCGTGTCGCCGGCTCCAAGACAAACGCTATAGGCCACTATCGAGGCTGCAAACATAGGCTCGGCAAACGCCTCTATACGCAAAGCGCCCACACCAAGCTCGCGAATCTCGTCAACGGGCGTCATTATTCCAATCATCTGCGGTGCTGCGATATACATCACGACACTGATGGCTGCCATTACTATCATGCCAAGGAAGACGGTTCGGTAAGCAAAGCTGCGCGCAAGCCGCGGCTGACCTGCACCAATGCTCTGCCCCACAAGCGTTGTGGCAGCCTCGCCAATGCCGTATCCCGGCATGTAACAAAGGCTCTCGGCAGCTATGGCAAAAGTGTTGGCAGCTATGGCGAAGTTGCCAAGCGGAGCAACAATCATCGTGCTTACAATCTGCGCTCCGCTCATCATGAGATACTGCGCACCCATCGGCATGCTTATTTTTGCGGCATTGCGAAGATAGTTCCACAGCGGCGCAAAGCTCCATTTCTCCTTGTTAAGCGATAGTTCCGGCGACTTTCGTGTGGCAAACCATATAAGCATCACACCCGTTACGATGTATGCAAGCGCCGTGCCCAAGGCTGCTCCTGCCACTCCCATGCCCATGCCGGGCATGTAAATGCTGTGACCAAGCACACTGATGTGACGCGAACTGAATATGAGAAAATAGTTGAACACAATGTCCAGCACACACATAAGAACGCTCATGGCGCTCGGCACACGCATGTTTCCCGAACTCTTGAGCATGCTCGACGACAGAATGCCTATCTGAAACACAGGCAGCGACATGCAATAAATGGCGAAATAGCGCGAAGCATCAGGCGCGATGTCGGCTCCTCCGCCAAGCCACAGCGGCAGCGGACCGGCTATGCAAAGGCAAACAGACGTAAGAATTATGGTGAGCAGAGCCGTCGCCATAATGCCCTGACGAAACACTTGACGGGCCTTGTAAAAGTCGTTGGCACCGATAAAGTGAGCAGCCTGAACCGAAAAGCCCATTGCCGCTGCCGACGTTATGCCTCCAAAAAGCCACGTTGTTGACTGCACGATGCCTATAGACGCCGAGGCCTTGGCACCCAAAGAGCCAACCATCGACGCGTCAATATAAACCATCATGGTGTTGGTAAGCTGTGCCAGGATTGACGGCACACTGAGCTGGACTATCAGATTTAACTTCTGACGGCCGTCCATTGTCTGACCGTTGCGTATCATGGCCAGAAGATCATTTCCTTTATTTGCTGAAAACATCCTGCGAAATTAATACTTTTATTACAAAAACACAAAATAGAGGACAAAAAAAAACGCGGAAATCTTTTTTACAAAGACTCTCGCGCAAGTTATTAACCTAAATCTAAATTTCTCAAAATAATGGAGGCTCATGCAAATAAGTTTCCAATGCTTTCCCTCACCCCCAATACCTGTTGCTGTATTCACAGCAAACAGGGTTAACATCAGTGTTACCTTAAACTAATCTTTTTTACCTTACTACCTATGAAAATTTTTCGTGCCTCTCGGCATCTTTGTTATCCTTTGTCAAACAATCTTTCTTTATTACCTTAACTTTATACCTATCAATTATTAATACCTATTGTTTTGTTTTGACAATGCAAAGATACTGCTGTTTGCGTACACAGACAAATAAATCGACATGTTTTTGCACATATTTCCATGTTTTTTGACATAAATCAAAATCAACACATACAAAACTGATTTTTACAACTAATTTGATTACACATAAAGCAAAACAGCGTCGGTTTTACTCCAAAACAAATGTGCAACCGGGCAAACATAAGTGCAGGCATAAACAAGCGAAACACAGGCTGAACATAAAGCCACGGCAATACACATATAAGCAATAATCACACCAAACACACCAAGGCCACACCATTATATATAATAATGTGAAAGGGGCGGAAACAGCCAACTGCTGTCCGCCCCTTAAATATAATAATTATGTAAACATTACTTGGTTATCCACATGCCACGCTTGGCGTACCATGGGTCAGGAGTAACTCCCGCACGATAATAAGCCACGAGAGAAATATCGAAAATCAGAGTGCTGTAAGCAGGTATCGACGTTGTGGCAGTAGTGCCGTAACCCATCTGATAAGGAATATACACGCGCCAGCGGTCGCCGATGTGCATATACTGCAGCGCTGTGGCAAATCCGTCTATCAGACTGCCGACATAAAGCTGCGACGGCATTGCCGTCTGAGGATTATAGTCGCCTGTATAGCTCTGGTCGAAGACATATCCGTCGGAATAAGACGTAGAAGGCAGAAGTCTTCCACGATAATTCACCAGCACTGAGTCAGTGAACATTGGGCATCCGCTTCCCGTTCCTTCCTCGAGCACCTCAACAACAATGTTGTCGGTGCTGCTCACGGGAATAGTATCTTCCAGCGTGTAGTTTCTGATAATCTTCCAACTGCCGTCCTCAACGCTTTTTGCCTTTTCGTAGATATTGTCAAAATAGGTTTCGTTGCGGTTCTTCCAGTCGGGAAACTCCTCCACCGTGTCGTCGCTCTCGCTGCATGCCATGAAACACAGCGGCGCAAGCATGAGCATCAAAAGGGCCAGAATGTTATATTTCTTCATTTACTGAATCTTTTTAAGAAGACTTGTTATGCTTACTTTATCTTCGATAAGACTGCGCAGATCGGCTATGTTTACTCTCTCCTGCTCCATTGTGTCGCGGAAACGCAGTGTAACGGTGTTGTCCTTCAGACTGTCGTGGTCAACAGTTACGCAGTAAGGTGTGCCGATGGCATCCTGACGGCGATAGCGCTTGCCGATAGAGTCTTTTTCGTCATAGTGGCAATTGAAGTGGAACTTCAGGTCGTTCATTATCTCGCGTGCCTTCTCCGGCAGTCCGTCTTTCTTCAGAAGCGGCATAACGCAGAGCTTGACAGGAGCGAGAGCTGCAGGCAGCTTGAGCACAACGCGTGTCTCGCCGTTCTCGAGTTTCTCCTCGCAATAAGAGTGGCACATAACCGAAAGGAACATACGGTCAACGCCGATAGATGTCTCGATGTCATACGGAGTGTAGCTCTCGTTGGTCTGCGGGTCGAAGTATTTGATAGACTTGCCTGAGAATTTCTCATGCTGCGACAGGTCGAAGTCGGTGCGGCTGTGTATACCCTCAACCTCCTTGAATCCGAACGGCATCTTAAACTCGATGTCGGTTGCGGCGTTTGCATAGTGGGCAAGCTTCTCGTGGTCGTGGAAACGATAGTTCTCTGCGCCGAATCCGAGGGCCTGATGCCATTTCATACGAGTCTCCTTCCATTTCTGGAACCACTCCATTTCAGTTCCCGGCTTAACGAAGAACTGCATCTCCATCTGCTCAAACTCGCGCATACGGAAGATAAACTGGCGTGCAACAATCTCGTTGCGGAAAGCCTTACCTATCTGTGCTATACCGAAAGGTATCTTCATGCGGCCTGTCTTCTGTACGTTCAGGTAGTTTACGAATATACCCTGTGCTGTCTCAGGACGCAGATAAATCTTGCTTGTGCTGTCGGCTGTAGAACCCATCTCGGTTGAGAACATCAAGTTAAACTGGCGCACGTCGGTCCAGTTCTTTGTTCCGCTGATCGGGTCAACTATGCCTTCGTCGAGAATAATCTGCTTCAGCTCGTCAAGATTCATGGCGTTCATAGCCTCGCTGTAACGCTCGTGCAGTGCGTCACGCTTCTTCTGATTGTCGAGCACACGCGGATTAGTCTCGCGGAATTTTGCCTCATCAAAAGCCTCGCCAAACTTTTTGCGTGCCTTCTCAACCTCCTTATTTATCTTTTCCTCGTATTTTGCTATCTGATCTTCAATAAGCACGTCGGCGCGATAGCGCTTCTTTGAGTCACGGTTGTCTATGAGCGGGTCGTTGAATGCGTCAACGTGTCCAGACGCCTTCCATATAGTAGGGTGCATAAAGATGGCTGAGTCGATGCCCACAATGTTCTCGTGAAGCAACACCATGCTCTTCCACCAATATTCCTTAATATTGTTTTTCAGTTCAACACCGTTCTGTCCGTAGTCATAAACTGCGGCCAAGCCGTCATAGATGTCGCTGCTCGGGAACACGAATCCGTACTCCTTGCAGTGAGACACTATTTTCTTAAAAACATCTTCTTGTGCCATTGTTATATATTTACCTTAAATTTAAATTCACAGAAAAGCCCTCCATGAGGGCTGCAAAAAGTCATCGTATTAACACGATTTGAGTGCAAAGATAATGCAAAGCTACCGAAACACAAAACTTTTTCACACACATTATTATATTTATTTTATTGTCTGCCCATGACGGCCGTATACAGATGCGGGCACTGGCGTTAGATTTATTTAACACGGCAAAGGCTTACTGATTTTCGTTTTTCATTACATTTTAATTTTGTAAAATAGAAAATGCCGGCCGTAAAATATCCGTCTTTCAACCATAAAAAGTTCATTTTTCTGACAATTTCTTATTGTTTTATGATGAAAAAGCTGCCGGTTCAGGTGCAAAACATGGCCTTTTGAAATACAAAACACGGCCTTTCATGCTGCAAAAGACCATGTTTTACATTCTAAAAGGCGGTCTTTCACATATCCGCGACATGGACCTTATTGTGGATAACTCTATAAGCAGCTGACTGACAATGATTTACAAAAATCATAAATTTCGCTGACTTTTTATGTCCGAAGCCCGTTCCGCCGACGCCACGGCCATTCTGAGAGCCTTAAACTGACGACTGAGCGCAATCTGCGTTAACGTTATTTAACCTCACAACAAGCACATAAAGCCTCGTGCAGACATTGTGGTGCAACGCCTACACATATATAAAAAATAAAATATTTATTTTGTATTGTCTCCGATTTTAGCTATCTTTGCGCAAGATAAGCCGCTTGCCGGCATCAAGCTAAAACAAGCCGGGCTGAAAAGCCACACCTATTAGCATTATCTTTTGTACAGATACACATCATCATGGACGACAATATTAAAGACCCCGAAAACATAGAAGAGCAGGACATGCCCATTCAGGACGACAACAGCAACGAAGAACCGGAAAGCCATTCTGACTATAAGCCGGCCAACAGGTTTGACGCCTCGGCCGTGCATCATCTTAGCGGAATGTATCAGAACTGGTTTCTCGACTATGCCTCTTATGTCATCCTCGAGCGTGCTGTGCCACATATCGAAGACGGACTGAAGCCCGTACAGCGGCGCATTCTGCACTCTATGAAGCGCATGGACGACGGACGCTACAACAAGGTGGCCAACATTGTGGGCCACACCATGCAGTTTCACCCTCACGGCGACGCCTCTATAGGTGACGCGCTCGTGCAGCTCGGACAGAAAGACCTGCTTGTTGACTGCCAGGGTAACTGGGGAAACATTCTTACGGGCGACCGTGCCGCAGCGCCGCGATACATCGAGGCGCGCCTGTCTAAGTTTGCGCTCGACGTGGTGTTTAATCCCAAGACCACAGAATGGCAGCTGAGCTACGACGGCCGTAACCGCGAGCCTATAACCCTGCCTGCCAAGTTTCCGCTGCTGCTTGCACAAGGTGCCGAAGGCATTGCCGTAGGATTGTCGTCAAAGATTCTGCCCCACAACCTCAACGAGATATGCGATGCCGCCATAAGTTATCTGCACGGCGAGCCGTTTACGCTATATCCCGACTTCCCCACCGGCGGAAGCATAGACGTGAGCAAATACAACGACGGACAGCGAGGGGGCACGCTGAAGGTGAGGGCAAAGATAGAAAAGCTCGACAGCAAGACGCTCGTGATACGCGAAATACCTTTCGGCAAGACCACAACCACGCTTATCGACTCGATACTTAAGGCCATCGAGAAGGGCAAGATTAAGGCCCGCAAGGTGGACGACAACACTGCCGCACAGGTGGAGATACAGGTTCATCTGGCTCCCGGTGTGTCGTCAGACAAGGCAATCGACGCTCTTTATGCCTTCTCTGACTGCGAGATAAACATCTCGCCCAACTGTTGTGTCATTGAGGACAACAAGCCTAAGTTTCTTACCGTGAGCGACGTGTTGCGCCATTCGACCGACCGCACCATGGCTCTGCTGCGCAAGGAACTCGAGATACGCAAGCACGAGCTGCTGGAGCAGCTGCACTTCTCGTCGCTCGAAAAGATATTCATCGAGGAGCGCATTTATAAAGACCGCAAATTTGAGCAGGCTCCCGACATGGACGCAGCCTGCGAACATATAGACAACAGGCTGACGCCGTTTTATCCGCAGATGATCCGTGAGGTTACCAAGGAAGACATCCTAAAGCTCATGGATATAAAGATGGCGCGCATACTGAAGTTCAACAAGGACAAAGCCGACGAGCTGATAGCCAAAATAAAGGCCGAGGTGGACGACATAAACCGTAAGCTCAACAACATGGTTGAGGTTACGTCCGACTGGTTTAAATATCTGAAGGAGAAATACGGAGCATCGCATCCGCGACTCACCGAGATAAAGAACTTCGACACCATTGAAGCCACAAAGGTGGTGGAGGCCAACGAGAAACTGTATATCAACCGCGCTGACGGATTTATCGGCACGGCGCTGAAGAAAGACGAGTTTGTATGCAACTGTTCCGACATCGACGACATCATAATCTTCTACAAGGAAGGTAAATACAAGGTGGTGCGCGTGGCCGACAAGATATTCGTCGGCAAGAACATCCTGCACGTGGCAGTGTTCAAGAAGAACGACCGGCGCACCGTCTACAACGTGGTTTACCGCGACGGAAAGCAGGGCAAATACTTCATGAAGCGCTTCTGCGTAACAAGCATTACGCGCGACCGCGAATACGAATTCACGCAAGGCACGCCCGGATCGCGCGTTGTTTACTTCACTGCCAACCCCAACGGCGAGGCCGAAGTGATAAAGGTTACACTCGACCCGGCACCGCGACTGAAGAATATTTTCAAGGAAAAAGACTTCTCTGAGGTTGCCATCAAGGGCCGCGGAGCCAAAGGCGTGGTGATGACGCGCTTTAATGTTCACCGCATTTCGCTCAAGAGTCACGGCCACAGCACGCTCGGCGGGCGCAAGGTATGGTTTGATCCGGATGTAAAACGACTCAACTACGACAACCACGGACGCCTGCTCGGCGAATTTAACGAAGACGACAGCATACTGGTTGTGCTCGACAACGGCGACTTCTATCTCACCAACTTCGACGCCAACAACCATTATGAGGACAACATAAAGATTATTGAGAAGTTTGATGAGCACAAGGTGTGGACAGCCGTTCTATATGATGCCGACCAGCAGGGCTATCCTTACCTGAAGCGATTCAACATGGAGGCCACAAAGCGCAAGCAGAACTATGTCAGCGACAACCCGGCAAGCCGACTCGTGGCGCTAACCGACGACCCGCATCCGAGGTTCCTCATAACCTTCGGAGGCCGCGACGCGTTCCGCGGAACTATGGAGATTGATGCCGAACAGTTTGTCGGCGTGAAGGGATTCAAGGCAAAAGGCAAGCGCATAACTACCTGGGAGACTGAAAGCATAGAGCAGCTCGAACCGCTTGAGCAGCCCGAGCCTCAGACTGAAACAGAAGAACCTGAACAACAGACCGAACAGCCGGAAGCCGAACAGGAGAACCTCGACCCCGATGCAGGCAAGAGTCAGCAGCAGGTTATCGACGAGATTACAGGACAGCTCAACCTTTTCAATGAAAATGAAGACAATTAAGCTATTTGCGCTCGCAGCCATGCTGTCTCTTATACACATCTCCGAGCCCACGAGAC
>ENA-OZHK01000308-OZHK01000308.1-human-gut-metagenome-genome-assembly--contig:-NODE-308-length-15366-cov-5.470511_pt1 | contig 15366 bp, 12 predicted proteins | sample MGYA00244048_ERZ653690 | MGnify/ENA primary metagenome ERZ653690 (study PRJEB26926, sample SAMN06165197) | human gut metagenome | biome: ENVO:00009003; feature: ENVO:2100002; material: ENVO:00002003...
GTCGGCAGCGTCAGATGTGTATAAGAGACAGGGCCATTACGGCTCCTGGATTTGGAAGATTTAATAAAAAAGAGGTATATCGGGATGGTGAACATCTGGATATACCTCTTTTCTATGTTTTGTTTTTAAGAAGTTTATTTCTTATTGAATATGTTGTCTTTGTCACTGACTGTAGATGGAACGCCTACAACACCACCTAGGTTGCAATTCTTCAATTTGATGTACTCGGTATTGGTGAAACTCAATCCGATGCTCGTTTTGCCGATATTTACGTTTTCAAAACTTACATTGTAGATTGGACGGGTTGTAGTTCCTTGCAGTACAATACCTGCTGAGCTGGCCGTGTTACAACTCAAATCCTTTACATGGATGTCATGCACTTCTGTAAAATGGTTGTTATCCAAGCCTTCACCTGCATACATGGATGTGGCGTAAAATAAGTCTTCTACGTTACCGAATTTACAATTGTTTATATATATGTTACGGATAAATCCGCCTCGGTCTGGGTTGGTCTTGATGTAGATACCGCGTTTACAGTAGCCACCGTATGTGCAGTTTTCGATGAATATGTTCTGGATTCCAGCAGACATTTCACTTCCTAGTACTACACCGTGCAGACCTTTGAATTTGCAGTTGCGGATTATGATATTTTCCGACGGGCAGTTTGTTTTCCATCCGTCATTATCTCGTCCGCACTTGATTGCTATATTGTCATCTCCATTGTTGAATGTGATATTTTCAATCAATAGATTTCGGGTATATTCGGGATCTATTCCGTCATTATTAACCAATTTGGCGTCGTAGCGTATATCACGGCAGATAATGTTTTCCGATTTTAACAGATGGATGCACCAAAAGGGTGAATTGGTAATGAATACTCCTTCGATTGTGATATTTCTGCATTCAAAAAGTTGGATGAGCTGCGGGCGCAGGAAATACCCTTCTCCGAAGTTACGTTCGCTCACAGGTGTTTCATTATGGTTCATGTCACGGGTGAGTTGCTGTCCTTTTTTCTGCATACTTTTCCAGGTCGCGAAGCTGCTTCCTGCATTACCGTCTATCGTTCCTTTTCCGATAATGGATATATTTTCTACCTGATATCCATAGATGAACGGGCTGTAATTTTGGATGAATGTTCCTTCCCAGCTGGTCTTTACAAGTGGAAGGTAATATTTCGGTTCCGGAGAAAACTTCAGCGTGGCTCCATCCTGCAATTCAAGACATACGTTGCTGGTAAAATGGATAGGTCCGTTCAGCAGATATTCACCTGCCGGTACAATGATATGAAGGCCCCCCGTGCGGACCGCTTTTTTCATAGCCTTGTCAAATGCAGGTTTGCAGTCCTTTTTCCCGTTACCTATGGCTCCTAATGAAGTGATATCGATAGTAGCTTGTGGAATATCAGCTCCGGTAATTTGTGACAGGATAGAGTCACGTCGTGCCGTGCGGTCGGTATCACTGATTGCCATTGATGGTATACTGATGTACAGGGCTGCAATCACCAGTAGTATATTTTTTTGTATAAAATTGGTCATAGCTTGTATTTCAAGGTTGGAAATATGTTTTATCTCATGGAAGTTTTGGTTACTTCTCCGGTATACATGATATATGTCTTAGTCGTATCGGCGGTCTGATTCAAAGCTTTGACTTCATCAGCCGACATTTTTTGTGACATCATTTTCTTACACTCAATGACAATGCTAGGCTGTGTATTGTTAGCTGTATAGAATTGTATAGAGTAAGTTTCATTTTGTTCCATCAATGCATTGGCTGCAATACGGCTCTGGTCAAGTAAGATATAGGCAATGTCTTTGTTGAACATTTTCCCAAATCCACCCCAATTGTCAACTTGGATATTCAGCTCTTCACCGTTAGCTTTCAATGTGATTTTTCCTTGTTTTGCTATTTCAGTAAGGTTGGTAGGAATCTGCGTAATTTTTACTTCTTTCAGTTCGTTCGATGAATTTAATGTTACTGTAGTGGTTGCCGTTGTAGGATCAATGACTCCGATTGTGGCTTTTTCTGCAGCCAGTCCGCCTACTCCTAGTTCATTTCCTGCCGCTTCAAACAATTCATCTTTCAAATTTATAGTTTCGCGTCTGAACTTTCCACAGATTGGGGCCAGTTTAGTCTGTTTTTTATTTAGTGCCATATCATCTGTAATCCATTCTTCAGCTGTGTATCTTTCACCTCCATCTCGGGCCTCATCATACCAATAGCGTATACGGTTCATGGTCATGTCACATTTTCCGTCCTTAGCTTCGATTGTAAGCAGGTAATAGATGCGGGTACGGTCTAATGATAAGGCAGTCGATGAAAAGACCAGATATTCTTCGGCAGATACAGCTATTTCCCCTGTCTCCGGATTCTTGTAGGCAACGAAGCTATGCAACTTTCCTTCAGGTTGAAATCGACTTTCCGCCCATGTAAGCATGCGGTTGTAGATATCATTTTGGGACGCATTCGGTACATTGAATTGTTTGCTGAATGTTACTTTTCCGTCGGTAAGTGTTACTGCACCTTTCAGGTATTTGGGATTTGTCTTGTCATTGTCTTCTTTGGTCATGCCAATCAATGGCATGCATAAAAGTAGAAGGAATATCAGTTTTTTCATGGTTTATTGAATTTTGTTTTTATTGACAGACAAATATATGAAAAAAAAAGAGAAGCAACTGGATGCTTCTCTTTTTTATGTGTGTTAAGACAGATTATCTGACTGGAATCTTGTCAATTCTCTTTTGGTGGCGTCCACCTTCAAAAGATGTATTGAAGAATTCCGTCATAATTTTGTCAGCCATGTCTGTATCAATGAATCTTCCCGGCATAACAAGTACGTTGGCATCGTTGTGTTGGCGTGCCAGATGTGCTATTTCCGGAATCCAACAGAGGGCGGCTCGGATGCCTTGATGTTTGTTGAGTGTTATGCTGATACCTTCGCCACTACCACAGATAGCGATACCTGGATAACATTCACCTGCTTCTATGGCATTTGCCAGCGGATGGGCAAAATCGGGGTAATCGCAGCTTTCGGTGCTGTATGTACCAAAATCTTTGTATTCCCATCCTTTTGCTTCCAGCCATGTCTTCACGTATTGCTTTAGTTCAAATCCGGCATGGTCAGAGGCTAGTCCTATTATTTTCATTATAACATTGCTTTTACTTGTTTATATACATTCTCTGCGGTGAATCCCAGTTTTTCGTCCAGAACTTTATAAGGAGCAGAGAATCCGAATGATTCAAGTCCCCAGATTTTACCGTTGGCACCTACCAAGCCAAGCAGATTGACAGGCAGACCGGCTGTCAGTCCGAATACTTTAGCTCCTGTTGGGATTACGCTTTCCTGATATTCCTTGCTCTGGCTGCGGAACAGACCTTCTGATGGAACAGATACAATACGCAGTTTGATACCATCCTTACGTAACAATTCTGCACCAGCCACCAAAGTAGAGACTTCTGAACCTGAGGCTACCAGAATGACATCCGGATTTTCGTCAGAGCCGGCTACGATATAAGCACCTTTGGCTGTCTGTGTATAATCATTACCTTCCGGCAGGTTGGCTATATTCTGGCGTGAGAAGATAAGGGCAGTAGGAGTAGATGTATTTTCCATTGCCAGTTTCCATGCCTGAGTAGTTTCTTCTGCGTCTGCAGGACGGAGAACCAATACTGAGTTGTGTCCCTTATGGTTCTTCAGTTTTTCCATCAGACGGATTTGAGCTTCCTGTTCAACCGGTTCATGAGTAGGGCCGTCTTCACCGACACGGAATGCGTCGTGTGTCCAGATAAATTTAACAGGAGTTTCCATCAATGCAGCCATACGTACAGCGGGCTTCATGTAATCGGAGAATACGAAGAATGTACCGCAAGCCGGGATGACTCCTCCATGTAAAGCCATACCGATACAGCAGCAGGCCATGGTCAGTTCTGAAACACCGGCCTGGAAGAATGCACCGCTGAAATCACCTTTGGCAAATGCATGGGTCTTTTTCAGGAAACCGTCGGTCTTGTCTGAATTTGAAAGGTCGGCTGAAGCGCATATCATATTTTCTACTTGGGTAGCCAATACACCTAGAACGGTAGCTGAAGCGGCACGGGTTGCTGAACCTGGTTTCTGTTCTATTGAATTCCAATCCACTTTCGGAGCCTTGTTTGAGAACCAGTATTCCATTTTTTCTGCCAGTTCCGGATTGGCTTTAGCCCATTCTGCTTTAGCTGCATAGCGTTCTGCTACGATTTCTTTCAGTTCTTCACGGCGTTTTGCATACAGTTCGGCAACTTCCGGGAAAATCTTGAATGGATCGGCCGGGTCGCCTCCCAAGTTCTTGATGGTATTGATGTATGCTTCACCACCCAGCGGAGCACCGTGAGTAGCGCAGTTATGTTCGTAACTGGAGTTATCGGCCTTACGTGCACCTTTACCCATGATTGTCTTACCGATAATCAGAGTCGGTTGTCCGGTAACGGCTTTAGCTGCAGTCAAAGCTGTACGGATTTCATCGGCGTCATTGCCATTGATTGTAAATACTTTCCAGCCCCATGCTTCATATTTCTTTGCAACGTCTTCATCCGTTACGTCCTTACATTCTGTTGACAGCTGGATATCGTTTGAATCATAGAACATAATCAGGTTATCCAAGCCTAAGTGACCTGCGATACGGCCTGCACCTTGAGAGATCTCTTCCTGTACACCACCATCAGAGATGTAAGCGTAGATAGTCTGGTTCATTACGTCTCCCAGACGTGCTTTCAGAAATTTGGCAGCAATAGCAGCACCTACTGCGAATGTGTGTCCCTGGCCTAACGGACCGGATGTATTTTCGATTCCACGCATGATGTCGACTTCCGGATGTCCTGGAGTAGGACTTCCCCATTGACGGAACTGTTCAAGTTCTTCCATAGTGAATTTACCGGTTAACGCCAAAGTCGAGTATAGCATAGGTGACATGTGACCCGGATCAAGGAAGAAACGGTCACGGCCTTCCCACCGTGGATTTTCAGGATCGTAAACTAAAAATTCAGAAAATAATACATTTACAAAATCTGCACCACCCATTGCGCCACCTGGATGTCCAGATTTGGCCTTTTCTACCATCGAAGCAGCCAAGATACGGATATTGTCGGCTGCACGATTCATTAATTCTTTACTGTTTTTCATTATTGGATATGTTAAGTTTCCGCAAAGATAATAATAATATCTAATCTCCGAAGAAATTTGTAAAACAAAAAAGGTCTTTTGCGGGGTGAAAAATACAATTGTTTTTTCATGGTAAAAGATATGTCATACAGGGCTCTGTTACATGAAAATAATCGCCTGGAACTTCAATAAAGGAGTTCCAGGCGATTGTCAGTTTATTACTTGAATAAGATTATATATATCAGCAGATTTTGCGAGATCCGTCAGATATTACGACATCATAGACCTTGGGTGAACGTCCGAATTTAGCAGTGAAGCGTTCCTTGGCAGTTGTTATGAATGTTTCATACAGCTCATTTTTTACCAGGTTGATGGTACATCCTCCGAAACCTCCTCCCATTACGCGTGATCCGGTTACACCACAGTCAAATGCTATATCGTTCAGGAAATCAAGTTCTTCGCAGCTTACTTCATAAAGTTTGCTCATACCATGGTGGGTTTCATACATTTTTTGTCCTACGGTTTCATAGTCACTGCGTTCCAATGCATCACAGACGTCAAGTACACGCTGGATTTCTTCAATGACATATTCGGCACGCATGTAGTCTTCTTCTGAAACTTCAGTCTTTACTTCCTGCAGCATGTCCATGTTACAGTCGCGGAGAAATTCTACTTCCGGATGTCTTGTCTTGATGGCCGCTACTACATTCTCACAGCTTTGGCGACGTTTATTGTATGCGGAAGAAGCCAGTTCGTGTTTTACGACTGAGTCTAGCAGTACCAGACGGTAACCTTCAGGTTTGAATGGATAGTATTGGTATTCCAGAGAACGGCAGTCCAGACGCATCAGGTGCCCTTCTTTGCCAAAGACTGAAGCGAATTGGTCCATAATACCGCAGTTTACACCACAATAATTATGCTCTGTTGCCTGACCTACCTTAGCCAATTCGAATTTATCGATTTTATTTTCTCCGAACAGGTCATTCAGGGCAAATGCATAGGTGGATTCCAATGCTGCCGATGAAGACATGCCTGCACCCAAAGGAACGTCGCCTGCAAATGCCGTGTTGAAACCTTTTACGTCTACACCGCGTTTGATCATTTCACGGCACACACCGAAAATATAGCGGGCCCAACTGGCTTTAGGAGCGTCTTCTTCATTCAATCCGAATTCCACATAGTCTTTCAGGTCGATAGAGTAGGCACAGACTTTATCTTTTCCGTTGGGTTTTATTTCTGCCATAATACCTTTGTCTACAGCTCCGGGAAATACAAATCCGCCATTATAGTCGGTATGTTCACCAATCAGGTTGATACGTCCCGGAGAAGCATATATAGATCCAGTTGTTCCGTCGAAATGTTTGATGAAACGGCTTCTTACAAATTCAATATCCATAGTGGTAAAAGTTTAAGGGTTAATAAAAATAGAGCAAATGGTAACGGATTACCATTTGCTTTATATGATAATTGATTATTCAACAGGAATGTCTTCATTTACGTTCTTGCAGCCTACCAGTCCATAGAACAGCAGATAGGCAAGCATGGCAATGATCAGCCAATAACTGGCCATATATCCTACGGCGTCCGAGATGAACTGTTGTAAAAGCGGGAGAATACCTCCACCCACAACCATCATCATGAAGATGCCCGAAGCTTGTGCGGTATATTTGCCCAGGCCTTCAACAGCCAGATTGAAAATACCTCCCCACATGATGGAGGTGCACAGGCCACAAAGTACAAGGAACAATGCACTGATAGGTACTTTAGGCGTTTCCATTGATCCCAACACATAGTCAGAAGTCAGGTTGGCTGCAGTCAGTTGATCAGTGTGCTGGCTTAAAAATTCCTTTGACGGATTGTTGATGAAAGCGGTTATGTCGTTTTCTGCAAAGCCTGCTTCGGTTAGGATTTCTGTCGTCTTGGCAGCTGGGTCATATACAACTTTCGGGACGTTGAAACCTACTGTTTTGGGTGTAAAGATGGCAATCAGTGTAAAGAGGATGGCTGTAACCGAAACGGTAATCAACTGGGTCCGTGTTGAAACTTTACCGCTGATAATACTGCTGGTAAGACGTCCGACCAGCATCAATAGCCAGTAGATGGCAGCGATGGCTCCACCGATGGCTGCACCGTTAATCAGGATTCCAGCACCTTTTTCACTTGAATCGGCCAGATAAAAGTTCAGGGTTCCTGGTATGCCTATTTCTATACCTACATAAATAAAGATGCCGATGACTCCTAATACTGTATGACGGAAGCTCCATGGGCTGTGTGAAAATTTTTCTTTTTCAACCGGACCTTTTCTCATATGAGGTTCCGGGATGGTTACAAATGAAAGGATGATGAAGCTCAATGCAAAGACTCCCATAGCAATGAACAACAAGGGTGATACATCCGACATGGCTGTTTTGGGGGTGACTGTACCGATCAGTACACCTACGAAAAGCGGGGTCAAAGTTCCGGAAAGGGAGTTCAGTGCTCCACCGGCCTGAATCAGCTGGTTCCCTTTGTTTCCACCACCTCCTAACAAGTTCAGCATCGGGTTTACAACTGTATTGAGCATACATACACAGAAACCACAGATGAAAGCTCCCAGCAGGTATATAATGAAATTCATCCGAATGGCATATGCACCGGCTGTAAATACAGTGGTTTCAGCTCCGATAATACTGGAAAGATATTGGATGAAGAGTCCTATGAAACCGATAGCCATGGCCCACAGGGCTGTTTTCTTATATCCAACCTTGACAAGCATATTTCCTGCCGGAATACCCATGAACAGGTATGCCAGGAAGTTCATCATGTTACCCATCATTCCTAATGTGTTGGCACCCGCATACTGGTTTTTCCAGATTGTACCGAACGGAGCTGCCAGATTGGTTACAAAAGAGATCATCGCAAATAAGAAGAACATTGTAATGATTGCGATGAGATTGCCGTGTTGTTTTTCTTGATTCATGGTTTAAATATAGATTAATTTTAGGTTAAAGACTCTTTATTTTTCGATGCCGAATTTATAGATGGTCACCTGGCGGTAACTTTCTCCTGGATTCAGTTCTACGGAAGGGAATTGGGGCTTGTTGGGTGTATCAGGAAAATGTTGTGCTTCGAAACAGATAGCACTTCTCGACGGATAGGTAGCTCCGTGCCATCCGATGAATCCGCTGTTCCAATTGGCGGTATATACCTGTACTCCCGGTTCGGTTGTATACATTTCCAATGAGCGTCCGCTTATAGGTTCTACACATTTTACAGCAAATGTCAGTTCACCCGGTTCGCGTTTGTTCAGTACATAGTTATGGTCATATCCGGCTCCCCATATCAGTTGCTGGAACGGTTCGTTGATCCGGCTACCTACAGTATGCGGGGTACGGAAATCCATCGGAGTACCTTCTACTTTCAGTATCTCTCCGGTAGTGATTGATACTTCATCCATCGGAGTGAAATGGTCGGCATTGATGGTAAGGATATTATTTTCTACACTTGGAGTCGGATTGGCCAGTCCTGCCAGGCTGAAGAATGCATGGTGTGTCAGGTTGACGATTGTACGTTTGTCTGTTTTTGCGGAGTAAGTGAGTTTGAGTTCGTTCTGGTCGGTAAGTGTGTAATTGACTGTGATGTCAAGATTTCCGGGAAATCCCTCTTCACCGTCTTTGGAAAGGTAATGGAGTGTCAGGCTTTGTTGGCTGGTCTGTTCTGCATCCCATACTCTTGCATGATAGCCTGTAGGTCCTCCATGAAGGGAGTTGGGGCCATTGTTTATGGTCAGGTTATATTCCTTGCCGTCCAATTGGAATTTTCCTTTGGCGATACGGTTTCCGTAACGGCCGATCAATGTGCTCAGGAACGGTTCCGGACTGTTGATTACCTGGTCAATATTGTCATGCCCCTGTACCACGTTTCCGAATTTCCCGTTTTTGTCCGGAACCATAATCGCCAGAATGGCACCTCCATAATTGGTAACGGCAACTTCAACGCCATTATCGTTCGACAAAATATATAAGTCGGTAATTTTTCCATTGATGTCTTTCTGGAAATCAGCCCGTTTGAGGCCACAGCGATTGTTTTCTTGATAGTATGTGTTATTCATGATGTTTAGATAAAATTTTTATGTCGTTTGAAAAAATATTTTGTATGCAAATAAAAAGATTTTATTCAAGAAACCCAAACAATTTACTTATTTAAATTTGTATACAAAGAATGTCCTGTCATTTCGGATACTTCAAAATGCCGGAGGATGATCATTCCTTGCAATATAATAAGGACGAGCTTACATTGATAGATGTCCCGGATGATAGACGGTCGACAACAGGTCTGCTACAATGAAACTGCTTCCTCCTACAAATATGAAGTCTTTTTTACCGGCTTGCCGGTGAGCAGTTTCAAATGCAGTCTTTACATCTGGATATCTGTCTCCGTATAATCCGTATTTTTCTGCCAGACTTTTTATCTGTTCGGCAGGTAAGGCTCTTTTTACACTGGCTTGGGTGAAATAGTAGACGGCATCTTTAGGTAGCATTTGTAAAACGCCACTGATGTCTTTGTCGTTTACCATGCCTATCACAATGTGCAACTTTTCATATTTCTGCATTGACAATTGTTCTACGATGTATTGGATGCCTCCTATGTTGTGTCCTGTATCACAGATTACAGTAGGGTTTGAGTCTAGTTTCTGCCATCTTCCCATCAGGCCGGTCAGCTCACATACATGTGAAAATCCGTTGCGTATGCTGTCTTCGGTAATTGGGTAACCTGTCTTTAGCAGTTCTTCTATTGCTGCTAGCAGGGTATTGGTGTTTTTGAGTTGGCATAGTCCGCCTAGTTCTCCGATAAGATGGGGATAGTGGACTGTATCATAACAATATAATCCGTCCTCTGTACGGGTATATCCTTTCAATAAGGGTGAATCTTCTGCAAAGGTGATGGGAGCATGTACTTCATCTGCCTTTTGCTGGAATACAGGACGGGTTTCGGGGGTGGTTTCACCTATGATGACCGGAATGCCCTCTTTGATGATACCGGCCTTTTCCGAAGCTATTTTACCCAGTGTGTTTCCTAGAAATTGTACATGATCGAAACTTATGTTTGTTATGATACATAAGTCGGGCCGGATGATGTTGGTGCAGTCCAGCCGTCCTCCCAGACCAACTTCAATGACAGCCACATCTACCTGTTGCAAGGCAAAGTAATGGAAAGCCATTGCGGTAGCCAGTTCAAAAAAAGAAGGATGGAGAGGTTCGAAAAAACTTCGGTGGTGTTCTACAAAATCCATGACAAACTGTTCGGAAACCGGAACTCCGTTTACACGAATCCGTTCCCGGAAGTCCACCAGATGGGGAGATGTGTATAGTCCCACCTTGTATCCGGCCGACTGTAGGATTGCCGCAAGTGTATGTGAACAAGAGCCTTTGCCGTTGGTGCCCGCTACATGAATGGTACGGTAATTCCGGTGAGGATGTCCGAAATGTTCATCCAATTTATAAGTTGTGTCCAGTCCTTCCTTGTAGGCATCTTTTCCTATTTGCTGGAAAAGAGGAGCACTGGTATATAGATACTGAAGCGTTTCTTGATAATTCATTTTTTTGATAGGTTAGTTTAATACCACCAGGGATAATCATTTTTTCTGCCTTCCACCCCTATACTGATTGAACTGCTTTCACCCAGCTTGAAATTGATCATTCCGCCTATACGGTCGGGGCAGTAATTGGGTAGTGGATAAGCGTAATAAGGACGTTGGCGGGTCAATGATTTGTTTCCATAGGCATAGAGGCTGATACGGTCGTTTAATTTGTATGCGGCAACACCTGCTATACCGATGTTCCTGTAATTCAGAAATCCCCAGTCCATGTTACTTACGTAGAGTCCGCCAGCTACACTAAGACGGCTGTTGATAGGTATGGCATACATGAATGCGGCATCTTGTCCGAATCCTACTCCTGAAGGGGCGTAACGGTCAGGGCTGAATGTCAGATTGAATCCGATCGATGCATTGAATCCTTTGTGGAGTTCCCACGTGGCATAACTGTAATCGAAAGGGGTGATGCCATACATTCCGAAAGGAGGAATGTATCCTACTTGGGGTACCGGAGAGACTAAAGGTACACTTAATGCCGTATCGGATGCCATGGAAAATGTTGCTTCCGGATGACTGACGGAATCTGTGGGAAGAGTAATCTCTCCTTTGTTCTGGGCTACAGCCGGTGCTGGAATGAATTCCCATCCGAGTAATAATAAAATGATATATAACTTTTTCATTTTGGCCTGTTTTACCGACTATTATGCATCAAATATAACGATTATTTGGAATATAATGCCGCCCTATGGAATTCCTTTGATGGGATTTCACGGAGTTTAATATTCTTTGACGTGTTTCCTGTAACTTGGCGGAAGAAAGAAAAAATGCCACTCTTTCTCTCAATAAAAAAGAGTGGCATTTACTATGCTTTCTGTCAGTCAAATAGACTTCTGAATTTCTTGAAGATCTTTTCTTTCAGGCTCATGTTAGGTTTGAAGTTTTCTGATTCCTGCCATTTTTCCAACGCCTGCCGTTCTTCTTTTGTCAGTGTTTCAGGAATATAGACACTGACATTGACCAGCAGGTCGCCTGTACCGTTGCTGTATCCATAGCTATTGATATTAGGCAGACCTTTTCCGCGTAAGCGAAGTACTTTTCCCGGTTGGGTTCCCGGCTCGATCTTGATTTTGGCCTTGCCGTCAATGGTCGGAATTTCTACTGTCCCGCCTAATGCAGCTGTCGGTACACTTAATAACAGGTTGTATATCAAGTCACTTTCATCACGGATAAGTTCAGGGTGCTTTTCCTCTTCAATCAATACCAGTAAATCACCCGCTATGCCATTATGTTTGCCTGCATTACCTTTACCGTTGATGGTAACCTGCATGCCTTCGGCCACACCTGCGGGAATCTTTACGGTTACCACTTCTTCACCATAAACCACTCCGTCGCCGTTACATTCCTTACATTTATTCTTGATGATCTTTCCTTCACCTCCACATTGAGGGCATACGGTCTGTGTCTGCATCATGCCGAATATGCTTTGTTGGGTTCGGGTTACACTACCTGTTCCATGGCATGTAGGACACGTTTCGACACCTCCGTCGCCTTCAGCTCCCGTTCCGTGGCAATGTGAACATGTTACATATTTTTTCAGCTTGAACTTCTTTTCTACTCCGGTAGATATTTCTTTCAGGTTCAACTTTACCTTGACACGGAGATCAGATCCGCGGAATTTCCGTTGACGGCTTTGACTGCTTCCGCCCCCAAATCCTCCGAATCCTCCATGACCGCCGAATATATCACCGAACATAGAGAAAATATCATCCATTGACATTCCTTGACCTCCGAAACCTCCGAAACCTCCGGCACCTGCAGCTCCTTCTACGCCTGCGTGTCCGAACTGGTCGTAGCGGGCACGTTTGTCTGGATTGCTCAGAACTTCATATGCTTCTGCGGCCTCCTTGAATTTCTCTTCGGCTTCTTTGTCACCCGGGTTCTTGTCGGGATGGTACTGAATTGCTTTTTTACGGTATGCTTTCTTTATCTCATCGGCTGATGCGGTCTTTTCAACCCCTAATACTTCATAGTAGTCTCTTTTTGCCATAGCATTGTGGATTAAATGTGAAGGTGATTACCAACTATTATTGTGCAACTACCACCTTGGCGTGGCGGATGACTTTGTCGTTCAACTTATATCCCGTCTGGACACAGTCCAAGACTTTTCCTTTCTGTTCTTCATTGGGGGCCGGTACCAGGGCAACAGCCTCATGGAAGTCTGTGTCGAACGTTTCACCTACCGGTTTCATCTCTTTCAGTCCTTCCTGTGCCAAGACTTTCTGGAATTTCTGGAAAATCAGGTCAACTCCTTCCGCTACAGCCTTTATATCTTCTGCCTTTTGAATATTTTGCAAGGCCCGTTCAAAATCGTCAAGTATAGGAAGTACGGCACAGATAGTCTTTTCACCTCCGTTCTTGATCAGTTCGGCTTTTTCCTTGATGGTACGTTTTCGGAAATTGTCGAATTCGGCCGACAGACGCAGGTATTTGTCCTTTTGTTCGTCAATGATTTTCTGTGCCTTCTCTAATTCTTTTTCCAACTTTTCTTCTGCTGTCAGTTCCTTTTCTTCTTCTGCAGTATCTTGTGTTTCTTGAGTATCCTTTTCGTGGGATTCTGCAGTCTTTGCGTTTTCAGCAGCTTCCCGCTGTTCTTTCAGATCTTCTTTTTTCTGATTGAAATTTTGATTTTTGTTGCTCATATCTTAAAGTTTTTTTATTTCATTTTAATGTTTTGCTTTCTTCCCAGCAAAATTCGTGCCTTAATCTGACTCTTATACAAATCGGCCGCAAAAATAATAAAAAACTGACACACTGACATAGAAAAACAGAAGTTATCGGTGTCTTTCCGGTTCTCGGCATTTCATCAGCCCGAAAGGGCGGTTCAACCCTTGATTTGTCAGCTTCACATAATTGCAGAATCTCTATAAAAGAAATGATCGGTAATTTTGTTATCATTATCAATCAACATAATCAAGAAAATGTTCAAGAAAATAGTCCGTTTTTCAATCCGAAAAAAACTGTTTGTCGCATTGACGACACTGTTTTTAATGATAGGGGGTATTTATTCTATGCTGACATTGCCTATTGATGCCGTGCCTGATATCACCAATAATCAGGTACAGGTGGTTACGGTATCGCCCACCTTGGCTCCTCAGGAGGTAGAGCAGCTGATTACATTCCCGATAGAGGTTGCCATGAGTAACATTATGAATGTACAGGAAATCCGTTCGGTATCCCGCTTCGGACTTTCCGTAGTGACTGTAGTGTTCAAGGAAAGTGTGCCTACGCTGGATGCCCGTCAGCTGGTGAATGAGCAGATACAGACAGTGGCCGGTGAGATTCCATCCGAACTTGGTGTACCGGAGATGATGCCTATTACCACCGGTTTGGGTGAGATCTACCAGTATGTACTGAAAGTGGCTCCAGGTTATGAAAAAAAGTACGATGCCATGGAACTGCGTACTATCCAGGATTGGATTGTGAAACGCCAGCTTTCGGGTATTCCGGGTATCGTGGAAATCAACAGTTTCGGAGGGTACCTGAAACAGTATGAGGTAGCGGTCGATCCGGATGCATTGTATTCGCTCAACATTACCATCAGTGACGTGTTCGATGCCTTGAGCCGGAACAATCAGAACACTGGAGGCAGTTATATAGAAAAGGTGAATCGGGCGTATTATATCCGTTCGGAGGGTATGATTTCTGATTTGAAAGATATTGAACAGATTGTCGTGACCAATCGGGGAGGGATTCCCGTGCATGTAAGTGACATTGGAAAGGTGCGTTACGGAGCTCCTAAACGTTTCGGTGCCATGACCAAGGATGGAGAAGGTGAGTGCGTGGGAGGTATTGCCATGATGCTGAAAGGAGCCAATGCCAACGTTGTGACGCAGGAACTGGAGAAGCGGGTGGCAAAGGTTCAGAAGATGCTTCCCGAGGGAATCAGTGTAGAACCTTATCTGAATCGTTCAGAGCTGGTGAACCGTAACATCTCGACCGTTATCCGCAATCTGGTGGAAGGAGCCATTATTGTGTTCCTGGTATTGATTGTGTTCCTGGGAAATGTACGTGCCGGACTGATTGTCGCTTCTGTTATTCCCTTAGCCATGCTTTTTGCCTTTATCCTGATGCGGGTATTCGGCGTGTCGGCCAACCTGATGAGTTTGGGAGCTATCGACTTCGGTATTGTGGTGGACGGTTCCATCGTGATATTGGAAGGTATTCTGGCACACATCTATGGAAAGAAATGGATGGGCCGTACACTGAGCAAACAGGAAATGGATGAGGAAGTGGAAAGAGGTGCCGGTAATGTGGTGCGGAGTGCGACGTTTGCCGTACTGATTATTCTGATTGTGTTTTTCCCTATATTGACCTTGACGGGAATTGAAGGGAAATACTTTACTCCGATGGCCAAGACTCTGGTGTTCTGTATCATCGGTGCCCTCTTGTTGTCGCTCACTTATGTGCCGATGATGGCTTCGCTTTTCCTGAAACGTACTGTTTCGGCAAAGCCGACTTTGGCCGACCGGTTCTTCGAGAAGTTGAACCATGTGTATCACCGTGTCTTGCATTTCTGTCTGGCCCATGTATGGGGTACATTGGCTTCAGCATTTACATTATTAATATTATCCTTCTTGTTGTTTACCCGGTTGGGAGC
>ENA-OZHK01000313-OZHK01000313.1-human-gut-metagenome-genome-assembly--contig:-NODE-313-length-15164-cov-6.576213_pt1 | contig 15164 bp, 8 predicted proteins | sample MGYA00244048_ERZ653690 | MGnify/ENA primary metagenome ERZ653690 (study PRJEB26926, sample SAMN06165197) | human gut metagenome | biome: ENVO:00009003; feature: ENVO:2100002; material: ENVO:00002003...
CGAGATCTAGTACGGTCTCGTGGGCTCGGAGATGTGTATAAGAGACAGGTATGAACTTAACATAACATATATAGGCCTTGCCGACTATACAAGTGACGTTATGGTAAAAAGCAATACTGACGTCGGCATTATCAGAATGGACGAGTCGTCAGAAATGCTTGAAGGCATAACCGTCATGGCAAATTATACAGACGTAAAACAGACGGGAGAAACCATTGTCAGGGTAAAAGGCAATCCGTTGGCAAAAGGTAAGTCTACGGTCAACTTCCTAAGCTATATAAGGGAACTCGATGTTACGAACAATGGCATCAGCGTACAGGGAAGAAGCAATACACTGATTTACCTTGACAACCAGCAGATTTCTTTTGAGAGGCTTAAAAACATACCACCCTCAATGATCTCACGTATAGAAATAATACCTCATGCCGATGCGTCATACGGAGTGAATGCCACAGGAGGAATTATTAAAGTATTCTTAAGGGAAGAAGGCGGACTCTTGGGAACGGTAACCTTTGACGGAACAGCCGACAAATATGGCGTGGCAAAAACTTCACCGAATGCCAACATCCTGTATTCTCGTGGAAAACTCTCAGTTAACAATTTTATACGCTTTACTCCATATAGCCGCTCTGACACAGAATCAGACTGGACTACAACAGATGCAGACGGACAAAGCTACAGTAAAAGTAAAGCCACTGAACACGACAAAAACTTCTCGGATAATTTGTCGTTAAAATATATGTTTACAAAGACAAGCAGGCTGGACATCTATGGAGGAGTGAGCCTTACTGGCGCAAATACAGACCAAAGAAACAGTAACAACGAAAATATCATGAACATGAGTTCGGATGGAAATACACAGTCGTATGGAGCCGGTATGCAATATAAGAAAAATTTTGGAGAAGACGATTACAGCTTTTTCCGCTTTAAGGCCGAATACAGCAAAAACAAGATGAACTCTGACAGCAAGTATGAATATAACGGCAAGGCAGAACCGTCAACATCAAAATCTGACATGGATTATGTGTTTCTGCAGCCGTTTGTACTCGTTGCCATTAACAAGAACATGAGATTTAATACCGGTATGCAATATTCGTATCTTGCCGGAAAATACAACGACAATGGAACAAAGACTTTGGGATATGTTCCGGATGCATCTTACGACCGTTACGGATATGGGTATGGTGCATGGCTGGAATTTTCGGCTAATTTCGGAAAGAACGCATTTTTACAGGGAGGACTCAACTGGCATATGGAGAAATCAAAATATATCAACCACCTCGACCCGGCAGGAAGCATATCTATGACAGAGAATGGTGTATATCCATCATTAATGTTCCAATGGACAATAAATGCCGAAAAATATCAATACATACAAATAAACTACAGAAGCAACTATGCCGATGCAGGATATTACTATAAAATGCCTGTTGTTACATGGCAGAGTGACAACCTGTACAGCATAGGCAATCCTAACATAAAGCAGCAAAAGTTTCATAATGCATACGCATGGTTCTCGCTTTGCCGTCCTCTGGCTTTTTCATATAACTTTGTCTATGGATACGACATGATAAACGTTATGACATATAAGGACGAGAACCGCCCGGGAGTGTATTACACATTCCCTGAGAATACAGGATGGAGAACAGAACATATACTCAGGCTTAACCATACACAAAGACTCTTTAAGTTCTGGTATATAAAAAATTATATAGGTGTTTCATTCTATCGCGAAAAAGCGGCCGGCAAAATATATAGCAACGTATATGGAATGGTGAGCAGCAACAGTGATTTCAGCATAGGCAAGAACTATGGACTGACTCTTTTCATGTACGCGCTCAGCAAGAGGACTACAGTAAGCTATTCAAGGAAAGCACGTCTTGGTATGGACATTGGCATGTATGCCTCGCTATTTAACGACAGGTTGTCTTTAAATCTTACATGCAACAACCTTTTTTACAGCAAGGTTGACGTAACAACTCAAGGAGAAGGATGGACAAGAAGACAGCTTGATATAAGCCCATATACACGCATCCAGCTTACGGCTACATGGAATTTCAGTCTTGGAAAGAAAATTAAAAATGAAAAGCTTCCACAGACAGTCAACGGAATTGACGAAAGGAAACCTCTCGGTGACGGACTTAACGACGGACTCCTAAAGCGTTAAATCATCAATTTATGCGGTATGCAGTAAAAAATAAAGCTAATTATTATAATGAAAGACTTTAAGATATACCTTCAGCACGACGCGATGCAGTGCGGCATAGCATGCCTGCGCATGATATGCAGCCACTATGGGGCAGACTACAGCTTCGACAGTCTGTCGAAGCTGTGCTTCGCCACGTCAGAAGGCGTGTCGCTGCTGGGCATAAGCGAGGCGGCCGAAAAGCTGGGACTGCATACGGTATGCGGACGGGTAAACCTCGACAACCTGGCAGAAGCTCCGCTGCCGTGCATACTGCATTGGAACCAGAACCACTTTGTGGTGCTGTATAAGGTCGACGTAAAGAAACAGAAGTTTTATATTGCCGACCCCGGCAAAGGCTTTGCAATATGCAGGAAGAAAGACATGGAGAAGCACTGGGTGAGCACACGTTCGGGCGGAGAAGACAAGGGCGTGGCAATGTTTATAGAAACCACTCCTGCCTTTTATGACAACAAACGGGGCAATAGCCACGGCGAAAGCCGCTCGTTCCGCTTTCTGTTCGGATACATAAAGAAGTATAAAAAATATTTCGGACAGATTATAGCCGGACTGCTCTTAGGCTGCGTGCTGCAGCTCGTGCTTCCGTTCCTCACACAGGCCATTGTCGACGTGGGAATAAAGAGCCGCGACATCGGATTCGTGTGGCTCGTGCTCCTGGGACAGCTCATGCTGACGCTGAGCCGCACGGCACTCGACTTTATACGCCGCTGGCTGCTGCTGCACATAAGCATGCGCGTGAACATATCGCTCGTGAGCGACTTCTTCATCAAGCTGCTGCGGCTGCCCATGTCGTTTTTTGACACAAAGCTTACAGGCGACCTGCTGCAGCGCATGAACGACCACGCGCGCGTAAACAGCTTTCTGACTGGTCAGACGCTTAGCGTAATGTTCTCAATGCTGAGCCTCGTGGTGTTCGGCATAGTGCTGCTTACATACAACGTGGTGATATTTATAATATTCGCCGCGGGCAGCGCACTGTATGCCCTATGGATAGCCATGTTTCTGAAAAGGCGCAAGGTGCTCGACTATGAGCTGTTTGAGCAGCAGGCAATAAACAGCAACAAGACTTACGAGTTTATAACGTCAATGCAGGAAATAAAGCTGCAGGACTGCCGGCAGCGGCGCCGCTGGGAATGGGAGGACACACAGGCCGACCTCTTCGGCGTGCAGATGAAGAGCCTGAAGCTGCAGCAGACACAGGAGGCGGGAAGCATATTCATAAACGAGCTGAAGAACATAATAATAACGGTGGTGTCGGCAACGGCGGTGATCAACGGGGAGCTTACGCTCGGTATGATGCTCGCGGTGCAGTATATAATAGGTCAGCTCAACAGTCCCGTAGACCAGCTGATGGGATTTCTATATTCGCTGCAGGACGTGAAGATAAGCCTTGAGCGCATAAACGAGATTCACCGCGCTGACGACGAAAACGCCAAAGGCCACGTAATGCGGCCCGCAGACATGACACACGACATAAGGCTCGACGGCATAAGCTTCAGATACGACCCTCACTCGCCATCAAAGACCATAGACGGGGTGAGCCTGTACATACCCGAAGGCAAGGTTACGGCAATAGTAGGCGCGTCGGGCAGCGGAAAGACAACGCTCGTGAAACTGATGCTGGGCTACTATCCCGTGGAGGCGGGACAGATAACCGCAGGAGGCACAGACCTGGCAAAGATAGACCTCGACTGGTGGAGACGGCAGTGCGGCGTGGTGATGCAGGACGGAGTGATATTCTCAGAATCAATAGCGCGCAACATTGCCGTAGACGACGGCGACATTGACAAGGAACGGATGGTCAAGGCGGCAGAGATAGCCTGCATAAAAGACTACGTGATGAGCCTTCCGCTAAAGTTTGACACAAAGATAGGACGCGACGGCATGGGACTGAGCCAGGGACAGAAGCAGCGCATACTGATAGCAAGGGCGGTGTATAAGAATCCTCACTACATATTCCTGGACGAGGCGACCAACTCGCTCGACGCCAACAACGAGCGTGCCATAGTTGAAAACCTGAGCCGCTTCTACAAAGGGCGCACGGTGGTGATAGTGGCGCACAGGCTGAGCACGGTAAGACATGCCGACAACATAGTGGTGATAGACGGCGGACACGTGGCAGAGACTGGCACTCACGAGCAACTCACCGAGAAGCGCGGAATGTACTACCAACTGGTAAAGAACCAGCTTGAACTCGGCAACTGAGCCTCAGCCGCCGCAGCACGACAGCCGCCGGCAACCGGCAAGGCGCAGACATAACCAAGGACACACGACGCCGGCACAACAGACGGCAACATATAAAAAAAGAAAGAAAGGAAACGGAGCATGGACGAAAAAGACAACATAGAACTGAGAAGCGAGAAGGTGCGCAACATAATAGGCGGCGTGCCGCCGCGACTGGTGAGAGCCGGAACGGTTGTTATCATAACAATATGCGTGGCTCTCGCCCTTGCCGCATGGCTGATAAAGATTGACGGAACGCCCGTGTGGCGCATGATTTTCTTCAGCAGGATGTGAACTACAGGAAACGCGGCATAAAGATATAACACAAGCCCAAACAAAAGAAACAGCCAACAACGAAAACATATATATATAAATGTCAATCCGTAAAGACGGATAAACTTGAAGCTTTTGTAAAACTTAAATAATGTAATCTATATCAAAAGCTATTCAGGATAACTGAACGGCAGCATTTGTGAAGCCATTGTGAGCGTTGAACAAAAACTCAACACGGCACAATACTTCACAAAATGTCGCCGCGATATTTTATCAGCAGCAAAGGCACCAGACATCACACTGTTAAGGACAGCGCCAACAAGAGCTACAACGGCATCATCATACAGGACGGGCATGGCCTGTGCCGTAATTGCCGTAAACCGGAAAGGAACTCACAATGAACGCCGAAACACATTGCGCTCCACACCCGAGACACGGCACAAGGCAGCTGCATGAAGCCTATTTAGCTGACTGCCGGCAATATTAATTTCAGGCAGAAACGACAAGTATGCTTACAATACGCAAAAAGTTAAACAGTTAAGACTAATTAACCCGACAAAAGATTTATGAATCTCAATAAAATTTCATATATTTGCATTCGGATAGCCTGCATGAAAATGCAAAGGCTTGAGCAAGTGTAATTTTTTGAAAAACATCTGAAAATATTATATTAAACATCATGGACATAGTTGAAAGATTTTTGAATTACGTCAGTTTCGACACACAGTCGGCAGAAGACAGCCAGAGCGTGCCGAGCACAGCGAAACAACTTGATTTTGCTAAATATCTTAAAGAAGAGCTGAAAAACGAGGGCTTCGAAGATGTTGAGATGGACGATATGGGCTACGTTTACGCCACACTGAAGTCGAACGTCAAGAAAGAAGTGCCCACAATAGGTTTCATAAGCCACTACGACACATCACCCGACTGCAGCGGCAAGGACGTGAAACCGCGCATAATAAAGAATTATGACGGCAAGGACATAGAGCTTTCACCGGGCATAATATCATCGACAAAGAAATTTCCAGAGCTGCTTCAGCATGTAGGCGAAGACCTTATTGTCACCGACGGCCACACGCTTCTGGGCGCTGACGACAAGGCTGGCATAGCCGAGATTGTGCAGGCTATGTGCTGGCTGCGCGACCACAAGGAGATACCGCACGGCGACATACGCATGGGATTCAACCCCGACGAGGAGATAGGCATGGGCGCACACCACTTTGACGTGGAGAAATTCGGATGCGAGTGGGCCTACACCATGGACGGCGGCGACCTGGGCGACCTGGAGTTTGAGAACTTCAACGCTGCCTCTGCCAAGATAAGCATCAAGGGCGTGAGCGTTCATCCGGGATATGCCAAGGGCAAGATGGTAAACGCCAACCGTCTGGCTGCCGAATTTGCAGCCATGCTGCCTGCCGACGAGACACCCGAGACAACCGAAGGCTACGAGGGATTCTATCATCTGCTGGGCATAGAGTCGAACATAGAGAACGCCAAACTGTCGTATATCATCCGCGACCACGACCGCGAAAAGTTTGAGGAGCGCAAGGATTTCATAAAGAAATGCGTTGACGAGATGAACAAGAAATACGGCGAGGGCACCGTAGTTGCCGACGTGAAAGACCAATACTACAACATGAAGGAGATGATAGACCCGAAAATGCACGTGGTTGACATAGTGCTGAAGGCAATGCAGGACAGCAACGTGCCGCCGAAAGTTGAGCCTATACGCGGCGGAACCGACGGAGCCCAGCTGTCGTTCAAGGGTCTGCCCTGCCCCAACATCTTTGCCGGCGGCGTAAACTTCCACGGACCTTATGAGTTTGTGTCGATACAGGTTATGGAAAAGGCAATGCAGGTGATTGTGAAGATATGTGAGATAACAGCCGAATTTAACGACTGATACGACAACAGACAGGGCGCAGCGCCACGGCATACATGCCGGGATAACCCGCAAAAATAGCCGGAACAACGGCAAGGGCATCACGACGCTACACCCGCAGAAAAAAGACAAAGCCGCAGGACTATAGGCAAGACCTGCGGCTGACATAAAGCAACTCTTACAGGACTGGCAGCAGAATGTTCCGGCGGCAATATGCGCACCAACGCATCAGCCAACGTTGACGGCGTTCTGCTTCCAGCCCTTTTAATATTAAATCAGGACTAAACAACAAACAAAAAACATGGGCGAACTTCCACATCTTGTAAAAGACCTGGCACTAATACTTATTGTGGCAGGCATAGTGACAATAGTGTTCAAAAAGCTCAAGCAGCCCCTCGTACTCGGATATGTAGTGGCAGGATTTCTTGTAAGCCCGCACATGCCCTACCTGATGTCAGTTGTTGACAGGTCGGACATAAGCACATGGGCAGACATAGGAGTGATGTTCCTGCTCTTTTCGCTCGGACTCGACTTCTCGTTCAAGAAGATTCTGAAGATGGGCGCCTCGCCCATAATATCCACATGCTCAATAGTGTTCTGCATGATGATGCTGGGCATGGTTACGGGACATCTGTTCGGATGGAGCCGTATGGACTGCATCTTCCTCGGGGGTATGCTTGCCATGAGCTCAACCACTATTATATACAAGGCCTTCGACGACCTTGGGCTGCGGCAGCAGCGCTTTGCCGGACTGGTGATGAGCGTGCTTATACTTGAAGACATACTTGCCATAGTGATGATGGTGATGCTGTCGGCAATAGCCAACGGCTCTAACCCCGACGGCGGACAGATGATAGGCAGTCTGATGAAGATAGGCTTCTTCCTCATCCTGTGGTTCGTGGTGGGCATATTCCTCATTCCGCTCATGCTCAGGTCGATGCGCAAGCTTATCAACAACGAAACCCTGCTCATCGTTGCCCTCGGCCTTTGCTGCGCCATGGCGGTGCTGTCAACCCAGGTAGGCTTCAGCAGCGCCTTCGGAGCGTTTGTCATGGGCTCAATACTTGCCGAGACTATAGAGGCTGAGCGAATAATAAAGATTGTAGAGCCGGTGAAGAATCTCTTCGGAGCGATATTCTTCGTGTCGGTCGGAATGCTTGTCGACCCCGTGATACTTGCCGACTATGCCTGGCCGATATTCTTCCTTGTGCTGACAATCATAATAGGTCAGGCAATATTCGGCAGTCTGAGCTTTCTCATCGGCGGCCAGTCGCTTAAGTCGGCAATGCAGTGCGGCTTCTCAATGGCGCAGATTGGCGAGTTCTCGTTCATCATCGCCTCGCTCGGTCTGTCGCTGGGCGTAATCGGAAAGTTTATCTATCCAGTGGTGGTGGCAGTGTCGGTGATAACGACATTCCTCACGCCTTACATGATACGCATGGCAACGCCGGCATACAACATTCTTGAACGCAGGCTGCCCAAGAAATGGATTGTCGCGCTCAACAACATCACCCTTACACGGCAGACCACGCAGCCCGAAGCCAAATGGAAATCGCTGATAAAGCAGATGGCGCGCATAACCGTCATCTATTCAATATTGGCGGGAGCCGCCGTTGCGCTGATGCTCACGTTTTTCCTGCCCTTTATCCGCCACATCCTGGCCCACTGGTGGGCCAACGCCGTGTGCGGACTGCTCACGCTGCTGTTCATATCGCCGTTTTTGCGTGCCATCATCATGAAGAAGAACCACAGCGAGGAGTTCAAGGCGCTGTGGAACAGCAATCCTTACAACCGTGTGCCGTTGGTGCTTACCATAATAGTAAGGGTAGCAATAGCCTCAGCCTTTGTGTTCTACATCTGCAACTACCTTACACGGTTCACCAACGCTCTGATGATAAGTATTGCGCTGGCAGCCGTGGCGCTGATGATAGTGTCGCGCTCGCTCAAAAAGAGGAGCATCGAGATGGAGCGGATGTTCATACAGAACCTGCGCTCGCGCGAGATTGTGGCCGAAGTGATGGGCCACCGCCGTCCGCTGTATGAGGGCCGCCTGCTCGACCGCGACGTGCATATATCCGACTTCACCATACCCGAAGACTCGCTTTGGGCAGGAAAGACGCTGCGACAGCTGGAATTCAGAAACAAGTATGGCGTGCACATAAGCAGCATATTGCGCGGCAGCCGCCGCATAAACATACCTAACGGCGACACGTTTATTTTTCCTGGCGACAAGATTCAGGCCATAGGAAGCGACGAGCAGCTTACGGCTTTAAGCGAGGCAATGAACAGGGAGATGTACGACCGCGACATCGAGATAGAGAAGCGCGAAATGAAACTCCACCAGGTTGTGATAAACCGCAACGGAAAGTTTGCCGGAAAGACGCTGCGCGAAAGCGGCATACGCGACACATACAACTGCATGGTTGTGGGAATTGAGGAAGGAAAAGAGAATCTGTCGCAGATTGATCCGTCGCGCAAACTAAATCCGGGCGACGCTATATGGATTGTAGGCGAACAGGACGACATAATGAACTTCTGCAAGGACAACGACAAGAGTCTTGCCGGATGTGAAAACAATTAAGCCGGAGAGCACGCACGATGACGGCGGCACGACGCGGCAGCCGACGGAATTAAGATCACAATCAACCGGCATAGCACCGACAAAGCATAAGATTAATTATGTTTCAAACGGGATAAAATCTATTGAATTAGATTGGATTTGCACTACTTTTGCCACAATTACATGAAGGAAAGACAGTCTCTGAATAAAAAAGTGCGAAAAACTGTAAGTAAAACGCATGCATATCGTAAACAAAGATGCGAAGCGACAATAAGTTTCAGACGGACTGTAAGCAAAATCATGCATAAAGGTTTCGAATCATTAACCTATTGTTTACGACCAAAAACTCGGCCACTTTTGATGCAAAAGTGGCCGAGTTTTTGGTTATAAACAAGCGTGTTTTTAAGCTAAACCTTATGCCATGCGTATGGTGTTGAGAATAAACATGGTTTAAGACTTAACTGTGAAGCACGGCTATGCTTGCGCTTAATGGTGAGCTTAAACGCATATTTTGCCGGCAATACATCAAAAAAACATGCAAAACTATCCGACATACAAAATAAATCTATAAATCTGCAAAAAAATATATGTCATTGAAATCAAAAGAATTAGAAGAATTACCTCGTTTTCGGGTGATGATTTGGCCATTGTCCAAATTGACGTAGTCTGCATAGCTTTGCTTGTACGAGCAACATCTTACGGATGAAAATATTGTAAAATATAACAGGCAAAAAGATAAATGAAGCCATTTTCTTTTTGCCTGTTTGTTATTTATTAAATCAACAATTCGCCATTAAAACCTGAGATTTTATTTCGGCTCGGCTATTATGTAATAGCATTCTTCATGAAGATCATCACCTTTGACACGAATAAGTGCTGCACGTGTAGTAACATTGCCATAAGTTTCCACAATACTTGCATCTTCAGGCAATGTTTTAAAGTTGTCAATGGTTTCAGCAGTTTTATCTCCCAGATACTTTGTCAACAGCCAGCGCAGTCCGTCTTCTTGTCTTTTCAGATTCTCTGCATCAGTAAAATTGATATTATTTGCTACTCCAATTTTAACGAAAGAAGTATTGTTGCGCTGCTGCGTGTCGGTCAACAAGAACTCATAACGAGTGTCAAGTACGCAATAAATTGCATTGGTTTGCGGATTGGCAAGCGTAACGCCTCCTTTTGTCCAATCAATTCCAAGAAAATCCCTTTCACGCATTACTTGTTCAATCTTAGACTCATACTTAACTTCGCCGTCTTTATAGCCTTTGAGAACTATTTGGAAATCGTTTTTCTCAAAGAAATAAGAACTCCATTGCGACATGAACTCTTCGGACGTACTACCCTCACTTGTTTTCTTTCGATATACGCAATACGTGTCGGGCATGACAGGAGATGACACCACAATCGAATCATAATATTGCAGAAATTCAGGGTAACCAAAAGGAGTATATTCATCCTTATTGTCAAATATTCTAAATGTCAAGAAATCAAAGGGTGCAGCCAACGGCGTATCTAAATCCATGAATGGCTTCAGTTGTACCATTTTCAGTTTGAACTTCGCTTCTTCAGGCCAATCTTCTGGTGCAACAGGAGTGTCCGGCTGCGTATCGCTTATTACCTCAAGCAACCGATAAGTGCAATTCATTCCATCCTGCGGTGGATTGGCAAGAGTGGTTTTGCGAACCTTTAACTCATAAGCATGTCCTTGCACGTATTCAAAGCCTTCAATACTACCCATGACAAGCGGTTGCCATTCAGTATCAGACGGTTCCTTTACCAGCATATGCTCCACTGGAGCATCGCTACCCCACACAGGTTTATAAACAACGTTTTCTGACACCTGCATGATTATATCCGCATAGGTATCACTCGATGTGTCGTCATTGTCACAACCAACCAATATAAGACTTAAGGCTGCCAATAAAACAAAAGAAAGATTTTTGATAGTCATAACTTATTTATCTAAAAGTTTTTTTTAATTTGTTCGCCAACGCGTTTAAAAGGATCTTTAATATCGGCATTCATACAGACATCACACGTTTATAAGCAGCTCGACAAGATGCAATAGGACGGTAGCTGTCGAAGCCTATAAAATTGACGGTGATAACAGTTCCGCAAATCCGTTATAAACATCAGCAGGAACGTGCTGAGGAATTTTGAAAGTATTCTTAAATATTTTCTCGCTCTCATTGTTATAAAATTCTTTGTGACTCCCTAAGAGTATTAATATACGACAGAAAACGTGAATCAACTATACCACATCTTTATTCGAATGTCGCAGAAAACGTTGCATGCAGATTAGTGACAGCAGCTCACATTATAGCGCAAGGAGCACTATGCCATCATAGCATGCAATTTAAACATTTCCTACATTTCCAAATACTTGACGTGCATAAAGTTTCTTCTTTCTTGGATGTTTTGGAAAGAGTTGCCTCAATTCGACTACAAAAATAGAGCTTTTTTCGATATTCCCCTATCTTATAATGTTTTTATTTGTTTTTTAGAATAAGATTTAGAGTACATCATCCGTTGGCAGAATTAATTTAGGGTATTCTTAATTCTGCCAACGGGCTTGTTGTTGATAAAGTTTACATATTGCAGGATGGTAGGTACACTAATTTTGCCGATGATTCAAGCAAACAAGGTATCCGTTATATATCTCTTGGCTCCGTATATACAGCAATCAGAATAAATCGGCTTTACATTCTTCATGCAATTGAGAACAATCACGTTTGATTTGTACTCATGTAGATTGCACTCAAACAGCCATTCCTCGCTGTTAATACTCTCAGTTTCGTCTGTCAAAGACAAAGCAATCACTTCCAAATCCAAAACTTATAGACTAGACCTCGACAAAGTATATTGCCATTTTCATCAACAAGATTATTACAGTATCGCTTGCATATCTCAAGTATTTTCACGAATTTTGTATAATGGTTATACATACGATGTAAAGGAACTTAATGGTGTGGGCATCACTAAGTTACTAAAAATCAACTATATGTGTAACTTTTTGTCAATGTAAATTAATTCCGCCAATGAGTAAAGTATGGAAAATACAAAAGTATATAGAAACTTATTAGTCTTGTTTCTGATGTTTGTAAGTATCTCTGTTTTTGCACAAGAATTTAAGATTTATGGAAATGTAATTGATACTGAAAACGGTGAACGTCTGGGTTATGTAAATGTAACATTAATCTATGATGATAGCTATGTTATTGGCAAAACTCAAACAGATTCAAAAGGAGAATTCAAGTTTGAATCTTTAGAAAGTGGAAATTACAAATTAAAATTCAGTTTCCTTGGCTATTCTGATACGTCTGTATCGATCAATGGCCTTAATGGGAATTATGAAGTTAAAGATGTCGGGATGAATATACTATCATATCAATTAAATGGAGTAACAGTGAACGCACAAACCATGAACCAGAGTGTCGATCGAATGACATTTTTTCCTTCTCAGAGAATACGTGAATCCAGTCAGGACGCTTTGGATGTCATCAGATTACTTAATATGCCCGACATAAAGTTTGACATTGTAAATCACTCTTTTTCTTCGCTCAATAATGACGCCATTCAGATACGAATAGACGGTGTTATTTCAACTCAAAAAGACTTGATAGCCTTACAGCCTCAAGATATTGCAAGGATTGAATATGTGAATAATCCAGGTATTATATATGGCGACGGACTCTCTGCCGTCATTTTGGTCAGGACTCGTAACAATTTTGTCGGCGTTCAAAGTGGTGTCCGTGTTTCCCAGGCTCTGACAACACCTCTGGGTAATGGATATGCATATGTTAATCTTGTTAAACCTTTTGACCGCTTTTCTTTAAAACTATCCGGAAACTACAATCTTGCGAATGGTAATTATACATTGAGTACAAAAGACTTCAATTATCCAGATAATATTCTCCATCTTGAAAATAATGGACAAACATATCAAAATCGAAGCTATTCCCCAATGGTACAGTTCGATTATACACATTCGTTTACTGAGAAAAACTTTCTTAATGTCAGTCTTAAATACTCTTCTAACATGAGTAATCCAACAGAGATCAAGTCAAACACATTTACAAACGGAGAACATTTCTTTTCTGAACAGACAAGTACAAGAGATGAGGTTCATAATACATCACTTGATGTTTATTATTCAAATACTTTTGCTAATGAGAGTCAACTTGACGCAAGTATCACTGGAACTTATATAGGTACAAATTATTCTGATGTTTATTCTAAGAAATATCTATCTGATGGCTATTCTGATTATGGCTATGATTATCTTGCTGATGGTCAACATGGCTCTGTAATCGGAGAGCTAAAATATAATATGCCGATATTTACCAAATATCATCTGACTTTTGGCACACGTAATAATTATTCTGTTACGCACAACGACTACATAGTTAAAAAACAGACGACACCTTCTGAAATGAATATATTTTCTACATATAATTATGTGGAATTATCCGGAAGCATTGCCAAACTTAATTATTCTATTGGAGGAGGTTTGTCTTATACAAACCGCAAGGATGATTTGGAAGAAAGGCATTATTTATTTTTCCGTCCTAAACTTACATTACAGATACCCTTTTCCAAGCAATGGTCATTGCATTATTATCTAAGTATCGTTCCTAACGAACCTGCATTGTCTTTGTTATCGAATATTGAACGACCAATTTCAGAATATGAAGTTAAACTGGGTAATCCCGCACTGAAACCTTATCAGGCATATTCCAATCGCCTAACATTAAGTTTTATGAAAAATAAAACTTATTGCGCATTAAATGGCTATGTACAATACAACGCTAATCCTATATTCCAAAACATAAGCTATGATGATGTAAATCAAAGGTTCATCTATAATTCAAATAACGAAGGACATTATTTACATGTTCAGGCACAGTTATATGCCAGTCAGAAACTATTTAGTGATAGACTGTCTATTGCAGCATACGGATTGATGAATCATTACGAAAACCATGCGATAGCTTACCAAAACAATTATACGGCATTTTTGTATGGTGGTTCTATAAGTTACAATGAAAAGAAATGGGGTGTGGCAGCCAGTTACCTTTCACCAGTCAGTTACCTTTTTGGCGAAATAAAAACAACACAGAATGCCAATATCCAACTTTCAGGATATTACAAAATTAACAAACTCCAGATTTCTTTAGCGATCAACAATCCTTTCAGAACACACGCTTATTCTCAAAAGGAAGAACTCATCAGCAAATTGATTCAATCATCATCTATACGTTATGCCTATTATAACAATAACTTTGTAAATATAACCATCAGTTACTTATTTAATAAAGGAAAGGATAAGAAACATAATCGTATTCTTAAAAATGAAGACACTGATTCTGGTGTAATGAAATAGTACATAATATGTAATAAATTCAATACTTTATTGATGATAATCCTGGATTGAAGCTGATATACCTGCATTGACAATATACTTGAAAGAAATTGATAGACTCAAGGACATACAAAGGGAGAACCTGACGGAAATATGCCGAAAGATTCTCCCTATTTTATTTAATCTATGATTCAGAAGGACAAAAAAGGTTAATCTAATACAGTAAATTTGTGGATTATGCGTATCTTTAGGGCATAATAAAGAAAAACATGGAGAAAGAACACCATCAACATCATACAAGCAATTACGACCTATTCATGTCCGGAGAATATTGCAACAGTCTGAACCCGGAGGTACTTGAAATGATTTCCAATACCAAAGCCTGTCTTGCCAGACTTGACAGCCCGGACTTGGAAGATTCAGAGAGAACCGGTATTTTAAGGAATATGCTCGGGAGCATAGGCCAACGATCGGCAGTAGGACGTAATTTCTTATGTCAGTGCGGAAAGCATATTTTCATTGGGGATAAGTCTGTCATCAATGACAACTGCACAATGATGGACGAGAATCATATCCGTATAGGGGATCAGGTTCTGATAGCCCCCAATGTACCTGTCTCTTATACACATCTGACGCTGCCGACGATCGCATAAGTGTAGAT
>ENA-OZHK01000317-OZHK01000317.1-human-gut-metagenome-genome-assembly--contig:-NODE-317-length-15043-cov-6.265612_pt1 | contig 15043 bp, 12 predicted proteins | sample MGYA00244048_ERZ653690 | MGnify/ENA primary metagenome ERZ653690 (study PRJEB26926, sample SAMN06165197) | human gut metagenome | biome: ENVO:00009003; feature: ENVO:2100002; material: ENVO:00002003...
ACACATTTGAAAAGAGAAAATTTTAATTGTTAAAATATTCCTTGGGACAGCACTGCACCTGGGGTGCGTCCCTACATCGTGAGGATTTATATTCCGAAACAACACCCAACAAAGCATTTGACTTTAACTCCTAGCTCACCACAGTGAGCGATAACTACTTTAACTCCTTTAACTACCAAATAAATCTCCTCTAACTACCAAAAACTATCCTAACCTGCACACAAAAAAATCCCACCCACTGTCACTCTTGACAGCGAATGGGATTAATTAACACAGAACTTATTGTCTGAAGAAAAAACGGGGGCGATTATGAAGTGAGTTTTGTAGAAACAGACAAACTCATATCAGACTTGTGCCATACAGCAGCAAAATCAATCTGACAAGCACTTTCAGCCGCTGCTGAAAAAATCTGACTACAATAAAATGAGCCAACCAACCCTAACTTCTGCAATTTGAGATGCCCCCGTCACTATTGACTTGCCGGCGTGTTCATCACAACAAGCCGGACAAATCAGAATTACTTACTTGTTGTGATTACGGCACGACTCATACGCGGGTCGTCATAGAACATGTTTTCTACACCACCCTTGTAGTCAATCTTGAGCTGTGACTTGTCTATGCCGAACTCCTTAACAAGACAGTTGTATACTGCATCAGCACGATCCTTGCTCAGACGCTCGTTGAACTCCTTGGTTCCTGTGCCGGCGTCGGCATAACCTGTGATGGTGTAAACTGTAGAAGGATCGCCCTGCTTGATAACCTCTGCTAACATGCCGAGATTTACGCGGGCCTGGTTAGACAGGTCGCTCTTGCCTATCTGGAACACAATGAGGTTAGACGATGCTATCTGCTTTATTATTGTCTGAGCCTTCTCCTTGTCGTTCTGGGCGAGAGCCTCCTGCAGACGGGCATTCTCCTCGCTCATGCGGTTAAGCTGCTCGCGCATGGCGTTAATCTTGTCGTTGTCATACACGGTGCGTGTAACGGTCTTGCTGCGGTCCCAGCCGCGCGGCTTAAACTTATATGTAAGACCAACTGCTACGGTGAGCATACCCTCACTGCTGCGTCCGCCTACTTCACCGTCGAACTCGTCGCCTACCAATGTTCCGCGCACGTCGAGGTTAAGGTCTAAGGCTGAGCAGAGACGGAAGGTGTTGAGCAAACCGAAGTGTGCCGAGATGTCGGTCTTCGACGGCTCGTCTGACACGTGCATTACGCCGAGACCGCCGTAAACGTTGAGGTTATAAAGGCGTTTCTCGTTGTAGCCGCAAATAATGTTTGAGAGGTTAAACAAAGCGTCGGCATGGAAGTTGAAGTAGTTAAACTTCTGTTTCTCCAGCCAATAGCCGTTGCCACCCTTGCCGGGCACCTCTTCGCCTGTGCTGTGAACATGGTCCTGTGTGGCACCCTTAACAGACAGGCCGCTGTACATAAGTCTTACACCGATGCTCGGCGAGAACCATTTGCCTACGGCGATATCGAGAGCCGGAGATATACGGTCGCCGAAAGAAGCCTGACGGTCGTGGTCGCCAAAGTAAACCTGGCCGCCGGCACCTACGCTGACAAACCAGTTGCTCCAGAAGCCGTTTGTCTCAACATTGTATTTATCTGAGCTGTATTCCACATATTCTGTAGAACCGTTCTTCTGGTCAGCCTGAGCCCAGGCTGAGCTCGCAGCAAGCAACGCTAAAGCTGCGACAAATGTCTTTTTAATCATGATATGTCTTTTATTTTTAATTTTACTAATTCTATTCCACATCTAAACTGACAATATTTTTTATTTGTCCTGTCCTGTCTGCTTTACTTGTTATAAGTGTATTCAAAACTTACAACAACGGGGAAGTGATCGGCATAGCCGTTCACTTTCGTGTAGCTTACATTCTGATTGTCTAAAATATTGCCATTGATGTCTTCTATTGTCACTCCTGAGAAAGAAACCTGTTCGGTATCCTTTGCGAAATGTTCCACATCATTCATACAACTTATGGCCTTAAGCTGTATTGCGGCGCCGGGCACGTTGATGTACCACATTTTGTCCACCACCTCACCACGCTGATCGTCGGCACACAAGATGTCGTTTTCAACGTCTCCTGCATACTTTGAACGTATCATCAGCGATTTGGTGTTCCATGTAGGATATACGCCACCGCGGCACAAATCCACCCACGGGTCTGCTATCTGCAAGCCATCGCTTGTAACAGGATTTATCAGATTGTTCACAATCTGGTGACGGGTATAACGCATGTTGGTGTCGCCCATGATGATAGCCGGGCGTTTGTTCTCTTTCGCCTTAGCCACCACATAGTCGCGCAACTGACGCAGCTGCGAAAGCTGAGCATGAACCCAAGGATCATCTTCCGTATTACCGCCATCACCGAATGTGTTCATGTGAGTGATGTAAACATCCACTGTCACACCTTCTGCTACAGTAACTTCATAATGACGAAAACCTTTTGCTATCAGTTCATTAGCACCTCCGGAAAGTCCACCGTATGCCTCGTTAAACTCAACCATGGTTTCGCCTGTGGCAGTTATGCCGTCTTTCTTCCAGAAGAAACAAAGTCCATCGGTATTATTTTTTCCGAATGGATTAGAAACCGTCCCTCTATATGTACCCATGTTATAATTGGTCATGCCATTGGCCAACTCATCGTGATATTCAAAATCCTCGCTGACGGCAATAAAATCATAACCAATACCATTCATGATGTTACTGATAGTCTTTGTACCGTCAGAGCCGGGGCCATCAGAATTAATCAAACTCGGCAGTCCGTCCACATTCAGTGCAGCACAAGTAAATTTGCCTTGTACGGCATTTCCATCCTTGTCATACACCTTAATGGTTTCATACTTGTCAAGAACCACCGGGAAAGTATAAATCTGTTCAGCTGAAAAATCCGTCAGACTGTTGGCTGTGAACTCTGCTTTGTAGTTTTCAGTGGATACGGTGATTGTGAAGAGGTCGCCAGAATGGATTACCGGGAAGAGACTCGTATAGCAAGTGAATGCCTGCTCAAGACTTGGCGAATTTGTATTCCAAGTGAGCGTAATAGAATTCTTTCCCTCATCGGTCTGTTTCCAACTGCCGGTTTGTGCATCGAACGTAAAGTTACCTGCAATAGGCACACCGGCTTCTCCACGACTTACACTCATCGTGATGCTTTTCAGCGTCTCACCCTTCAGCGGGGTGTCTGCTGCATCAATGGTAATGCGTGCCATTGAGAAGAGATGCTTAAACTCAAACTCATAACCGCCCTCACCAGTCTGTGTAGTTACACGACCTATTTTATAGTCGCCATGCAAGGCGCCGTCATCCATATTCTGTTCAGAAGGCAAGTTGCCAACAAGTGAATGAACGTCATTAGATGCATTGGCTTCATTGTATGGGTAATAGGCATAAACGGGTTCGTCGAAAGCCGTAGTACCAGAAGCGGCAAAAGCTGCCGTAGCTGCGGTACCCTGCCCCACCTTAGCATAACATTTCTGCGAAGCGCCTGATGCATCGAACACGCCGATTTCGTCGCCGTCGGTCCATACAATACCAACGGCATTCGATCCGTCTACAGCATTGCCCATGGCAGTACGTGTAGTGGCAGGCTGGGCTATACGGGCAACTATTTGGCCTTTGCTTACTTCTTCACCATAACCCAATATATCATTTGAACAAGAGTATAATATTTGTGCTGCCAACAAGACGGCAGCCATACCAAAATATTTACGCATAGAGATAGATCTCTTTTTCTTTAGAATGATTTTCTACGGAAGGACAGACATGCGCCTGTCCTCCGTAAAAAATAGTTGTGATTATCTGCATCTGGTCCAGCCAATTGCATTTGTATTATTGTCCTTCATACCTGAGCTGTAGCCCGGAGCTGCAGACTGAACTTTATTATTGCCAGTACCGTCAATAAATGCTCCGTCAACAGGTGAACGTCGTGGGTCGTATGCCTTACGATACATATTGTTCATCTCAAGGATTCTTTGTACCAAACTGATGTTCTTACTAGTATAGCTAGAACCAACAAAGTTCATCAGAACTATTCCGATAGGATAATAAGATTCGTTTGTATACATATCTTCAACCTTCGTAGCCATCCAGGTGTTAAGTCCATTATCATCAGTAGATACTGCGTGGTAATTATCATTTCCAAAAAATCCTTGCCCTGGAACATAACCACCTAATCCCATATAAATCCAACAGTTATGCACATAATTATCTCTCTTAGCGTAATTATTCTGAGACCATGTGAGGATATTCTGAAGCTTCGTTTTACGTTCAGTTAATGAAGGGACATAACTTTGACGATCATTATCATATGCACCGTCGCGATCAACGTATGTAGCCTGTGCATGAGTACCATACATTGTAATACCTGAGTTTATGGTATTATACCAATACAATGGCTTTTCATAATATGGATTGTTCTTGAATTCATTTTCATCCAAGAGAAGACTCATATTGAAGAACATACATTTACTATTTGTTACTTCGCCTGGGGTGTATGTGTTAACAATCACAATGACCTTACCTAATACATCACCTACAACGGTATTTTCATTCAAAGAACTTGCCTCAACAATTTTGCCCGGATACTTATCACAAGCATCACTAATCTCTTTTCTCCAGTCACCATATATCGCACTACCTTGAGCAAAGGTGCACATCACGACCATATATTCATCGTTTTTGACATTACTAACCACTTGCCCTAAAGCAGTCTCAAAAGTCATTGGATTATCATCACTTCGCAAATATCTACCCTCGTCAGGGGTATAGTTATCCGCCGTACCTGCTACACCTAACGCTGTAGGAGTATAGTGACGGTTAAAAAGGCCTCCACTTTCTTCTGCAATCCATCTCGTATCAAAATGGAACGCACGAACACCGAGATTGTACTGTCCATTTATAGTGCGTATATCACTCTGATAATCTTGATCCAGAGAATACCAAGAACCAGGAATAGAGATTTCTGACAGGTATACGTTACGTTGAATATTTCTCATCCAGTTGGCAGGATCCCATTCGCCAGAAGCTGTCAATGGAGGCAGATCCGGCAAGCGGTGTATCATACCAGGTTTAAGCGTCATACCTTCTGAAGTAGCATTTCCATCTGCTATAATATGTTTCGTAAATACAGAACCATCGCTGGTCGCAACTTCAATATACCAATTCTCATCTATTGTTATTTTCTTACCGGTCAGAAGGAAAGCATTCAGCTCAACACTTTCCCCGGCACTTAATGTCAGATAAGAACCGTTTTTATCAGCGACATTCATGGTTACATAATTGAGACCGCTTTTAGGCTCAGGTATACCGCTACCATCTGTAACATCAGTGAATTCATAAGTACCATTGATATCAGTACTTGTCGGAGCGTAGATTCTGACATAATTAATTGTTACAGGACCGTTATCGTTATTCAATGGGCCTTGCAATTTGAAACGGATTGCTGTAGAAATCGGCTTATACTTCAGATTTACCGTATTACCACTTTGTACATTCGGAGTATAGGCATACATAAAGCAAGCTCTCATATCCGGATATGCCTTTATTCCACCATCTGATGTTCTTTCAAAGGTATTATCCTGCTGAGCCGGCATGGTCAATGTCACAGTTTTACAGTCACTGCTAACCTTCGTATACAAAGATGATGCAGGATAGACTGAATAGAAAGAACCTGTTTTATTGTCGCCCCAACGTACGCCAATATCACCGGTCTTATCAAGACTGTTAGCATAGTTCTGATTTCCTGAATTTTCTTCACCTACATTAACTTTATAAATAGCTGAGCCTACTCCACCATTACTTGCACAATCTGGTGAGAATACAACAACTTCATCACCATTAACCCAATTAATAGGGAAAACATCCTTAGAGCCATCATTAATTTCATCACCGTAAATTGTACGAGTTGAAATTTGCTCAAGTGAAGCTCCAAATTTTACATCCTGCCCTGGTGTAGGATGAACATCCTCCAAGTCCTCTGTCTGGCAACTATAAGCCAAGAGCGCAAGGGCTGATATTATTAAATACTTTTTCGTTTTCATAAGCATATACATTTAATTGTTATCGACATAATTACTTATCCCATTCGTTTTCAGCAAAGTTAAAATCAAAATCAGTATTCACTTCATGTGATTCAATTTGTCCGTTTGCGGCATCGTTAGGGTTTTGAACATCTGCCGATGATTGCATAAACCCACTTTCCAGGTTTACCTGAGTCTTCCGCGTTAACGGAGACTCATACTTTTCTTTTTGTTCTTTTTTCATTGCAATAAAACTTTTTAATTTATTAAACTATAGTTTGAGAATCTCACTTTTTCTTCTTTTTCCCGTTCTTGCCATAGCCGTAATGACCATAGCCATATCCGTAACCATAACCGTAGCCATAACCATAGCCCCGGCGATTAGGATCAACGCCGTTGAGCACAAGAGCCATATTCTTAAGTTTCTTGTCCTCATAGAGAGCCTCTATGTCAGGCAGCTGTCTGCGGTCGAGCTTTCCGGCACGCACTACGAATATTGTCAGGTCGGCAATACGGTTTACGATGCTTGCGTCGGCAATGATGCCCATAGGCACGTTGTCGGCAATTATTATGTCGTAGCGCTTGCGCAGTTCGTCTATAAGCTGGTCGAGCCTGCTGTCCATGAGCAGCTCTGCCGGGTTAGGAGCAATCTCGCCCGACGGAATAAGGTCGAATGTGTCCTGATGGCGTATTATGTCATCGAGCGTCGTTGTCGGGTCAGCCAGATAGTTGGTCACACCGTTGCGGTGGTCGCCGAAATGGCGGCTCAGCGTAGCCTTACGGATGTCGAGGTCAACCATAACCACCTTCTTCTTAGCCAGTACGAAGCTCATTGCCAGATTGCATGAGATGAATGTCTTTCCGGCGCCTTCGTTGAACGATGTGAAGGTGATAACCTGAGTGGGATGATCCTTCTTAGACATAAACGACATGTTGGTGCGCAGAATGCGGAATGCCTCAGACACCACACTGTCGTCGTCGGGCTGAATGAGCGGATAATGATGCTGGCTGCGCTCTGTCTCCTTGTCGATAGGAATCTCACCGAGGAACGGCACGCTCAGCACCTTCTCAACATCCTTGCGTCCGTGAACGCGAGTGTCCATGAAGAGCACAAGCAGCCATCCCACACCGGGCAGGGCTATACCTATGAGCAGACCCAGCAATATTATGCGGTTGCGCTGCGGAGCAATGGGCGAGCCGCTGCCGTCGGCGCTGTCAATCACGCGGGCGTTGTTGTCGGCCATTGCCTGCGACAGTGCGTTCTCCTCACGCTTGTTGAGCAGGAAGAGGTAAAGCGCCTCCTTGATTTTCTGCTGACGCTCGATAGACAGAATCTGACGCTCCTTGCGAGGTATCGACGTAACGCGGTTTTGCGCTCTCATCTCGCGGTTCTGCGCGTCAATGCGCTTCACATTAAGACTCACAATCATGTTGTCGACGGCACGTATGATGTTCTGCTTCATGGCGTGGAGCGAATTGTTAAGCTCCTGCACCACTGGGTTGTTCTCGCTGCTGTCGTCAATCAGCCTGTCGCGCTTCAGTTTGGTGCTGTTATAGAGGCTTATCTGATTTTCGATGTTCATGTCACCGATGCCGGTGTTTGCAGGTATGAGGTCGGTCTCCTTTGCCGGATTGGTCAGATATTCCTTAATGAAGCGTGCAAGGCGCAACTGAGTCTCCAGCTCCAGCGCGTCGGCATTATACTTCTGCGACTCGTTCATATACATGTTAGCCGAAGAAGATATGTCAACCACCTGGTTGCGCTGCTTGTACGACTCGAGGTTCGACTCTACGTGGCCCAGCTCATTCTCGATTATTATCAGTCGCTCGCTGATAAAGTTAGCAGTGTTTACAGCCACCTGGTTCTTATCCTTGATGGCTTCCTCATTGTAGACTGTTATGAGCATGTTGAGCACATCTTCAGCACGCGAAGCCGAATTGTCCTTCAGCGACAGGGTAAGGATAGACGACTCCTCATCCTCCTGCTCAATGCCGAACACCGACCTGTAATAGCCGACAACCGAGTTGAGCGGGCGCTTGCTCACCTGTATAGGCTGGTCAACCCATGAGGTGTTGTAAAAGTTGGTGCGCGTCACCACCACACGCACGCCCTTGGCCAGAGTAACGGTTTCGTTAATCTTCACCGTGTAACTCGGCTTCGAGGCATTAACCCCGGAGATGTCAGACAGCTCTACGGTGTTGCGGTTCTTCGGCGTCATTACGAGGCTTATGCTCTGCTCGGGCATCACGTCGAGAAAGCGTATAAGCATAGGCGACTGAGTGTAAAGCTCGTTGGTGCGCAGGCCGTCCTCAATCTGATAGCTCACGTCGGCATGAACACGCTGAACCACCTCCTGCATCAGTTTCTTTGAGCGGAACTGAAGAATCTCGTTGGCGACATTGGTCTTGTTGATAATGTTGTCAAAGCGGTCGAGACCCGACGTTGCGGTCTTGTTGGAAGGGTCTTTGATGATAATCGTAGCCGAACGGAAATATACGAACGGCGCACGTGCATACTTATACCATGCTATTCCGACGCATACAACAATGGAAACAAGAAACCATTTCCACTTTGAAGCCAAATAAACGAGCAGGTCGACTAAATTGACACTCTGATCGTTTTTTAGAGAATTGTTGGTTTGCATAAAACTTTATAAGATGATGTTTTTTTACTTGATAGCCCAGAGAATTGAACAAACTGCTGTAATGGCTGAAAGCACCGTGGTGCCAATCTGCCATCCGCGGTCTTCGGTGTCCTTCTTGCGGTATTTAGGTTCTACATACACGATGTCGTTCTGCTGAAGGTAGAAACATGGCGACTCAAAGATGTCCTTGCTCGTAAGGTCGTGCATGAACATTTGTCTCTCACCGTTGATTTCTCTTATCACGGCCACGCGGTTAGTCTGTGCCTTTGCGCTCAGGTCGCCTGCGTTGGCTATTGCCTCAAGCAGCGTTACACGGTCGCCGTTGGCAGTGAAAGTGCCGTTGCGTCCGACTGCTCCCAGCACGGTGTACTTAAAGTTGAGAAACTCGATAGACACAATAGGGTCGCTGATATAGTTGCCTGCAATTATCTTGTTTCTTATCAGCTGCTTTGCGTCATTAACAGTCATGCCTGCAACATGAATCTTGCCAAGGATAGGAAAGTCGATGTTGCCGTCAACATCGACACGATAGCCGCTCTGCTTGACACTGCCAGCTGCGGCTGCCGAAACGCTGCCGTCATTGCCTACCTGGACAGAGCCTCCGCTGATGTTGAACGGAATGGCCAGCTCAGGGTTCTTACTGCTGACGGTGATGCTCAGACGGTCATCATCGTGTATGACAGCCTCATACTTTGTAGCGATAGGATACTTTGTTCCCATCTCCATATCTTGCAGATAGACGAAATTCTTTCGCGACGCGCAAGATGTAAAAATCAACACGGCAAGAAGACTTGCCCATAAAAAGTTTTTGCTCATTTTTTTTGTTTTATCTGTTCTTATGTTTTAGTTCGTAAATGATTCATAACACTTAAGCGCCGCGTCCCTGTCGGGCAGACATTCCATAATTCCTACTGTAACAATCTCTGCCAATACAGCCAGTGTGTCGTAGAGCATATTGCGCAGCATATAGTCGCTGACTATCACGGAACATCCGGGATATATGGTAACAAAGGCGTCAACGCCATACTGCTTATAAAAAATATTCTGTGCCGCCTGCCTCAACCGCACCATACCGCCGATAGGGAAAGACATATTTTTATAACAAGGCGTCTTACCGCTCCACGGAGTGCCGTAGGCATAAGCCTTGCCGTCTATAATCCGGATTGTAGGGTTGTCGTCGTTGAGAAGCTCTGTGCCGGCTATGTTCTTAATCCAAAGAGACGAATGTGTGCTCTTGCCTGTTCCGCTTCTGCCAATAAACAGATATGCCATACCGTCACGAAACACTGCCGAAGCATGTATCGACACTGCTGCATGAGAAAGAATGGCCTGCGCATAAGCCACGCGGATCAGAGACGTCAAAGCATTTCCGGCATTATGGTTATCCCACCGGACGCAGACTTCAACTGAAGAAAAGTCTGAAGTGGCATACATGCCGTGCCGGCTTCCTTTGTCAAATATATCAATATAATATCCGTCAGCCAGTCTGTACAATACCAGATGCCCCATGTCATTGTCGCTCTCCTCTATCAGCTCACCGTCGTCTGCATGCGGCATACGGTCGGAAGATACGGCTGAAAGTTTTAAGAGCAGTTTCTCACCATTGCAGTCTGATACGGCGAAAGGACGGAACGACGGAAGAAGTTTTTCAATATTACACGTACTTGGCAGACTGACCGAGATGTAGAAGTCTGCCACACGAAAATAGTAAGTGGTAGCCATCAGAATTGCCCCTTTAACAGTTGAATGAAATACCAGAAAGATTCTTTAGGCGCATAATATGAAGCAAAACGCATGTTGCGTATAAACGACTGCAATGTGTCAAGCTTACGTCTGAACACATTAGCATCAGGAGCTATCGACGGATCATGCTGTCCGAAATTGCCGCCACGCCACACTATATTTGCCAAAGGAACAGCCGTAGGCGCCTTGTCTTTATATGGAAGATACTCAATAGGAAGACCGAGATAATCAACCATAAAAGCATGCAACAAAGAAGTCCATCGCTCTAAGCCCAGTTTTTTGCATACCGTTCTCATTTCTTCCGCATCTATCTCTCCATGCAGCTTATAGCAGGTGCGCGCCATGTCGCACATCTGTCTGAGTCCGATTCCACGGCTTATGGTATGTTTCAGTATATGAAGATTTTGCAACAGGACATCAAGAAATGGCGACGGTACGGTTATACAGACAGAAGACTCCGCCGACAACATTACATAACGATAACCTTTGTCTATTTCATGCTTATCGACAACACTCTGCAAAAAAGGATTGTACAAGTCAAACAGATGACGGTGATACTCAATGTCAAAGCCCTGCCACTTGAAACAGATGCTTTTATCCGCCTGACGGGCGAATTTTATGTGGCGCTTACGCAAAGAGCTTAAAGCAATGTGCCATGCTATTCGATTGTTGAAATACAGATCGATGTCGCCGCATTCTCTTTGCAGCGGGCTTTCATAACATGTGGCTATCCCCTGCCCTTTCTGCAGCACCGGACTCAGGCCTTTTTCACGGTAGATATTATACAGTTGCTCTATTACGCCGTTCATCTTAATGTTTCTGCGCTCAACGGCGTCTGACTCGGCCGCCCATTTTATCAGGAGAGCCTGCGGCGGAAACTTGTCTTCGGGCAAAAGCGACAGACCATGAAAGGCCAAGGCAGTAACGGTGTGCTGACGTGAGAGGCGGTAAACACCGTTCCACTCTACATCTGACAGACAGAATGCCGAAACGTCTTCAGACATCTGTCCCCACAAGCCCGCCCTTACGAGCAGCAGCAATGCGTTGCGCAATTTCTCCACGTTATTGTCTTTCTTTTCTATTTTCATTCAGATATTCAAATCATAGCAACAGGCCAAACTCTTTCCATTCGGCAATCTGTCGCTCTATGTCATTAGCAGCCACTTCTTTATCTATATCGAAATTTTCGCATAAATAATCAGACAGCATGTCAGGAGTGGCTCCGCCTTTCTCCACCTGCTGCCATAACAGGGCAGCTGTGCGGTTAAGGCTGTATACATCGCTCATATTTACATTTTCGCCAGAAACATCAACAATCATATACTGACTGCCGATTTTTCTGAGTTTAAGTCCCTGCTTAGGGCTCAATATCATTTTATCCATTTATATGTTATGTCGTATGTTTTAAAATTTCTTTCCGGATACTATCGACGACACCGTAAGAACAATTATCTTAAAGTCGAGCCACAACGAACGCTCGCGCAGATATTTAAGATCCATCCTCAGGCGCTCAAGCATCTTTTCCATAGTATCGGTGTATCCGTTATAGAGTGTTGCCGGTGAGAATAGTCCCGGCTTTATCTGGTAGAGAAGCTCATAATCAGGATTAATGGCTGTTATCTTGTCGACAAAAAACTTACGTTCAGGTCGCGGACCGACAAAGCTCATTTCTCCTTTAAGAACATTCCAGAACTGCGGAAGTTCATCGAGATGATGCTCACGTATAAATTTTCCAACTTTAGTCAACCGCATGTCGTCTTTCTGACACAATGCAGGTCTGCCGTCCGATTCAGATTTTACCACCATCGAGCGAAACTTATACAAGGTGAACGGCTTGCCGCCCTGCCCTATACGTTCTTGTTTAAAAATAGCCGGACCTCCATCCTCATGCTTTATCATAATATAAATCACTAAAAAAGCTGGCGAGGTAACTATCAACGCCACAAAACTGCCGATTACATCAAAAAAACGTTTAAGCATACGCGCAATAATAGTCGTCTTATTACGCTTACAATGATTGCCTTCACTCATGTTTATTTCTATTATTGTTTAGTTTCATTTATCATTTTATTGTATATATCCAGACATCTGGCTATCATTTCGTCTTTCGTAAACAGATGCTTGTATCTGTTAAGCGCTCCTTCAGAATATTTATCATAAGCCGATTTGCTTTCCACCACAGTTTCTATTGCCTTTGACAGTTCGTAGGCACTGCCCGGAGACACATTGATGCCCGACTGCTCATGAGCATTGACCCAGGACACTCCCGAATGAGGAATGTTTGTAGCTATCACTGGCTTACCGCACGACATGGCTTCGATCTGTACTATGCCAAAAGCCTCAGTTTTCTGAACACTACTGAGACAGAACACATCGCAGGCGCCATAATAAGAAGGAAGATCCTCGTCGCTGACACGGCCGAGCAGCTCGACCTTTCCCTGAAGCTGCATATCGTTAATCTCGTTCTGCAACTCATCGCGCAGCGCACCAGTGCCGCCGATAAGTATCATGTAGTTGTCCTTAAGATATTTAGCCGCGGCAACGAGAAAGGCATAACCCTTGTAAGTTACGAGTCTTCCTAAAGAGAAAATGATTTTCTTGCCTTTATACTTATTCTTTATGGCCTTTACTCTTGCGGGATCAGGGGCCATCGGGTCGACGCCAATCGGCAGACATATTGTCTTTTGCTGCACGTTGCGTAAGAACGGCGACTCCGACAGATACACAGGCGACGTGCCCACGATTACGTCGGCACGCTTAAGCAACCATTTTTGCAGAGGCATATACAACTTGAGCAACATCCTCTGTTTCTGGATGTCGCTGTGCCAATGGAGCACCACCTTTCCTTTATAGCCCGACAGGAGCAAAGCCAGACAGGCCATAGGGTCAGGATGGTGTACATGGATGATGTCATACTGTCCCTGCACTTTCCTTAACGCAAAGATCATCGCGGGAGAAATCATAGTCGCTGCAACCTTGATTAATGTGTGGCTGCAGAAAATCTTTGCATGATCATTCACAGAAACAGTTCTACTCGCGCCATGAGTGGCGGCACACATCATATCGCAGTCGACGCCGCGCTCTGACATACCGGTCATCAGGTCGTATGCCACTTTCTCCACTCCGCCGCTTATCGGGTAGAACTTACCTAATTGTAATACTTTTAAATTTTTATTAATCATATAAGTTTTTCTCTCGGCAAAAATCAAAAAACAGATTAAATCATCTGTGTTTATTAATTGAAGTTCAGTTAATTTGATTGGCAAAAATCATTCATCACAACAAATCTTGATGATGAACAATAACCTCTGGATAATTACGGCGTATATATCCGCCCAGACTGTTATAAGTAAGTCCAAGACGTTTTGAAATCGACTTAAGACTCTCGGGCGTTGTTTCATACAGTTTCATTGCCTCTGAATATTTTTCAACACTTCTGCTATACACCTTTTTTCCTGCGGTTGATCGTATCATTCCCTGATTCTCTAACAAATCTGACTCATGTTTGCTAAGATAATCACGGAACACTTCTACATGTAATCCGAATTCGGAAGCCACCTTCGACACGGGGCGGGGATGTTTCCTCAGGCTTTCTATTGCGTCGGCATATTTTGCCGCCACACTCTTAAGGCGTTTCTTTGCCTTGCGCAAGTCAGTGTTTTCGTCAACATCTCCTGTAATGCCCAGATGTTCAAGAACAAGGTCTTTATGCCATTTATGCAGATAAGAACGCAGCCCTTCAGCCGAAACGCCTGTACGGCTGGCTATGTCCTTCATTGTCATTGCCGTGTTCTTATACAAGTCTAAGGCTTCAGCATATTTCCGCTCTGTGGCCTGCGAGGGCTTGTATGTACGGCCGTTGCCTGTCATCTTTCCAAAGGTCTTTGTAGCTTCTGAATTTTTACGTTCCTTACGTTTTTCCTTAAGTATATCACTGTGATAAAACCTCATGTGCTGGCTGAATCCGCTGAGGGAGACATTACACCGTTCTGATATTTCAGACATGGTCATATCCGTATTTTTATACATCTCCACAGCCTCCGCATACTGTTTTATGCATTTGTTACGTGCTCCATGAACTATGCGGTCGTTTATGCCAAGCCTTTTGCGCACCTGGTCACGCCATACCAGCGTGTCATGATAATGTATGCGCATAAAATTCGTCAATGCCGTTGCGCCTACACCATATTTGCGCGCTATCTGTGAAATGTTCAGATCAATAAAAGCCAGCGAATCACAGGCTGCCACCGCATCTTTATATTTTGTATGGGCATTTATATTTTGTTTTCCTGTTTCAATAATCTTTACTGACTGCAAACTTTCATCGTTTACAGAAATTCTGTTGCGTCGTAAGACCAGTTCTCGCCAATAACGTCTTAGATAACTGCCCAAGCCTCCAACAGACACATTACATTCTTCAGCGATTTTCTTTAACGGTTTGTCTGTCTTCTCATAAAGTTTTACTGCCTTTTCATACTTTAAGTGCAATGCCTGACGGCGTAAAATTACAGCTTTCTCTCTTTTTGTTAATAAATTACATTCTGCCTGATATTTTTCACGGGTACTCATAAATTAATTAGTCATCCCTTAAAAATATTATTATCTACTGTTATTCAGTAATTTAATCA
>ENA-OZHK01000318-OZHK01000318.1-human-gut-metagenome-genome-assembly--contig:-NODE-318-length-15038-cov-4.966495_pt1 | contig 15038 bp, 8 predicted proteins | sample MGYA00244048_ERZ653690 | MGnify/ENA primary metagenome ERZ653690 (study PRJEB26926, sample SAMN06165197) | human gut metagenome | biome: ENVO:00009003; feature: ENVO:2100002; material: ENVO:00002003...
AGAGTAGCTGACTACGGATCAGCCGGTTACAGGTTTGAATCCTGTCGCGGTCACTGAGGTCTTCACTTTCAAACGGTGGAGACCTTCTTTTTTGTATGCCACTGCATGATACATAAAAAAGAACCTGACATCGCGGTTGTGATGTCAGGTTCTTTTTGCTCAATGATCAAGTCTTTTTGACTGAAAGATCAAGTTCTTTTTTCCGATCATTCAAGTTCTTTTCCAGATTCGTCAGGTTCTTTTTTCCGTGCTATAATTTCCGGTAACCTGCTTTACTCTGTGCGGATAACGGCCCTATACTCCGGAATAAGCTCTACGCTCCTGATCTGACATACGGCACGTTTCCCTGTAAAATCGGGAACCGCTTTTCCAGGCAGATCTGCCATGAAAGGGGCGTCTTTGGCCAGCGGACGGAAGTAGAAGCTCATTTCATTACTCTCCAGCGCCTGGCGGAAACGCTTCATGCCGATAACCCAAGGTGCTCCGTAATAGAAATGGTCCAGAACCATCTCTCCTCCGATGAACGCCATACCTACATCACCCACATAGTTGACACGCAGGAAGTATTCGTTTACCTGTGGGAATTCGGGTTGTCCGGCACGGACAGTCATTCTCCGGGCACCTACCTTTTTCCATTCTACAGAAGGGATAACCGGATCTACTTCGGTCCACTGCTGTTTCCAGCCGGCAGCCGACGGATACAGCACATAGCCGATACGGTTTTCTCCCAGACTCAGCAAAGTACATTTTCCCTTTTCCGGCAAGACTGTAGCCGAGGTTATCAATACCTGGTTATCCAGCTTTACCAGATTCAAAGCCTGCGCGCGCGTCAGGGTGGTGACCTTTATTTTCCGGCCCGAGCGTGCCTTTACCATGAATGTGCTTTCCAGTCCCGGCCGGGGCGTATAGATATGCTTCCCTCCTTTCAGCGTCTGCCTGTCGAAACAATATTCCGTATCCATACCTTCAGGGGCAAAGAATATATAATGGTCGCATCCGTCCTCTTCTATCCGGGTCAGAAGCTGGGCGGTGGCATACTTCAGCAGTACATCGTCCATGTGCAGGTTGAAAGGCAGGATGACACTCTCATCCTTTTTCAGGGTAAAGGTTCCGTCGCTCGGAATCATGAGCGGACCGCCTGGCAGGTCCAGCTTGAGCCGAAGTCCGGTCTGGTCTGTACGTGCCGTGTCATGATCCTGGAAATTGGTCATGAACACAAAGCCCGATCCGTCCTTCACGCGTACAGCATACCGCAACGTAGTACGGTCGGCAGGAGTAATCTTCTCATACCCTTCGGGCAGGACGGTCTGCATCGGTGCCAGCAGGTAGCCGAAATCCTTCACGAAAGTATGGAGCAGACGCAGGCATCTGTATGAGTCTCGTACCTGTCCGAACTCTCCCACCGGCGCCTGAAAGTCGTAGGATATTTTAGGGACACCCATCGGTTCGTCGCTGAAAAAGCCTACTCCGTCACTCCGTTTGGGTGTCGACCCACCGTGATACATATAATAGCCTATGCCGTTGGCACCGCTTCCCAGGGAACGGACCATCAGGGCTTCGGCGGCTTCGGCAGTAACTACGGGCCGGCGCGAATAGATCATCTGGATTCCTACCCCCATCTCTGCGCAGAACGACGGATAAGCGTCGGTATCATAGCGCACAGGAGCATAGTCGGGATTATGCTGTATATCCTTGAAGAGGCAGAACGGTGACATCGCCACCTTTCCCCAGAACGGATATGTATAGGCTGCAGTTACGGGAATCACCTCGTTGTCGATGATGGCTGCGTTTCCCCACCCCGTAGCCGTATAGAGAGGAGTTATCATGCCTTCCTCTACAGCCATCCGCTTCAGGGTACGCATATGCAGTTCGCCCAGTTCGGCGGTTGTTATCTTCTTGTCCTGCACCCCTACACCGACCATCGTGATGGAAGAGTCGTAGGTGGCGGCTGTCATGTCTTTCTTTTCTCCTGGATAGCAGATAGCCCAAGGAGCGGCCGAGTGCTGGTGCTCATTTTCTATCTGGATACCGATGACGGGACCTCCGTCCTTGTAATAAAGGCCCTCAAGCTGCAATGCTATCTGATGATACAGGGATTTCACGCATTTCAGGTAATTGGCATCGTTCGAACGCACCTCCAGAGGTTTTGCGAAGAGCCAGTCGGGTAAGCCTCCGTTACGGATTTCTCCATGACAGAAAGGACCGATACGGACTATTACGGGCATGTCGTGTTTCTGGCACAGGCGTACCAAACGGCGCAAGTCCTTATTTCCTGTCCAGTCGAACACTCCTTCCTTTTCCTCATGGATGTTCCAGAACACATACGTGGAAATTACCGTAAGTCCTCCGGCCTTCATTTTCAGGATAGCGTCTTCCCACTGTTCTGCCGGATACCGGCAATAATGGAATTCACCCATAGCCGGAATGACCGGAAGGTTGTCTTCCATCATGTAGAAACTGTTGAAACTGATGTTCCCTCCCGTCGGAGAACTACCGCCCAGATTGAGATGCCCTGAACGGATTTCACGGAAAGTGTCCGGAACCTTCACTTCATATACCTGCTGGGCAGATACCGGAAGCATACCCTCCACTCCCAGAGCAAAGGTACACGCCATTATATAACTTACATATCTTCTTTTTTTCATTGTTCTGTCCATTAAAATTCCTTACAGATTACATATTTTCACTTACTTTGATGTACGACCGTAATGCCTGGATTCCCTGATGGTTGTTGTCCATCGCTTCAATCTCTTCCAGAAATTTCAAAGCCTTCTCCCTGTCACCCAGCCCCCAGTGTCCGAGAGCCATCATGTACTTGCAGTGGATTACGTTCCGGGCGTCCAGATTGTCTTCCCAAATCAGCAGGTCGGGCAGCGATACGGCAAAATAATCCATTTTCACCTTATCGAACAGGTGCTTCTCACCATATGAAACCAATTTATGGAAACGGCCGTTGGCCTGACCGCTCCTTCCCAGTTTCAGTAAAGCCAATCCCTGGTAAAAAATCTTGTCCGGCTTCGCATCATTATAATAAAGTGCAGGAGCCGGTTCGGTAGGACCGGCAGTAGCCTTTTCCCAACATTCCATCGCTCTTTCCATCTGGCCCATCTTTTCATAGGCACATCCCATGAAATAATAGAAATCGTTTTCCTGTGCGCCATACAGCTTACCTTCACCCAAGTGAGGAGGATAGACAAGACACTCTTCCAATATATCTGCAGCTTCCTTGAACCTTCCCTGTACCAGAAACTTCTTTGCCAGTTCCACCCGGGCAAACTGATACTGACCCGAAACCTTCCCTTCACCTCCTTCCCAAGGATGAAACACATGCTTGTCAATCAACTCCTTGGCTACCTCAAATTTACCTGTCTGGTTCAGTAAGGTGATTTCTTCCAGCGTAAGGTCGTCACGGCAGGCTATCAGCTCCGGATATTTCTGCAGGAATTCCAGCCGGTCCTTATGCGGACGGTGCATCCGTTTATAGAGCTGGTCCAGTTCCATCAGGATACGTGCGTCGCCCGTATCCAGCCGGAAAGCCTTTTCCATGTATTCCAATGCTTTATACGGTGAATTCATCTTGTTGAAATAGGCTAGCGCCAGGTTACGCCATACCGTAGGGAAGCTGTCATCCAACCGGGCCGAATATTTCCACGCCTCTACCGCCAGGTCATATTGGCGCTTGTCGTAATACAGGTTGCCCAGATAATAAGGAGCTTTTGCGTCTCCAGAATTCCGTGCCATGGCGCACTGAAGGGCCAATATAGCTTCCAGACGGTTAGGAAAACAGCAGTCGGCACGCATGGCGGCTGCTTTCCGCAATATACCGTCGGCTTCGTCCGATCCGGCCTGGACCAGGCACCATCCCCAGTAATAGTAGGTCATCGGTGTTACCGCCCCTTCCCGCTCGGCCAACTGCCAAAGTGCCGCTGCTTCTTCCAGGCATCCGGCATTGCAGTAGTCCAGAGCTACCTCGTCATAATTATGAGGCTCACGGCGCATCAGATCCTTAAAGCGGTCCAGAACTTCATTACTGCCGGTAATCAGGTATTTCTCATACAGGCATCCGAAATTGAACAGATCTATCGAGAGCGAGTCTTCGATCCATCGCAAAGCTTCATCCGTCCTGCCACATTTACGCAAGACAGCCGTTTTCAAGGCACGTGCCTTGTGGTTGTGCCAGTTGCGGACCAATGAACGTTCTATTTCATCCAGAGCGTCTTCCAGTCTGCCCTGCATGAGCGAAATCTGTGCACAGGCAAAATAACCGGCATCCTGCCAGGCAGCGTTCCAGCACGATTTATAGAAGTGGTCATAAGCCTCGCTGTAACGGCCCTGATACTTCAGAGTCAGTCCCAGATTATAGATCGGTTCTCCGTCATAAGGATTCGGATTACGTTTCTGCAGGACCTTCACCGCCGTTCTCAGGTAAGGTTCGGCTTTGAGGAACCGTCCCTTACGGATATACCAAAGGCCCAATGCATTGTTGTTGCGTACATCCAGCGGATCGCGGCGCAGGGCTTCCTTGTAATAGTCGACCGGGTTATAGGTGGCATGACGGTATTGTTCCAGATGCAAGCCCGTAAGGTAAAGCTGTTCGGTGGTCTTGATTTCTTCCGGAAGCAGAGCAGCTTCGGCAGCATCGGGAATAGGCTTCACTTCATCGGGTTCGGCATGCCAGTTCAGCAGCTCTTTTCCTCCGGAAGTGATTTCCAGCGTCAGGCAGTCGAACCGTTCCCCCTTCACGTCGACCGTGCGGTCGAATATTTCCTCCGGACTGATATCCGTTTCCTGATGGAAGAAGATTTTTCCCCCGTCGCTTTCCAGAGTTACGCACACACGGAGTGCGGAGGTTGCGAAAATCTTGATCCGTACCGCACCGTCGCCAGCAGGATCGATGTTCAGCAACAAGTCTTTGCTGGCATTCTTCACGATTCCCAGTTCCCTGTAAGGCAAAAAATACTGGACAAAACTTTTTTCCTCATAAGGTTGGAGCCAGGTAAAGTCGGGCTGGTTTTCGGTATACACACCAGCCATCAGTTCAATATACGGTCCGTCCTCGTCGGTTAGGTTACGGTCCCAGGCACGTCCGAAGTCACCGTTACCCCACGTCCACTGTTTCTTGCCCGGAGAGACATGGTGGTTGGCTACATGCAGCATGCCACCGTGCGTATCGTTTTCATAACCTCCTTCAAAGTCGAAACGGGAATTGACTGCCATATATGATGTAGGCACTTTGATGTTCTTGTAGTTTGAAATGTCCACGCCAGCCGAATAGTCCATCTTGTAGTATGTTCCCGTTGCAATGGGGAAACTGGATACGGCACGTTTGCCGTGGTCGAATACAGCATTGATGTCGGGCGGGAACACGCTCTGGTAATAATCATTTACAGCTACGGCCGGATTTGCCCACCACAGGAAAGTCTGTGGCATGTCTGTACGGTTATACACTACCCCTTTGATTTCCAGATACGCATGTCCGGGCCTCAGGGTAAATCCTGCCATTCCTTTCTGATGGAACATCCGTTCCATTTCATTTACCCACACGGTCACACTACCGTCGGGGTGCTCCTCGATGGTAGAATCAACGGGCATAAACGTACTCGGACGGTGATGCTGGGGCCAGTTGAACTCGATACCTCCCGAAATCCAGGGCCCTGCCAGTCCTACCAGCGCCGGTTTGATCACGTGATTATAGTAGATGAAATGACGCCGCTTGATCTTGTCATAGGCCATCTGTACACGTCCGCCCAGCTCGGGCAGTATCATCACCTTGATGTATTCATTCTCCAGAAAGACGGCATTGTATGTTTTGTCTTTCTTTTCGTCCGATATGGACTCGATTACCGGATACGGATATACCGCTCCACTGCTTCCCTGATACACACGCTTTTCAAGGAATATCGGATTCTTTTCAGGTCTGCCCACTTCGTAAGTGGGGATTACAACCTGCTCTCTCCAGGCTTTTACCATCGTTATATCTATTTTTTTGTCTGTTTATATCAGTTTACCTGACAATTATGTCATACAAGTTTTTCCGTTACGCAGGCCATCTGTTTTATCAGAAAGCCTGGTCTGACTACCTTTCCTTTATCAGTTCCTTCTCCAGCATTTCCAATGACTTCCCTTTGGTTTCAGGCAGACGGTACAGGAAGAATATGTATCCTGCACCGCAAACCAGCGCATATATCAGGAACGTTCCGCTACTACCCAACGCGCTGTTCAGCAAAGGGAAAGTATACGTAAGTATGAAGCAGGCCGTCCATAAGGCGAAGGTGCAGACCGCCATGGCCACCCCTCTGATACGATTGGGAAAAATTTCCGACAGAAGTACCCAGGTCACAGGCCCCAGAGACATGGCGTAACAGGCAATGGCCGCCACTACCAGTACCACCATGAACAGGCCGCTCACCTGGAAAAAGTAGCAGATTCCCAATATAAGATAGATGCCAGCCAGACTTCCCGCACCCAGTAGCATCAGGGCACGGCGTCCTATGCGGTCTACCGTAAAGATGGCTACAAACGTGAATATCACATTGGCTATGCCGGTCACAACGATGTTGAAAAGGACATCGCCTATCGAATATCCGGCCGACTGGAATATTTCTTGCGCATAATTGAAGATGACGTTGGTACCGCACCATTGCTGGAAAACGGCTACAATGACTCCCAGTACCAGTATCTTGCGAAAAGGTTTACCGAACAATGTTGCCAGTCCGGCTTTTCCACGCGTTTCGGATACTTTCTTCATTATTCCCAGTTCCCGCTCGGCATATGCCAGACCGGCAATCTTGAACAGGATCTCACGAGCTTTATTACGCTTCCCCTTCAAAGCCAGCCAGCGGGGACTCTCCGGGATGAAGGACAGCAGGATAAAGAAAGCGGCAGCGGGGAAAGCAGCTCCCCAGAACATCCAGCGCCATCCCATCTGTCCGTTCCATGACGCAGATATATCTGCCGGCGAAAACTCAGCCGGAATAGGTTCGGCTATCAGCCAGTTCACTGTCTGTGCGGCCAGAATACCCAATACGATAGTCATCTGATTAAATGATACCAGTTTACCCCGAACCGCAGCAGGAGCTACTTCGGCTATATACATGGGCGATAAGGCCGAAGCGATTCCGATGCCGATACCTCCTGCAAAACGTGCAACAAGAAAACCGGCAAAATGCCCGGCGGCTCCCGTAGCATAGGCTGAAGCAAGAAAGATGAAAGCCGAAACAAAAAGAAGCGGCTTACGTCCGTAACGGTCGGCCAGCATACCGGTGAGCATGGCGCCGATGAGACAACCCAAAAGGGCTACACTCATGGCCATACCTTGCAAGGCCGGACTGTCCGAAATGTCAAAATACAATTCATAGAAAGGTTTGGCTCCACCTATTACCACCCAGTCGTAACCGAACAGCAGACCTCCCAAAGCCGAAACCAGGCAGATAAAATAAACGAACTTCCTGTTATAGTTTTCCATGTACCGATTAATTTAAAGTTGACATCACAAATATAGGAGAAAGATACAAGGTGTAAAATGGACTTTTTTTCTCTATACATGGACAATCTTCTTATTCTGTAGGTATACACCGTATGTAAATTCCGTATATTTGCAAAAACCTCAATACTTTTATTCATGATCAAACTCAAGGACGGATTCCATGGAGAAAGGACCATTGTCATTCCCCCCATGATTATCGGCATCATGGAAAGAGACCCTTTGTTGTCGGCATTACATATTACCGATATAGGGTATTATCCGAGGGCCTGTCACCATTACCGCGAACGGGAAAAGGCCATCAACCAATACGTATTCATCTATTGCATAGACGGTGCCGGATGGTACCGTACAGGCGGACATGAATACCGTGTACACGCCAACCAGTATTTCATCCTGCCCGCCGGATCTCCTCATGCCTATGGTGCCGACGAAACCGAACCATGGACTATCTACTGGATACACTTCAAAGGGACGCTGGCTCCGTACTACGCCCGTAATGTAAGCCAGCCTGTCGACGTCAGACCCGAAGCACACTCCAGAATCAGTCAACGTATCAATCTTTTCGAGGAAATATTCAATACACTCAAGAACGGTTACAACAATGAGAACCTCCATTACGCTTCGTCACTCTTCCATTATTACCTGGGTTCACTCAGGTACCTGCAGCAATACCGGAACGCCGGGAGCAACGGGCTGGATGAAAACGATATAGTGGAGGCAGCCATCCATTATATGAAGGAAAACATAGAAAAGCACCTTACACTTCAGGAAATAGCTGCTCATACAGGATATTCTCCCTCACATTTTTCCATGCTGTTCAAGAAGAAGGCAGGTCATGCACCACTCTCCTATTTTAACCTGCTGAAAATCCAGCAGGCCTGTTTCTTGCTGAATTCCACAGATATGAAGATCAATCAGATATGTTATAAGGTAGGCATAGAAGATACCTATTATTTTTCTCGTCTGTTCAGCAAGATCATGGGAGTATCTCCCAAAGAGTTCAGACTTGCTCAGAAAGGATAGAATGTCTTCGGTATGTAATTGTAGAGATATCAATCTGTAGGAAGGAAAGTAGATGCCAGACTATGAACAAATCTGGCATCGGATTATTACGAAAATGTGTTTCCGTCCGTTTCTCTTTCGCTCCTGGGCATAGATTTGGGAGCAGATACTCCGGGAGATAATGAAAATGCGTATGTAGCTGAAGGTTGCCGGTATGCTAATGTGGGATTATATAAAAGTTTTTTTAAGGACAGCCTCGTGAGAAGTTGTCTTTAATGTATACTGATATATATAGTTTCCGATGATTTCTTCAGACTATTCGGAAATCCAACTGAAAACATTATCTTTGTTGGGCCTTTCACTGGAAAGACAAGTCACAAGAAAGAAACATATTGTTAATGAAAAGAATATTATATGCACTCTGCCTGTTTGCCATAGTAGGCTCCGGTTGTGGAAACCATAGCAAAAAAGAATCTGGCAGTCAGGTGGATACTATAGTCACAGATACCGAAAGAAGCAGAATTGCTCCCCGATATGCACAAGGCTTTGATGTAACTTATACGTCGGATGCCTGCCTGCTCGACATTCATGACCCTCAAAAGGAAAAAGGTGAATCTTTCCACTATGCCTTGGTGCCGCGTGGCAACAAGCCTTCCGACATCCCGGAGGGCTATACGGTCATAGAAACTCCTGTAAAAAGCGTTATCTGCATGACCTCACTCCAGTTATCCAACTTTATCAAGCTTGATGCTCTGGATGCCGTAGCCGGCATTACCAGTACCCGGCATCTGTTCAATGAAGAAATGAGCCGTCGGTTGGAGGAAGGAAAAGCCCATAAAATAGGGATTGAAGGGAATTTCGACAACGAAGTGATTATCGGAATCAATCCCGATCTTATTCTCATATCTCCTTACAAACGCGGGGGATATGACGCGTTGAAAGAAGTGGGCATTCCCTTGATTCCACATTTGGGATACAAGGAAATGACACCACTGGCACAAGCGGAATGGATCAAATTTGTAGGCCTGTTATTGGGACAGGAGGCTAAGGCCAATGAAACATTTGCTGCTATTGAAGAGCATTACCGGAAACTGTTGAAGCTCACGGCAGATGTAAAGAAACGCCCGGTAGTGTTCAGCGGTGAACTGAGAGGAGGAAACTGGTATGCGCCGGGTGGGAAAAGTTTCCTTGCGCAACTGTTCAAGGATGCCGGAGCAGATTACTTCCTGAAAGACGATACCCGTTCGGGAGGAGTCACACTGGATTTCGAGACAGTCTACAGCCAGGCCGCCGATGCCGATTACTGGCGTATTGTCAACAGCTATAACGGTGAATTTTCATATGAAATACTGGAAAAGGAAGACAACCGCTATACCGACTTCAAGGCTTTCCGTACCAGACATGTCATCTACTGTAACATGCGTGAAAAACCTTTCTACGAGAGTATGCCGGTAGAACCGGAAGTGGTGCTAAGTGATCTGATCAAAGCTTTTCATCCTCAACTATTACCTGATTATCAACCAAAATACTATGAACTGTTAAAGTAATAAAGCAACGAAATACGCATGAAACGTCCTGCCGCCTTCTATATGCTGTTGATAACAGCTTCCATCTTCGTATTCTTTTTCCTGAACCTGATATTGGGTTCGGTCTCCATTCCGTTCCATTCCATATGGAGCATTTTATGGGGAAGCGAAAATGAAAGCATTATCTGGCAGAACATTATCTGGAAATCACGTGTACCGCAGGCACTTACCGCCTTGGTAGCAGGAGCCGGACTTTCAGTGAGCGGCCTCCAGATGCAGACGGTTTTCCGTAATCCGTTGGCTGGACCTTCTGTGTTGGGTATCAGTTCGGGAGCCAGTCTGGGCGTCGCCTTTGTGGTGTTGCTCTCGGGCAGTATCGGAGGGGTGGCATTAAGTCAGGTAGGTATCATCGGTGAAATTGCACTGACCGTAGCTGCCATTGCCGGAGCTCTTCTGATTATGGCCTTGATTGTTTTCGTTTCACAAAAGGTGAAAGGTAACGTGACACTTCTCATCATCGGTGTAATGATAGGCTATGTGGCCAATGCCGTTATCGGTGTACTGAAATTCTTCAGCGTGGAAGAAGACATACGTGCCTATGTGATTTGGGGACTAGGCAGTTTCGCTAGGGTTTCGGGCGACCAGATGACGTTGTTCATCTGCCTGATGGCGATACTCCTTCCTCTCTCTTTCCTGCTGATCAAGACTTTGAACCTGCTCCTGCTGGGGGATGCCTACGCCCGAAACCTCGGACTGAACATCAAACGGGCACGCCTGCTGGTGATTACCTGCTCGGGAGTACTGGTGGCAATCGTGACAGCTTATTGCGGCCCGATCATTTTTCTGGGACTGGCTGTCCCTCATCTGTGCCGGGCCATTTTCCGGACGTCCGACCATCGGATTCTGATGCCTTCCTCCCTATTGGCAGGGGCTTCACTCGCCCTTCTCTGCAACCTGATAGCCCGTATGCCGGGATTTGAAGGGGCATTGCCAGTCAATTCTGTCACTGCACTGATAGGTGCGCCGGTCGTAATCTCTGTATTGTTTAATAAACGCCGTAACGATATGAACGAATGATGAAACAAGATACCATACATATAAAAAGACTGACCATCGGCTATACCGGAAAGGGGAATATAAAGACGGTGGCTGAAAACATTGATGCAACCATCCATAGCGGTGAACTGACATGTCTTTTAGGTGCCAATGGTGTAGGAAAGTCTACCTTGTTGCGTACGTTATCCGGCTTCCAACATCCGTTGGGAGGCGAAATCGAGATTATGGGAAAACGGCTGGAAGATTATACCGACAAGGAGCTGGCTACTGTAATTGGAGTTGTACTGACCGAAAAATGTGACTTACGGAACATGACGGTCGAAGAACTGGTAGGAATGGGAAGAAGTCCGTATACCGGTTTTTGGGGCCGGTTGGGAAAAACAGACAGACAAGTGGTAGACAAGGCCATCGGTATGGTCAGAATTGAAAACCTGCGCCACAACATGATGCATCGGCTGAGCGACGGAGAACGGCAGAAGGTAATGATAGCCAAGGCTCTGGCCCAGGAAACACCAGTCATATTTCTGGATGAACCGACTGCTTTTCTTGACTTTCCGAGTAAAGTGGAGATTATGCAGCTACTGCAGCACTTGTCACGCTCCATGAACAAGACAATCTTCCTCTCAACACATGATTTGGAGCTGGCCTTGCAGATTGCCGACAAGATCTGGCTCATGGACCGGCAGAAAGGTGTTACGATAGGGACTCCCGAGGATTTGTCGCTCGATGGTTATCTGAGCAGTTTCTTCATGCGCAGAGGAATCAGTTTCGATATGGAAAGCGGCCTGTTCCGGATTGATAATGAATTCCGGAAGCAAATACGTCTCACCGGAAAAGGAAACAGGTTCGCCATGGCCCGCAAAGCCTTGCAACGGAACGGTATCCATGCCGATACCGGGTGTGTATCAGACTGCTGGATTGATGCTGGCGATGAAAATTCCCGTAATTTCATTGTACATACCTCAGATAACCAGACCGTTTCCGCACATAACATAGAAGAAATGCTGCAAATTGTTTCCGATTTGTAGCCTGGGAATCATTAATTGCTGGAAATCAGATGCGGTAGGCAATATTCCCTTCTTCGTCAATAAGGAATATGTTCAGCTTTCCTTCCGGCAACAGAGAAGCGCAATGGCTCATGCAACGCTTCAGCAGCAAAGGGAAAAATAACCGTGCATCATCATCGGATAGCAGATTCCATAATTCGCGGGCCAAGGTAATACCATCAATGACAGCTATCGCCCGTGGGGAACAACCGGCTTCCCGAGCCAGCTGCTTCAGAAAGGCCTTATTCATCACAACCTTTTTGCTGTGTGTGTCCAGATTACCCTCGGCCAGTTTGACAGCTTTCCCCAGCATGATCCCCATTGTAACAGAAGGTATTTCCAACTCTGCCGCAATTTTCAGTGTCTCTCCTATGAAATTACCGTAATGGATAAACGCCTGCGGGGGAAGATCGGGATATTCACACTTTACATACTTTTCGCTTTTCGCTCCGGAATTAATGACAATCCGTGAAGTACCTATGGCACATGCCACCTCCATCTCTCTCCGTATGGCATCAACAAACGCTTCGGAAGAAAAGGGTCGTACAATCCCCGACGTGCCGATAATGGAAATGCCGCCTGTAATCCCTAACTTCGGATTGAATGTACGGCTGGCCAGCTTCTCTCCTCCGGGAACAGAGATCGTTACATCCAATCCCTTCGGATAAAGCTTACTTAATTCGTCAGTCATCATCTGACGCGGAACGCAGTTTATGGCAGGCTCTCCAATCTCCAGACCAAGTCCCGGAAGTGTCACCTTCCCTACTCCTTCCCCTTGCAGAAACCGGATTTTACCGGCATCCGAGAAACGGACGGTAGCGAATACAGAACATCCGTCGGTTACATCCGGATCATCACCGGCATCCTTGACAACACATGCCGTAGCCCAATTGTCTCCGATAACAGTGGAAGCTACCGGCAAAGTCATTTCCTCCCCATCGGGGATACAAAAGGAAACCGACTGCTGTTCTTTCCGCTGCAACAACGCCAACAAAGCTGCCTTGGAAGCGGCAGTAGCACAGGCTCCAGTAGTATATCCGCTACGTAGTTCATAGAATCCGGGGAGATACTGTTCTATTTTTTTCCGTAATCCGTATTCTCCTGTCACAACAATAAATCCAGAGGGAAGTGGCGGACGTTTCACGGCAAAAACCGGTATTCCCAGTTCTTTAGCCGCTTCTACTTTCTCACGGAAACCACCCGACATACCACTTTCTTTAGTGAGGACGGCATCAGGGCGCAATTGTTCCAACAGTTTCCTCTCCGATTCACCTACATGATAGAATACAAGTTTGCCGGCATCAAAGCCTTGTTCCTTTGCCAATGATAGAGACTCATTCCTCTCCAGAATACGGAAACGGCAATCATGCCTTTCCCAAAATGGTTTCAGCTTACCGATAGTCTGCACCCCAGTAAGCGCTAATAACCGGTCTATCCCCCTTTCCTCCAGCTTGCGGACTGCATCTTCATAATCTTCACACCATACAATGTCATCAGTGCGTGGAGGATATACTCGTTCCAGACGTATAACCGGCAGGTGAAGTAACTCCCCGACTTTGGCAACCGTGGCATGAAGACGGACGGCAAAAGGATGGGCAGCATCGACCAGCAGACGGATTCCATTTTTCTGGCAGCAGGCAGTCATTTCATCTTCATCCATCCCTCCTGTAACCCGTATTCCATGACGGGACACGATTTCCTGCATTGTCCCTTTGGTAGAATAATAATAGTTTTTCCCCGCTTCATCGGCAACCTTGGCGGCTATGCGTCCTTCGGTAGTTCCCCCCAATATCAGAATCATTTGCGGAACAAGTGTTTGAATTCATGGGCATAGAGTCTTGACAGGCCTTGACGGTTGTCGATAGCCTCCCCTACGACCAATAATGTTGTTAACGTCAGATTATGTTCACGGACAATCGCAGCCAGATCCTTCAACTGTCCACGATAGATTTTTTCTTCTTTCCAGGTCAGCTTGTAGCAGGCTGCAACCGGTGTTTCAGGAGGATAGGCCTGAAGCAGTTCTTCCTGTACCTGCTCTACAATGGCTGCACTCAGGTAGATGCACATGGTACTTTGCGACTGTGCCAGCTTATGAAGCTTTTCCTTCTCGGGCATGGGTGTACGGCCTTCTCCACGTGTCAGGATGATGCTCTGTACCTTTTCCGGTATAGTGAACTGTGAACGCAAGGCAGCTGCGGCGGCCTGGAACGATGAAATCCCCGGAGTTATGTGATAGCTCATGCCATACCGGTCAAAAAATGCCATCTGTTCCTGGATGGCTCCATAGATACAGGGATCGCCTGTATGCAGCCGGACGATGAACAGACCTTTGTCATAAAACTCTTTCATCAATGCGAACTGTTCTTCCAGGTCCATTCCGGCCGAACTTCTTACTACAGCACCTTCCTTGGCATAATATGTGAGCTCACGAGGTACCAGACTGCCGGCATAGAGAACCAGATCAGCCTTTTCCAACATTCGTTTTCCACGGACAGAGATCAGTTCCGGATCACCGGGACCGGCTCCTACAATCTCGATATGCCCTCCCCGCATGACATCTTTATCCAAAGCTACCGCAAAGGTAAAGTTATTGCCTTCCGACAAAAGTCCTTTCTGCTTTTCCAGTACCAGCAATCCATTCTTGGCGCTTTTCAGCGCTACGCTTTCCGCTACGCCATAAACTCCTGTCACTTCGTGTACTTTCTCCGAAGGATTCGGGACTTTAATATCCTGCAATTCTTCTGCAGCATAGATACAGAGAGCAGACCCTTCCCACCGTTTGTGAAGCACTTCCAGTAAAGGTTCATCCTTCTTCATGGCAACAGAACCTACGGAAGCTATTGCCAGCGGTGACAAGCGGTTGGCTGCCATTATCTCTTCCATATATTGTGCCTGTCTCTTATACACATCTGACGCTGCCGA
>ENA-OZHK01000326-OZHK01000326.1-human-gut-metagenome-genome-assembly--contig:-NODE-326-length-14860-cov-6.681662_pt1 | contig 14860 bp, 10 predicted proteins | sample MGYA00244048_ERZ653690 | MGnify/ENA primary metagenome ERZ653690 (study PRJEB26926, sample SAMN06165197) | human gut metagenome | biome: ENVO:00009003; feature: ENVO:2100002; material: ENVO:00002003...
AGTACGGTCTCGTGGGCTCGGAGATGTGTATAAGAGACAGATGCTTAACCCCATGCCGCAATATTATCTTCAAATTTCTCAAAAAACAACAATATCAATAAAATTAAAATGGAAGAAAAAGCCGTTACAGGCAAATTTAAAGGTGACAGAGTGATATGGGCCGTGTTCTTCTTCCTCTGCATCATAAGCATCATTGAGGTGTTCAGCGCGTCGAGCAACCTGTCGTTCAAGAGCGGCAACTATCTCGGTCCGGTGCTGAAGCATGTTCTGCTGCTGGCTGTCGGCGTGATGGCCATGATAGCCACCATGAACGTAAAGTGCAAATACTTCAAGATGGTTACTCCTTTGGCTCTTGTCTTATCGTTCATTGGACTTATCGCCGTGTTATGTTTCGGCGAGAGTACCAACGGCTCTCAGCGCTGGCTGTCTATATTGAACGTACAGTTTCAGCCTTCTGAGTTTGCCAAGGGAGCCATAGTGCTTGCCACGGCGCAGATTCTCAGTGCCATGCAGACCCCAAACGGAGCAGACAAGCGCGCCTTTAAGTACATCCTTATCGTGTGCGTGTTTATCATTCCTCTCATTATGATCGAGAACCTTTCAACTGCGGCGCTGCTCAGTCTTGTCGTGTTGCTTATGATGTTCATCGGCAAGGTGCCCAAAGCACAGATCGGGCGGTTGCTCGGCGTCGTCATGCTTATTCTGATATTTGTAGTGTCCATGGTTATGATGTTAGGCCACGACAAGGAGAAGGAGAATATGGCGGCAGGCCAAAAGATGGCTATGACGGAAGAAGTAGCCAAGAAAGATGAAACTGTAGTAGAGAAGGTGTTCCACCGTTTTGACACGTGGAAATCACGTATAGACAAGTTCCTCGACAATAAGGAAGTTGCCCCTGAGGACGTAGACCTTGATAAGGATGCTCAGACGGCACATGCCAACATTGCCATTGCTTCGTCTAACATTGTGGGCAAGGGTCCGGGCAACTCGGTTGAGCGCGACTTCCTGTCACAGGCATTCTCCGACTTCATTTATGCCATAATAATCGAAGAGATGGGCATAGCCGGCGCGGCTTTTGTCTGTCTGCTCTACATCATCCTTCTTTTCCGCACGGCAACTATAGCCAACCGCTGTGTCAACACGTTCCCGGCGCTGCTCATCATGGGCTTTGCCCTGTTGCTTGTTGTGCAGGCCATGTTCAACATGGCAGTAGCCGTAGGCCTTGTTCCCGTAACAGGTCAGCCGTTGCCGCTGATAAGCAAGGGAGGAACTTCAACGATAGTCAACTGCGTTTACATCGGAGTAATTTTGAGCGTCAGCTATTCGGCAAAGAAGAAAGATGAGGACAACGGCTCTTTTGACGAAGCAAGTAAAGGCAAGTCAAGTATTGCCACAGCTTCGAAAAACGTTGCGTCAAAGTCTTCTGTTACCTTAGCTAAAATAGGATAATTGACATATTTGATATTTATAAAGTAGTCGCCTTCAGCCATTTAATGAAGGCGACTACTTTTTTATTATGCCGCCTGTGCCCAATCTTTATTTATGAAATCTTTGTAGAGATTCCTTTTTGTCCGGTGTTTGGAGTTTCATTATATGTCTTTTTGAATTGTGCTCCATATTATATTTTGTATAATAACAATTGTGGTATGATTGCGTTTTTTGAAGACAAAAAATGTAAGTTTGTCATTATTTGTTTAATTTTGTACCGACAAAGAATCTTAGTTTTTATGTTGAGGATAAAATATAGAAGTCTGATTACTTTTTTATTTGTGTATATTGCAGGTGCATTCATTGTTTTGTGTACTAATGGATGCAGTAAATCTAGTGCTCATAAAGACGGTTACAAATTGTTGGAAGACGGAATACGTAATTTCAATACCAACAACATTGTTAAGGCTTTTAGCGAGTTACAGCAAGCAGTGGTAGAATTTAAAAACAATGGTGACTTAGACGGACATTTTGAGGCTTGTGTTTATCTTGCAATGGTTTATGACCAGATAGGGCAGCGTGACCAGGCCTATAAGATACTCAACTCTATTGAGTTCAGAGATGTGCCTAATTATAAAAATTACAGTTCTCAATATTATCTTCGTCTTATGGGCTTTTATAAGGCCTTCTTTGATAAGAACTATGCTGAAGCAGAAAAGTTCACGCGCCATGCGATAGATTTCTCGCGAAAGAAATATCCGGGAGATGCCGCCTATATGTATATGGACATGGCTAACTTGGCTGAGTTTTATATCATGAGCGGCAAACGTGACAGCGCATGGATGGCTATAGCAGATTTAAAAGGTCAGAAGCCTGTAAAATATGATTTATATTTGTCCGAAATGTATTATTGCATAGGGCGCCTGTTTTATGATGCCCATCAAAAGGATTCTGCCTATCTATATTTCAACAAGAGTCTTAATGTCTCACGTAAGTATGATGCCTTTGACAATAAATTAGTTACGTTGGACATGTTGTCAAAATTAGACAGCATTGATAATAATCTTGTTTCTTATATAAGTCATAGACAGGCATACGACAGGCTGAAGGAAGAGATAAAGGGCAACGAAATACATTATAAAGTGGCGATGCTGCGTGAACAGCATAAGGTAGATATGATAAGACAGGAAGGCGAAAAGAGTAAGACTATATTTCTGCTTACCTTGTGCGTTATGTTCTTTCTTATTCTTGCTATGGCTGTTGTGTTCGTATATATTTATAAGTCAATCAAGATCAAGCAAAAGTTGGCATTGCTTGAAAAGCGCAATCTTGATGCGACGGTAGAAATGGAGCGGCTTGAAAAGGAACTGCTTCAGTTGAAAATTGCGAAACAGGGTGAAATGCTTGATCATACATACAAGGAGAATCTTGTGATGAGCATGAAACTTGTTGAAAAAGGTAAAGAGGCTGACAATATAAAACCATTGGAACGTCTTCTTAAGGAGATGGATAGAAACTTTATAAAGAAGGTAGAAACAGATTTCCCGCGATTGTCAAAAAATGATGTCCGCCTTATGTGCCTTATAAAGATAGGACTGCCGTCAAGCGAAATATCCAAGATGCTTAATATAACTATGGACAGCCTGCATAAGTCACGCTATCGTCTGCGTAAGAAGTTGGGACTTGTCAGCGGTCAGGAACTTGAAGCCTTTATAAACTCAATAGAATGCTAAGTAAACTATATTTGTGTTAATTAGTTTAACGTACTTGTCCATGTGTTGTCCATGTTGTAATTGCTAAAAAAAAAGTATTTTGCATTAAATTTGCAAAAGGTTGATATTATTTGTTGAATTTAATGTGAAAAATGCAATGAAAACAAGTCGTGTGTTAACACTATTAACAACTGTGGCATATCTTCTGATGCCGGAAGTTGTTTTTGGAAATAGTTATTCAGATGAGGAATATAGTGTGCCGACAGCGGTTTCTACCAAAGGCGTACTGCTCGAAGAATTTACAGGTATAAATTGTGGATGGTGTCCACAAGGACATGCCGTCGCAGCAAAATTAGTTAAGGCTTCGCCAAACGTTTATGTCGTTGCCGTTCATGCCGGTTCGTTTTCTAAACCGGCATCCGACGAGCCGGATTTCAGGACTGATGAGGGTGAGGAAATTGTCAATGAGTTTGGTGTTGAGCAGTGTGGCTACCCGAGCGGAATGGTTAACAGACATGATTATTATAATACGGGTAATCCTGTATGTAGCCGTAGTTATTGGAAAGAGTATACTAAATTAGGTGTCAAAGAGACAGCTCCGGTCAATCTTCTTGCCACAAGCACTTATGACGGAGCGACAAGAAAACTTAACGTTCATGTTGAAGGATATTATACAGCCGACAGTCAGGCCGACAATCAGTCATTATGTGTATTGTGGACTCAGGATAACATTAAAGGTCCGCAAAACGGAGGTCTTGTAGGCGACGACTATATGCACCAGCATGTACTGCGCGGTTATATCACCGATTTGTGGGGCGATCCTCTCGATTCTCCGGCCAAAGGAAAATATTTCTCTCGCGATTACAGTATTACCTTGCCTGAGAGTATCAAGGAAGTTGAGGTTAAGCCGGGTGACGTCAGGGTAATTGCCTATGTAGTCAGCAACAAGCGCGATGTGCAGAACGTTACCGGATGCAAGCCTGTCTACACCAATTATGACATGCCGTTGGGCGGCTCTCTTGCTGAACCTAAAATACCTATAAACAGTTATTGGGGATGTAACTTCTTTGAGATGGAGCTGACCAACAAGAGCGATAAGGCTATAACTGAGGCAACATTCGATATTAATGTCAACGGAAAAATAGTAACAGCTTCATGGAGCGGCATGATACCTTCGTTCGAGAGTAAAGAGATTGTAGTAAAATGCAATTATGACTTTAATGAAGGAGGAAATAACGACTACAAAATATCACTTCGCTCAATAAACGGACAAAGTGTTGACGAGAGTTCAATTGAAGGAGTATTCACATCTCCCATATCAGCCACACCTCAGATTTCTGTGAATATCTCTACCAATAAAGAGGCTGACGAAAATCATTTCTACATAAAAGATGCCGACGGTAACATAGTCAAGGAGTTTGGACCTTATCCTGCCGGAGAAGTAACTCAGGATAATGAGAGCGTAACTCTTGATCCAGACAAAATATATTATATTGAAGTTACCGATACATGGGGCGACGGCATATATGCCCCGATTGGATATTACACGGCGCATTCATCAGACGGAAGTCTTATAGAGCAGAAGTTTGAGATAGACGACTTCGGCACAAGAACACTGTTCCGCACTTCAAAAGAAACGACCGCCATTGATGGAGTTTCAGCAGGTGTCGCATCAGGCGACGTTACAGTATATCGTCTTAACGGAACCGTTGTTTATAAAGGAAAGCGTGAAGGAATTAATCTGCCGACAGGTGTTTATGTAATGTATGACAATGTTTCGCGCACGGTTACAAAGCAGATTATAAAGTGAAAATAATTGTATAACCCTAAAAAAATGGCTTATGAGAAAAACGTTACTATCAATTGCTTTTGCATTATTTGGTGCAATGGCTGTTAATGCCCAGTATGTTTCTGATCCGACAGTAAACACGAAGGTTATGGAGTCAATAATTAATTATGGTAATGATGCTGTTGTCAGCAAGGACGGCATACTGTATTCAGTACAGCAGGTGCCAAACCATGATGATGACGGTACGAAAAGACTGGCGTATAATCTACAGATTCTTGACAAAAACGGCAACAGGCTGTTTCCTGACGGCGGTGTTACAATATGCAATGAAGAGAATCTTTCATATACCGTTGTCAACGATGTTCTGTATGCCGACAATGACGGCAACTGCCTTGTGATGGTCAGCGACTGCCGTAATTCTCCTAAAGACAGCAGGTACAGAAGTTATACCATTTATAAATACGGACCTGACGGTAAAATGTTGTGGGACTCAGGCGTAAACATGGCCGATGATATTTTTGGCCGCGACAATGCGCTGCTTAACGTCACACAGGTGGCAGACGGAGGTTATGTTTTTGCTTACGAGTCATTTAATGAAGAGACAAACAGCTCTTATGTGCGTATAGAGAAGATTACTTCCGACGGCAAGAAAGCATGGAGCAATCCTGTTGAGCTGAAAGATTCTAAAACCCCGTATTCATGTCCGTTCGTAGTTGATGCCGGCGACAGTCAGTTTATGCTGATTTATGCCAAGAGCTCAAACAAATATATCATGGCTCAGCTCTACGACTTTGACGGCACTCCATTGTGGGACGAGGAACTTAAGGTGTATGTCGGAGGTTTTGATTCAACTCCTCTGTATACAAAGCTGAAAGTGTTTAAGGCTCCTGAGGGTGCGTTCGTTACATGGAGCGATGACCGTTATGCCGAGAATGTGTTCTCTAATTATATATCTTATGTAAAACGCGACGGCACATTGGCATTCCCCGGCGGAACCAACGCTCTTAAAATCAGCTATGCCAATGATTTCTCAAGAAAGGTGCCAATGCTTGTTTACAACGATGCTGACAAGTGTGTTTATGCAATCTACAGACAATACGACCAGGGCATGCAGACCTATTGCGGCATATATATGCAGAAGATAGGACTCGATGGAGAATTGAAGTGGGGCCCTGAAGGCAAGCCTATCGTTGCAATGCAGAATGACCGTTATGTTGGATATGCCACTGTTCAGAATGCCACCGGCTCAGACATCGCCGTGTTCTATCAGACCAACAAGAACAGCGGAGGCGATGTTAAGACTTATGTTATGAAGATGGACAAAGACGGAAACAACCTCTGGGAGAATGCTGTTGAGCCATGTACCGTGGTGAGCGAGAAGAACGATTTGCTGTCTTCTTCATTGATAGATGATAAATATTGGATTCTCACATGGGGCGACATGCGTATATCTCCTGACTATTTAAGCTATGGCATGTATGCTCAGCGCGTTAATGTCGACGGTACGCTGGGCAACGTAGACACTGGCATAGACAATGCTTCTGTGGCTTCAGGCGCAGACGATGACGTAGCCGTATACGGCATTGACGGATGCTTTGTAAAGAATGGCAAGAAGTCTGACTGCGTATCCGGACTCCGTTCAGGAATATATATAGTAAAAGATAAAGTTACTGGTACTACGGCTAAGATGACCGTAAAATAGAAATATAAAAATTTTATGCTTATGAAAAAATTATTGTCGTATGTAGTTCTTTTTGTGCTGGGCACGGTAACAGCCGCGGCACAGGCGACAATGGCTTATGACGTTAAAGGCACGGTTGGCACCTATGAGGAGATAACCGGCGGAACCGTTATTGGCGCCGGCCTGAAGGGTGAAGACTTTGCCGAGAAGGTGTTCGACCGTAACGGACATGCCATTGCCAAAGACACAGTCACACAGGGATTCCCTATAGGGTTCGACTTTAAGTATAACAACAAGCTGATGAATCAGTTTGCAGTAAGCTCCACAGGTTACATGCTCTTGGGAAAAGACTCTGTCAGTGTGTGTAACTCATCTCAAAACACAATCAACATCATCAGTAAGGACGGCGTGAAAGACCTGCTTGGTGTTATGCCGCGAACAAACACCTACGGACTTGATGACACGGAGATAAGCTATAAGCTGATAGGAACTGCCCCGAACAGAACACTTGTTGTGCAATACAAGAATTTGGCACAGAACACAAGACTCTGGGAGGATAATTTCATTCCTGTGCAGCTGCAGATAAGACTCCACGAGTCAGACAGTAGCTTTGACATCATATTCAAGGACTGGAAGCCCAATGACGAGGATATGATTTCATATCTTACCATTAAGATTGGTGCCAAGGGTGATGGCGATGATATCCTGTTGCTGGGCAAATCTTATACGGACTTTACGCTTGGAAGCAGCGACGCCACTACCGTTCCATGGAACAATGACGTTTATCCGGCTGACGGACAGACCTTCACGTTCACTCCGCCTGCCGACTGCGAGAAACCTGCTGCACAGCCTACAGGACTTTCGCTCAACTGCTACAGTACAAGAATGGAAGGCAGCTTTAAGCCTTCAGAAACTGCAGACCATTATCTTACGCTCATTACATCTGACATTTCGCTCAGCGAGATGCCTGTCGACGGAAAGTTTTATGCCGCAGGCGACAGTATAGGCAATGCGCTCGTTGTGGCTTATGACACAACAACAGTATTTGCAACACCTGATATACTGGACGGAGCAAAAATATATACTGTATACGTATTTGCCGCAAACTCTTATTGTATGTATGGTCCTAAGTATCTTACCAAATCTCCTCTTAACGGCATCGCTGCCACTAAGCCTGCCGCTCCGGAAGAGTTTTCGGCTGATGCTGTTGACGTAGACAAACTGCATCTTAACATCACTGCCAACAAGAACGACGACAGAGTGTTGATAGCCATCACCACTGAGCCTGCCAAGAGCGATTATGGCGATGTCATTGCCGACGGAGTGTTTGGTGAACCTTCAGGCGAGATGTCGGTAGGCGACTCTATCGAAGGTGGCGGAAAGGTTGTCTATTCAGGTTATACAGAAGACAACATAACAGTTGGAGGACTCAAAGAAAACACAGTGTATTTCCTGCGCGCATGGAGTATCGACGGTTCAGGCAACTATTCTACAACCACTGCCAAGGCCATGACATCGACAGGCGGTACAGTGCCTTACAGTCCTGACTTCACTAATATGGCGCCTTACGAGATACCTGCCGGATGGACTTGCGAAGGAAACCCGGTAAGACTGGTTATAAATCGTGACGGTACATGGACAATTGAAAATTCTGTATCTACCGCAAATGCAAGCAAGGGCACAGAGTCAGTGCTTACAACTCCGTGGATAAAATTGTCCGACAAGTCGAACAGAATACTTATGGATGTCAACTTCACCCGTTATGAGGGCTGGTCTAACAGTGTTTACAATAACTGGCTTGAAGGCGACACACTGCTCGTTCAGGTTTCTCCTGACGGAAAAGACTTTACCACAGAATATTCTATAGGTCCGTCTTCAGCTCCACAGATGTCGTCGTTAGACAGCTATGTAACTCTGCGTATGCCGTTTGACGAGTTCTCCGGCCAGAAAGTAAAGGTTCGTATTTATTGGAAGACCTTCTCAAATCCGACGATGAATATGGCCAACTTTAAGATAGAGGAAAAGGACGACTGCGACTATCCTGTAAACCTGCGCACGGTTGACGGCTCTGTTGTCGGCACTTCTGCCACTATTGACTGGGACCGTCAGGGCAATGAGAATGAATGGGAGATGCGTTATCGCGTTTCCGGAACAGAAGAGTGGGGTGATGTAATACCTGTATTGAGCAAGCCGTTCACCATGACCGATCTGCCCGGCATGACCGACATTGATGTTCAGTTGCGCGCTAAGTGTGATGCCGCTTCTGCAAGCCGCTGGTCTGACACTTACACATTCCGTACAGGTTACACTGTTCCCTTCTCTGAGAAGTTTGACGGCAGCTCACTGCCTGCCGGATGGGAGCCGCGTATGGGCGAGCTTGCCACTCCTACAGAGTTCAGCGACGAAGAGAGCGAAAGCTGGATATTCAGCTCAGGATTCTACAACCGTGGCATGATGTTCAACCCTGTTAGCCAGAACGGATGCTCAGAGTGGCTGTTGTTCCCTGAAGTAGACATGGAAGACGGCTCTGCCAACTATGTTCTGACAATTTATACATCAACTCTTGCAGAGTCAGAATCTGCTGACGACAAATACAGCATTGTAGTGTCACGCGACGGCGGCAACACATACAACGAGTCTGACATAGTAAAGACATTTACGGCAGTAGATATGCCGGCACTTTATGAGAGCGGAAACATCAGCGTGCCTCTGCGCGGATACACAGGCGTAATACGTCCGGCGTTCTACATCAGTTCAACTTCAGGTTCCCCGATGACCTTCAAGCTCGATTCTGTGGTAGTTTCTGCAACGTGTCCTGTTGATGTTTCTGATATCGTGCTGTCTGACACAACCGAGACATCTGTCAAGGTTTCATGGAAGACCAACGCCGAAAAGAGTTATGTATTTATAAGAAAGGCCGGCGAAACCGTTAAGCCTTATGTTGAGACAGCCGAGACATCAATGACTTTCGACGGACTGGAGCCGCGCACCGACTATGAGATTGGTATAACCAAGGTCTGCGAGCCGGGCGATACAGCAAAGGTTACCATAACCCGCTTCACCACACTTGCCGCCACAGGCTGTCCTGAAGTTACTGACGTAAAGGCCGAAGTTGAAAAGTATGGTGCTGTGCTGACATGGGCAGGCGAAGGCCAAAGCTATAACATACGTTACCGCAAGGCCGGCACTGACGCATGGACTAAGAGAACGACAACCGAAAATACTTATAAGATTACAGACCTCGACCAGGATACAGAGTATGAATACGGCATACAGACATTATGCAGCACGCTCGAAAGCGATACGAGCGCTTACACCAAGACTGCTGTGCTGCGCACTCTGCCCGAAACATGCTTCGCGCCTGAGAACATAACGGTTAACGCAAGCTACAATAGTGCTGCAGTTACATGGGTAGGCGAGGCCGAAAGCTATAAGCTGGCTTACGCAAAGGCCGATTCGGATAAATGGACTGAGATACCTGTAAGCGGAGAGTCTTACACTATCGAAAGTCTTGAGCCAAGCACGGCATACAAACTGCGCATGCGCAGCTTCTGTTCGGCAGCCGACTCAAGCCGCTGGAGCGCCGACGTCAACTTCAGCACAACGGCAATACCTGAGTGTGTAACTCCTTATGACCTTGCAGTGTCTGAAATTTCTGAAACTTCGGCAGTGCTTACATGGAATGCTGATGAGAGCAACCTGAGATGGAATATCCATTACCGCAAGAACACCGTTTCGGCATGGACTGAGGTTAACGGACTGCAGACAACTTCTTATGAGCTGTCGGGTCTTGACGACAACTCTACATATATATGGAGCGTCATGGCAGAATGTGAGGTCAACGAGAGCAAGTGGGCTACACAGAACCGTTTCAACACAGGTGCAACAAGCATCGGCATTGCCGACTTGACCGGAATTAAGGTATTTGTCAAGAATCATATCCTTAACGTTATTAATCCTGAAAACAGCTACATTCGTTCTATAAGGATATTTGGCGTTAGCGGACAGTTGATTAAAGACATCACGGTAGATACATCAGATAATGTATTTACGCCTTTGACAAATATTTCTGACCAAGTACTCCTGATAAAGATTGACGGCAAGGAATATACACGTACTGTTAAGGTTAGCTTATGATGAAAGTTTAAAATCCTTTTAAATATAGCGATTATCATTAAGACGGGACTCGGCTTTAGGGCCGGGCCCCGTTGTTTTTTGTGCTGATTCATTTATTTGTCGTATCGGCATGTTGAGTAAACCGAAATCTGTAATCAGTCTGTTTAGAGTCAACATTTTCAGTAATCTGCCATTTTTAAGTCAACCTGTATCAGGTATAATAGGCATAAAAAACTTTTTATTAAAACTCATCACTCGTCACATTTCTGCTTAACCATCTGACATACAATGCATTATAGTGTGATGAGTTGAATTTTAAACTCATCACATCCTTCACCGTAACCCAAATCCATCCACAAGGCATATTTCTTTTTTCGCTATGCTCGATGAACTTCTCCTTAACTCCTAAAAGTATAATTCATGTGATGAGTTGAGGCTTAAATCCATCACATCCATCATCGTCACCCAAATGTATCCACAAGACATATGTCTTTTTTCGCTATGCTCAAGGAACTTCTCCTTAACTACATAACTTCTTAACTCCTTAACTCCTAAAGATAAAGAATTACTCCTAAACTTACTGATTCGGATTCTTCACAAATCCCTGGTATTTCGGAGTCAGTCCAGCCATTATTTCGTCATAGCTTATTTTCATACGTTTGTTGATGTCCTCGGCACCCTGTCCTTCGGGATAGATAGGCTTGTGGATAGTCAGCGTCAGCGGATGCCATTTCACCCAGTACCATTTGTTTGTCCTTGGCAGCACGTCAAACGAGCCGTTGATTGTCAGCGGAACTATCGGCAACTGTAGCTCGTCGGCAAGCATGAAGGCACCACGCTTAAACACACCCATGTGACCGGTGAACGTGCGCGAGCCTTCGGGGAACACTACAACGCTCATGCCGTCTTTCAGCGTGTGGCGTGCCTTGTCGTATGTCTCCTTTACCTTGCTCGGGCCGCGCTTGTCTACAAATATCTGGTGAGACATCTCGCAGGCAAAGCCTACAAGAGGAATCTTGCGCAACTGGTGCTTCATCATCCATTTGAAGTTGCGTCCCAGATGACCGAATATCAGAAATATGTCGAACGAGCCTTGATGGTTGCTGACGAACACATACGACTCGTTGTCCTTCAGGTTCTCGCGTCCTACAACCTTTACAGGCAGAAGCAGCACTTTAAGTATGGCTGCTGCCCACAGCTTAGGAGGATAATAACCCCAGAAATGGCCGTTGCCAAGCACACATCCTGCGCTCGTGGTGAGCGATGTCAGAATGGTTAGCACGAGGATTATCGGCAGCGCGATGCATATTTGATAAATTCGGTAGATGTATCTCATTGTTGTTGTTTTATTGCTTTTTCGTTAGAATAATATTTTTGGTTAACCGGTCTGTTCCCATTATGCCTGTCATAGACACTCATGTCCTTGCCGGGCATTTTCTTTTTATTGTCGGCCACAGGCAAGTTTTGCGTTACTGAATATTCTTTCAGCGTATTGCAGGTGTGGCTCGGCGCGTTTTGTCGTGCAGTAAGGTCGGTATAATATTGCAGTCCGGCAGCAGCCGGACTGCCTTTGGTTTCTTTTGTCAGTCTTTAATCTTAGGATACTTGCGTGTCCATCCGTCCCAGCGCAGGCGCATCACTCCGAAGAATGCCTCGCCGAATATGCCGCCGCTCATCTTAGACACACCCTCACGACGGTTGACAAATATCACGGGCACTTCCTTAATCTTGAAGCCAATCTTATAAGCCGTGTATTTCATCTCAATCTGGAAGGCATAGCCCTTGAATCTTATCTTGTCAAGCTCGATGGTCTCAAGCACACGGCGCTTGTAGCATTTAAATCCGGCAGTGGTGTCGTGAACCTTGAATCCAGTTACAAACCTTACATACTGCGATGCAAAATAGCTCATCAGCACACGGCCTATAGGCCAGTTGACAACGTTCACTCCGCTCACGTAGCGCGAGCCAATGGCAACGTCGTAGCCCTCGTCGTGGCAAGCCGAATAGAGGCGCGGCAGGTCGTTAGGGTCGTGACTGAAGTCGGCGTCCATCTCGAATATGTAGTCATATCCTTGCTTTAGTGCCCATTTGAAGCCGGTGATATATGCCGTGCCCAAGCCCAGTTTGCCGCTGCGCTCTATAATAAACAGACGGTCGGCAAACTCGTTGTCGATCAGTCGGTGAACTATAGCCGCGGTGCCGTCTGGCGAGCCGTCGTCTATCACGAGAATATTAAAACATTTCTCAAGTGAGAACACCGCCCTGATAATCTTCTCGATGTTCTCTTTCTCGTTATACGTAGGTATAATGACTATGCTGTCGCTTTTGTTCATGGCCTGAATGTCTTTTTGTTTATGCGTGCTATATTTGTCTTGTCTCCCTTTGGCAGTAGCCGTAAAAGAGCCTTCAACGTTGTTGTCTATTTGTTCAGATAACGCTTCCACCGGTCAGTCCGTATGTAGTTCCTCTCATTCCGTCAGCCCTGGATGCCGCTTATCTTATGCAAAGATAATGCAATTTGGCATAACTACAAAATAAAAATTTGCCAACTGAGCCATAAATTTTCGTCCATACCTTTGTTAAATGTTATTTTTCAGTCAAAATGCCTTGTCCTGTCACATTCCCAACACCATTATTTCATGTCTTTTCATCAATCTTTTTTATAAAATTATACGTGCTCCAATGACTGATTCCGTCTGAAAAATTTACATATCAAACAGAAGTCCCGAAAAACCGTAAGCATTTTCATGTATTTATATTTCACATTAAATATTTTCATCTTCATATTTAGCTATCCATTAACCAAAAATCTCACATTCTATTTCAAACTGTTAATGGCTGAGTTACGCCTCGTAACTCGGCCACTTTTGCATCAAAAGTCATAGGTTTTTTATGCGTAAGTCATAGGGTTATTTCGGGGTAATAAGCAAGGCATAATAAAACTAAGTAAAACAATTTATTATTGTAATGTTTGAAAAGTTTTGTCCTGAAACGATATTATGGCATTTTTGATTCAAAAATTTTTTTGAACGTTGTGGCTTTTACAAAATATTTTTATATCTTTGTTCTTCATGTGCGCTGCTTGAAATCCTGCTGATAGTACTTCTGATAGTGCAGCTGATATATAGAGTTCAAGAGCCGTGACGAAGGCGTAGACTTCGACACAAAGATGAAAGAACTGCAAACTGAAATGAAAGATTTGCTGAAACAGGAGGAGGAAAGCAGAAAGGATTTGTTGAATCTGTTTAAAAAGTTGGGGTATGGACTTGAATGACAAAATAATAATCTATCGTTCAGAAGACGGAGAAACACAGCTTGAGGTCAGAATAGACCAAGAGACGGTATGGCTGAATGCCTATCAGATAGCCCAACTGTTTGGGCGCGATTCAAAAACAATCCGTAAGCATATAGCCAATGCCATAAAAGAAGAACTTGCTGGAGAAGTGGTTGTCGCAAATTTTGCGACAACCACAGAACATGGTGCGATAAAAGGTAAAAGCCAAACACATGATGTACGTTTCTATAACCTTGATGTCATCATTTCTGTCGGTTATCGGGTTAAATCAAAAAAAGGTGTGGACTTTCGCCGATGGGCCAATAGAGTGCTGAAAGAATATTTAATTAAAGGCTATGCCGTCAATAAAGCCCTGACAGAACAACGCTATACGGAGCTGAAGCAGCTTGTTGCCTTATTGGGCAGAGTATAGCAGCAACACTCTTCTTATGGTTTATGGCAGGTAATGGCATCCTCTATAATCCTGACGGTACGAAGCGCATAGCCGACAACACTCTTGTTGCCCTTACGCTGATGATAGCCGAGAGCCGTACAGAAGAGAAGAACGTGATGGTGAAAGTAGTTGTAAACCTGATTAACAAGAACAATTATGAGTAAGACAAACTACAAACGATTGTGCGGATTATATCCGCGAAGTGGATGTAGGGAATCGGGATTTGAATGTAACGAAACTATTGGGTGTCAGTATCTCTAAAGAGTTTATGACTTCCATAGCAAATACCATAGGAACGGATCTATTTCAAGGAAATAATTAAGGTCTCAGTTTCAAAAAGACAGGATTGTCATAGGACCTGTCTCTTATACACATCTCCGAGCCCACGAGACCGTACTAGATCTCG
>ENA-OZHK01000336-OZHK01000336.1-human-gut-metagenome-genome-assembly--contig:-NODE-336-length-14632-cov-6.612266_pt1 | contig 14632 bp, 25 predicted proteins | sample MGYA00244048_ERZ653690 | MGnify/ENA primary metagenome ERZ653690 (study PRJEB26926, sample SAMN06165197) | human gut metagenome | biome: ENVO:00009003; feature: ENVO:2100002; material: ENVO:00002003...
AGATCTAGTACGGTCTCGTGGGCTCGGAGATGTGTATAAGAGACAGATGATATACGGTCAGGCTGGTATGGGTAAGACAACTGTAGCATTGAGCGCACCGAAACCGCTGTTGCTCGATTTTGATAATGGTGTGAAACGTGTAAACATGGCTCACCTTGAAGGTATAGACATCGTACAGGTAAGTTCATGGCAGGACGTGCAGCAGGTCTTACAAGAAAACCTTTCGGCATACCAGACAATAGTAGTCGACACTATAGGCAAGATGATGGACTTCATCATCACTTACAAGTGCGGAACCAGACAGCCGCAGATAAGAGACTGGGGCGGTATAAACGCTGAATTTTCATGGATGACGCGTACTCTTTCATCGCTCAATAAGAACGTGGTATTTGTGGCTCACAGAGACACCCGCAAGGACGGTGACGACACAGTGTTTATCCCGGCCCTGCGTGAAAAATCGTATAACTCTATTGTAACAGAGCTTGACTTGCTTGGTTATCTCGAAATGAAAAACGAGAACGGTGTGCAGAAGCGTACAATCACGTTTGATCCTACATCAAGAAACGACGGTAAGAATACCTGCAATCTGCCTGGTATCATGTTTGTGCCGAATATTCTTGACAAGAACGGCAATCCGACAGCTAAAAACGACTTTATAACGACAAAGGTAATTCAGCCGTACCTGAATATGCTTCAGATTAAAAAAGAAGAGCGTTCACGCTACGACAAAGTAATGGAAGAGATAAAAGATAATATAGAAATGATAACTGATGCACAGTCTGCCAATGATTTTGCTTCGAGAATCAACAACTTTGAACATGTTGGAAGTTCTCTTAGTATGGCAAGGCGTCTCTTCTCTGCAAAAGTAAATGCTCTTGGACTTGTTTTTGATAAAAAGACAAAGACTTATGAAGATAAGGCAGCTTAAATACAAATTCTATGCTACACTTTTGGATGCCTTTACCAGCTATCTGAAAAGTGATGTGATATGGGGTAAGTATTGGGGATTCAGTGAGAATCCCCCACATACTCCAGATGAATTTAAAGACCTGCAGTTTCAGCATCTGATAGATACTATAAACCGTGTGCCCTTCGACAGTGAGGCAGCTGATAAAGGTACGGCATTTAATGAGGTCGTTGACTGCCTGATTGAGAATAGAAAGTCAGACAAGGTGACGGTTGAGAAGATACTGTCTGACGACGGCACTACAGTAGGTCTGAGTGCCACATACAACGATCGTCAGTTTGTCTTTCCGTTGTCTCTTTGTCGTGAGTTTGCAAATTACTACAAGGGTGCGCTGACACAGCAGCGTGTAGAGGCTGTTTTACCTACGTGTTTTGGCAATGTCCTTCTATATGGATATATAGATGAACTGATGCCTATGTCTGTCCATGACATAAAGACGACAGGCAGTTACTATGTAGGCAAGTTCAAAGACCATTGGCAGCACATGGTTTATCCGTATTGTCTTATGCAAAACGGCAATGACGTGAGACTGTTTGAATATAATATAACAGACTTCAAATCCACTTATACAGAAAGCTATACATTTGTACCAGAACGTGATATGCCTATTCTTACAAATCATTGTGAGGAGTTCATCCGGTTTTTGAATGACAACAGGGATTTGATAACTGATAAGAAGATTTTTGCAGAAGATGAGTAACCAGATAACAGGACGTATGATTGAAAAAGATCAGACAGTCCAGATACCATCCAAAAATGGCGGCAGTCCGTTTCTTAAGCGTGAGTTTTTGTTGGATGCAACAACCTATGATACTCATACAGGTGAGCGCAGCGAGTATGAGAATATCCTGCCATTAGAGGTCACAGGCGATAAATGTGCCGAATTAGATCAGTTCCAGATTGGCGATGTGGTAACAGTTTATTTTGCTTTACAAGGTAGATCATGGACTAATCAGGATGGTAAGCTTAAGCGTATGACTTCAATCAGATGCTATAAGCTTGAAGCAAGGCGGCAGGCACATCAACCGGCAGTCCAGCCAGCTGTGCAAACACAGCAGCAACCTGTAAATCAACAAACGTCCATGCCGCCTCAATTCCCTCCGGAAGTGGATGCAAACGGCAATCCAAAAGATGATTTACCATTCTAAGATATGAGCTTATTTAACTTGAAGAATGAATATGACATACCCAAGTTTAAGGCATACGTAAACAAACTCTTCAAAGAGCGTGCGGTTGTAGAGGTCAGGAAAAAATACCCTAACCGCACGCTTGCCCAGAATAGTTATTTACATTTGCTTTTAGGGTATTTCGGTAGTGAATACGGTTGCAGTCTTGAAGAAGCTAAGATAGACTTCTACAAAAGGACTTGCAACCGTGATTTGTTTGAAAGAAAGACGGTCAACAAGAAGGGCAAGGAAGTAACTTATCTGCGAAGCTCTGCAGAGCTTACAACTAGCGAGATGACTTTGAGTATAGACCGTTTCCGTAATTGGAGCGCATCTGTGGCCGGCGTTTATCTGCCGGCTGCCAATGAACAGCAGATGCTAATTTTTGCACAACAAGAAATCGAACGTAATAAAGATTTTATTTGATTATGGATAAATTTTTAGGTCAGGAAATTCCAGAACAAGAGCGATGGCAATTTCTTAAAGACAATGCAGATTCTGTGGAAAAGATTGGTTATACACACCGATTCACACCTGATGAACTGGCACAAAAGAAAGAAGTGCTAGCCGAAGTGTCTATTTCGATAAATGATATTGAAGTAGAGAAGAAAGAAGCAATGCAGGAGTTCAAAGAGCGTTTGAAACCTTTGACAGAAGAAAAGCAAGAGCTTCTGGACCACATAAAAAGAGGTTCTGAATTTGTGGAAGATGAAGAATGTGTAAAGATTCTCTACCATGATGAAAAGATGGCCGGATTTTATAATAAACTTGGCGAACTGGTTTATAGCCGTCCTATCATGCCACAAGAAATGCAGAAGACAATATTTAGTATTAACCGTAAAACAGGAACAGATAATTAATTATGAGTGAGAACAAAATTAATTTGGTTGTGCCCAAAGATTATAACGGCAAACCGATAGAAGTAGTATTGAGAGAAGGGCAAGCTGCAAAGCAGTTAGATCCAAAAGAGCCCAAAAAGGTATCAATAGCCGGAACAATTGAGGCACCTTTCAAATGGTTGGAAAAGCGTATAGGACTGATCAACCAGAAAGCATCTAACATTATAGTAAACCGTGACAAGATGGGATTGGCCTTGACAATTGATGAGACCAATTACTATCAGACTGAAATCTGTGGTTTTCTGATAACTTCTAAAGAAATGCAGGAGTTCGGAATCAATACGGAGAAAAAATGGGAACCAATTAAGCTGTCCCAGTTCTTTAAGATGCATCGTGCTTTCTTCAAGGATAAGTCTGAGAACATGATGCTTGTGTCTACTTTGAAAAATTTTAAGGCAAAGGTTAACCAGGATATAGAGCGCAGCAAAGAAGAAAACGGAAGCAAGACGGACAATTACTCACAGGTAGTTGATTCCAACCTGCCTAAGTCATTCAAGTTGAATATCCCTCTTTTCAAGGGTTTTGCCTGTGAAGAAATAGAAGTTGAGATTTATGCAGATGTAGATGGCCGCGAGGTTTCTCTCTCCTTGGTTTCTGCAGGTGCGAATGAGACTATCGAAGAATACAAGAACAAGGTGATTGACGAACAGATTGAAGCAATCAAAGGTGTTGCACCTGACATCGTAATCATCGAAGTATAATTGACAGCCCGGAAAGACGGGCATCTGGTATCGTGGCGGAATTGGTAGACGCACGACGAGTACTGGAGCTTTACCCAGCCGGAAGGGTTACTCAAAGCAGAAAGCTCATGCAGGTTCGACTCCTGCCGATACCACAAACTAAAAATACAATTATATGGAAAAGATTTTTGATAATGATTTTAGAAATGAATTATTCCGCTGTTTGAAAGAGTCTGGAATGAAAGATAAAGAAGTAAGTGGGATAATTAATAAACGTTACAAGGAGGCCTTAAAGAAGGCCGTTGTTGAACGATTAAATTCTGTGGCAAAAGCTATTAGAGAAGATAATCTTGAAGTAATAAACGACATGATAGAATATAGTCCTTCAGGAGATGGTTATGGTCGTGATAACAATTACATTTCTTTTAAGGATATTACTGATTGCGAGGATATTGGAGATGTTATAAATGCTTTGAAACATGGATGAAATAATTACAGGTAAGGTTTGTCCCTATTGCGGCAAACCAACTGAATTTGTAGATAGTTCTGTAATCTATGGACGTTCATACGGTATGATTTATCTCTGTCGTGATTGTAGGGCTTATGTCGGCGTACATAAAGGTACAGACCAAGCATTAGGGCGTTTGGCAAATGCAGAACTACGAGAGGCAAAGAAAGAAGCACATTTTTATTTTGACCAAATCTCCAAGACCAATCTTATAAACAAAATTTGGAAGAAGCATATCCCAAATACATCGAATAGGAATAAGGCTTATTTGTGGTTATCCATCCAACTTGGGATACCACATGACATCTGTCACATAGGTATGTTCGATGTGAAGGATTGCAGAAGAGTTGTTGAACTATGTAAACCATTAGTACAATGCCATACTACATAAAACGAACACCAAAAAAGAAGAAAGAAAAGCCTTTGCCGTTGTTCGACAGGGCAGGTATCAAAGTAAAGAAGAAGCCGGATTTAAAGGCGAAGCTCGACAAGGAGTTTTCCCTTTTTATCCGGCTTCGTGATTGTATGCCAAACGGATATTTCCGCTGCATATCATGCGGACAGATTAAGCCGTTTGAGCAGGCTGACTGCGGGCACTATTTCAGCAGAACGCACCTCGCTACAAGGTACGATGAAAAGAATTGTAACGCGGAATGTCGTCACTGCAATAGGTTCAAGGCGGACCATTTGGAAAGTTACAGAGTGAACTTAATTGCCAAAATAGGACAACAGGCTTTTAATATGCTTAAAGTTAAAGCTGCCAGTACTTCGAAAATGAGTGACTTTGAATATGAGCAGCTTATAAAATACTATAAGGCCATAAATAAAAAGCTAAAAAAAGAAAAGGGCTTATGAAGTATGTTTTACGTGATTATCAGAAAAAGGCCAGTGATGCAGCAGTAAGTTTCTTTGCAAACAAGGCTAAAAGGAACAATGCCATCATGGTGTTACCGACAGGTGCCGGCAAGAGTTTAGTGATAGCTGATATAGCCAGTCGGCTGGAAGGATATACGTTAGTATTTCAGCCCAGTAAAGAGATCCTTGAGCAAAACTATCTGAAACTATGTTCTTATGGCATTCTTGACTGTTCTGTATACTCTGCGTCATTTGGGCGAAAAGATATTTCAAGAATAACTTTCGCTACTATTGGCAGTGTCAAGAACCATCCTGAGCTGTTTCAGCATTTTAAGAACATAATTATTGATGAGTGCCACTTGGTTAATCCAAAAGAAGGTATGTACAAGGACTTCCTTTCTATGTTGCGGTGTAAGGTGCTGGGGCTTACAGCAACACCTTACCGTCTCTCGTCGAGTCGTGACTATGGTTCTATGCTTAAGTTCATCACACGCACACGCCCTTGTGTATTCTCAGAAGTTATCTATCAGGTTCAGATTTCAACCCTTTTGGATATGGGGTATCTTTCAAAGCTAAACTACTACGCAATGAATCCGATTGGATGGAATGAGCTAAACCTGAAGGTGAACACTACCGGTGCGGACTATACTGACAAATCTGTGGTAAAGGAATATGAGCGTGTTGATTTTTACGGATTTCTGGTAAGCATTGTTCGTCGTCTTATGAATCCGAAAGTCGGCGGCAAGCGTAAAGGCATACTGGTATTTACAAGATTCTTAAAAGAAGCTCAAAGACTTACGCAGTCTATCCCTGGTACAGCAATAGTTTCAGGAGAAACACCGAAGAAAGAACGTGAACGTATTCTTGATGCATTTAAGGCTGGAGAAATACCAGTTGTGGCAAACGTTGGTGTATTGACCACCGGCTTTGATTATCCTGAACTTGATACCATTGTAATGGCACGTCCAACGATGTCTTTGGCACTTTGGTATCAGATTGTGGGCCGTGCCATCCGTCCACATCCAAATAAGAAAGCCGGATGGATTGTTGACCTCTGTGGCAACATTAAACGTTTCGGTGAAGTGAAGGATCTTCGTCTTGTAGATGGTGGCAACGGTAAATGGGCTGTATTCTCAAATAACAGACAATTGACTAACGTAAGATTCTAATATTATGGAAGGATATATAAAACTAAGCCGCAAGTTCTTCTCGAATGATATGTGGAATGAAGCCCGGACTTTTAGCAGTTGCGAAGCGTGGCTTGACTTGATACAGTCGGCACGATTTGAGGCAACGCCCCGTATGGAGAGTATCGGAGGTCGAGAAGTCTCTTATACAAGAGGACAATATCCTGCATCTATAAGATTTTTATCAAGACGTTGGCGTTGGACAGAAAGAAAAGTAAGAACTTTCCTTGCTTATCTGAAAAGAGAAAACATGATAACCTTGTCACAGAAGCAAGGTATGAATGTGATAACTCTGGTGAAATATAATGATTACAACGGGATGCCTTCTGACACAGTTAGTGACACAGCAAATGACACAAGCAATGACACAACTATCCTGCATGAAATCAATGAGTTACGTTCACAAGTGACACAGCTAACGACACAACTGTTGACACAGCAAATGACACAGCCAAAAAATGAGGCCGAAAAGCGACACACGGGTGACACAAAGCAAATAAAAGGAAAGAATAATATTAAAGAAACTACTACTAGCGTAGTAGCAAAGAAGGACGCGGCTAAGGCCGCTACTCTCTCACGAAAAGAAGTCTTTTATCAGTCTTTGATTCCGTTTGTAGGTAAATACCCAAAAGAAATGATCAGGGCTTTCTTCGACTACTGGAGTGAACAGAACAAATCGGGCACCAAGATGCGATATGAGCTTGAAAAGACTTGGGAACTGCCGAAAAGGCTTGCGACGTGGGCGAACCGTGAACGGATGCCGTCAAAAGCTGAAGTTGGCACGATTCTAAAAGATAATTCACCTGAAAAATACACTAAAGGCTGGTAATATGGAACAGATAAATTTTCAGCAGACAATAAACCGTCTTAGAGATACCGGTTTTTCCCCTATACCAAACAAAGTACAATTTTCCATACCAGATGCAAAAACAATTTTATGGGCTGCTATAAAGTATTTTACAGGAAAAGACGCTCAATGGCTCCCTGAATATGAGGAGGTCGTAAGTTGGCTTTCCGGAAATGAGGGCCGTGGGCTGTTGTGCTTCGGTAATTGTGGAAGGGGAAAGACGCTTATTTGTGGTAAGATTATACCATTGCTGTTGAATCATTACTGCGGAAAGGTGGTAAGTTGCTACGATTCACAGCAGATGAACGCTGATTTGGACGCTGTTAAGCAAAAGCACATCATTTACGTGGACGATATAGGCACAGAAAATATAAGTGTTAAGTACGGCGAAAAAAGGCTTGCTTTTGCAGAACTGGCGGATGAGGCTGAAAAGAAAGGTAAACTCCTGATTCTTACGACAAACCTGACAATAGAAGAATTGCGGGAGAAATACGGAGAGAGAACCATTGACAGGTTGCGGGCGATAACAAAAACCGTTCTTTTCAGCGGGATTAGTCTTAGAAAATAAATATGAATTATAGATATGAAAATGATAAAGTTTAATGCCTTGGAGTATGTTGACAGCTTTGATTTCTGTACAATAAGTGAAAAGGCACAGTTGTATTATATGATTATTGAATCATTAAAATGGGGGCAACGAGTATGAAGACTACTGTTTACTGGAAGACCAAAGACACCCATATTATTGATCGTATCCGAAAACGCTATAACATCAGTCAGGGAATGACAGTAAATGGTGAAAATGTTGTCGAGATTAATGATGCTCAATATAAGGAATTACAAGAAGTTGAAAAACTTGGATATATACAAATCAGAAACAAATGAAAAACTCAATAAAACCAAACGCTTTCTATATGCGTGGCGCACTGCTGTCTGTAGAACAGTCACGTGACGAATATACAGGCTCAGTCTTTGGCGCAGCGGCACTAGCCTATATCACGATAATACACGCTACTGACGCTATTGATATGATGCAAAAGCGCCTGCCAGACTTGTATAAAGAACGTACAATAAAAAAGTTTGTCAATATTATGCTTGGGACAAAAGCGAGCATGGGCGAGATACGGAGGTTGACACTTTCGATTGGCGACCTATTGGCGCACGACTGCGATAGGGCATGGGTGATGGACTTTGGCAATGCAGCATACGAGAAAGTGCAGCCATATACAGAAAGGCTGCGCACAGCCTTGGCAAATGCACTTGGAAAGTACAATGTTCCGGATATAAATGTTTGTGCGGCTATTTTGGTTGCGCAGTCGCTTGCCAGTGAAGCTGTTGAATACGTTAAGAGACGTTCATCAAAATTTACGAACTTCACTATACTTATGAAAGGAAAGGGAAGACAGACCGTATCGTCGTGTCTCTCGTCTATGTCATGTGCGACAATTGAGTATTGTTTGCGAAATATAGCACGTATACTTGTTGAGGATAAGCTGACGGACGATGTGAACCTTGCAGAGGACAAGTCCGTGGAAACCGGGCTAAAAGCTGTGTTAAACGTTATGGCGGACACAGACACGTGGATTTATGCACGCGAAAAGGCTAATAAATTAAACAATGTAAGATAAAATGAAAAAGAAATACAGAAACAAACTGCCGAAAGACGCAAAAGTCAAGGGCTTTTATGCCAGTATCGAGAATGGCGAATTAACCGTTGAGGTTGAGTTTGATGAATTTTTCAAACCGAAAGACGGCACGTTTTTGGTTGACACATATGGAGACGTGTTTATTATCAACGCGAAATTAAGTACACCGCCAATGGCAGGCTGCTATGTCGGTTATGTAAAACGTACTGGAGAATGGATATACGGCAAAGAGAATATTTTTAAAGCCTACAGATTTGCCACAGAGGGTGAAGAAGTTGAATTTCTGCTAAGGTTAAGGGATTGTCAGCATAAGTATTGGAATGCTCACGGCAAGAAGCTGATAGATATCATCAATCCAAAAGAAGGTGATGTGCTTGTCTGCGGAGGTTTCCTAACTAGTTATACAATGATTTATGCGTCAACAACAGATGGTGCGGCGAATGTGTTTGTTGTTCGTAGTATGGACAATCATGGCAATGTAGATTGGGACTATAATGTTGAACACTTAAGTTGTTTGAAAAACTGCCGTTATGCGACTGACCAAGAAAAAACAGAATTTCTTAAACTTTTAAAAGAGGAACGCAAACAAGTTTGGGACAACAAAAATAAGTGCGTGCAGTACATTGGATGAAAAATAGCAGAATAAACGGAAATTTGGGGAAGTTTGGAGAAAATTTCCCCAAATATAGTTGGATTTATTGATATTATAATATGAGCAAAGAACAAAATCATGTCAAAGATGCCATTAAGGCTTATCTGGACGAACGGGCAAAAAATGACGAACAATTTGCGCAGAGCTACGCGAAGACTAACAAAAATATAGACGAGTGCTTTGATTATGTCATTGGAGAAGCATGCAAGCGTGGAAATGCTGTTTATATGGCAGATGCTGAAGTTTTCGGACTGGCTGTCCACTACTACGACGAAGACGATATAAAAATTAACAAGCTGCCAAAAGGGACACACGTGAACGCTTCAGCATCAGCAGAGGAACTTTCGGAAGAAGACAAAGCAAAAGCCCACGAGCAGGCTGTGAAAGAATACCAGCAGCAGTGCATCTATCGTATGCGCGAAGCCGATGTAGAAAAGGCAAAGAAGCTTGCTGAACGCAGAAAGGCTGAGAGAGAAAGAAGTAAACACGCAGAGCAATCACTATTCGACTTTTAAAATTATGAAACCACGTAACAAGACAGAACGGTTGGTGGCCGAACTGAGTTCAAAGCTGCCGGCCATTACTGAAAAACAGAAACAATGGGCTAAAGATACCTGTTTTGAGAAAATCGGTTACTACAGCAAAGGCGAAGTATGGTGTATGAATTGCGGTAAAGTACACGAAAAGAACTCGTCTCCGCTCGGAATAGACATAGTAGGAGACGAAACTGTATGTCCTTACTGTGGGGCACACTTAAAGCTGGTGAATAGCCGGAAACGCAAATCTGATGATCGTTGGTACTTTACGATCGCAACCACCTGCAGGGACTTTCAGGTCTTTCGTCACTTCATCATCGAAAGACAGATGTATAAGATGTCTGGAAACATATCCGAAGGACATGGGCCATACTTCAGTATAAACGAAGCGGTACAGAACTGGATATCAGAAGACGGGAAGGAATATGTCATGGCTAGACCATGCAAGCCTATGGCCTGGGTGTATGACGCATGGGACTTCTGCAAGCCCATGAGCATAAAGGACAAAGGGAATGGAAGATACTCATACATCCCTGACAAATACGATATAAATTCTGAATTTGTCTATCCAAAACGAAGACTTATCCCAAAGTTAAAGAGAAACGGTTTTACATTCCGTTGCAAAGGAATATCTGTAAGCAGTCTTGCTGTCATGCTGCTGACTGACAATGAGGCTGAGATGCTTATAAAAACAAAGCAGTATGGTCTTCTTTATGCTAAAGGAACACGAGGGATACCGGAAAATATTAAACATGCTGTAAATATTTGTAACCGGAATCATTATATCGTGAAGGACGCATCTTTATGGATTGATTATATTGATCTCTTGCAGTATTTCCAACTTGACACGCATAACGCACATTATGTATGTCCTGCAAATTTGAAAGCTGAACACGATCGCCTTTTGAAGAGAAAGAATCGTGAGGAGGCCAGACAAAGAGAGATTGACAAAATGAGAGAAGCTCAGGGATGGGAAAAGACCTACGCACAGGAAAAAGGCCGTTTCTTCGGTATATGCTTCGGCAATGAACACATTGTTATAACTGTCATACAGTCCGTGGCTGAAATGGCAGAGGAAGGCGAGAAAATGCACCACTGTGTATATGCATGTGGCTATTACAAGAAGAAAGAAAGCCTTATACTATCAGCAAAGGACAAAGCTGGTAACCGCATTGAAACAATTGAACTGAACCTTAAAAACTTTAAGGTCGTGCAGAGCCGTGGAGTATGTAACAGCAATACACCGATGCACAACGAAATCATTGAGTTGGTAAACAAAAATATTAACCTGATAAGACAAGTTGTATAATGAGCAAACAACCTATTGTAATAGAAGAATCCGTATGGATGAATTCACATCTATCCATAGCACGACATTATGGACAAGTCAAGATAAATGGTAATATGTATATGCTTTGCAATAAATCTGGAATTACAATTTTTGAATTGTCTAATCCAAGTTCAAAATATTATGTTGGAGATAATAACATGGCTATTCCTCCAGGAGAGCCTGCAGACCTTGTACATGCTGACTGGATACCTGTATACAAGGTTTTGGGGCGCAATAAACTATTAAATCTGGTAAAAGAAGGGAAAACACTGAAGGAAGTTAAGATAATTGCCGGTATGTGATAAAATAATATGAGGATTAATATATGGTATCAATAATACAGAAAGCAAAGTTGGCCAATGGCCGTAGCCAGCGGTGTAAAAAATGCCCCTTGGGGAATGGCAGATGCAATCTTGAACTGATGCGTATCTATTCTGACAATTTCATAGAGGGCTTTGTTAAAGGAGCAAGGTTTATGAAGAAACAAATAACTGACAATTATAAATGAAAGCAATATCCATCAAACAGCCGTGGGCAAGCTTAATCGCTCACGGTATCAAAGACATCGAGAACCGGACTTGGAAGTGCTCTCAGAAGTACATCGGCCAAAGGGTACTGATACATGCAAGTGGCAAACCGTTGAGATATGACAATTTCTATGATTCTATTCTCACTAACGTCCAGTTATTGGCACTACCGGAAAACAAGCAATGGGATGATTTTGATTTCTGCGTTGGTGCTATCATTGGCAGTGTAGTAATAGAAGATTGCGTACAGAACCATCCTTCAGTGTGGGCAGAGAAAGGGTGTTGGAACTGGGTATTAACAGATGCTGTTCTTTTTGATAAGCCTGTCCTGAATGTGAAAGGTAAATTGGGATTTTGGAATTATAATTTGGAGGATTAAACGATGAAAACATTTACAATAAGCATTCCTACAAAAAAGGAAGAGATAAAGAATTGTCTGATGCAGTTGTTCGGATGGATTACGCATCCAGGAAGAATGAAAAGAAATAAATCACTTTTTAACGAATTGTATAGAGAAATATGCGATGAATTAAATTCTAATTATTGGAGTAATGATATTTCAAAGGAAATGAGAGACCGCCTGACATCTCCATACGGTAAGATTGCAGAAATGATATTTGAAAAGAAAAATAGATTACTATGAACTTAAACGAATTAAGAGATAGAGCCTACCTGTGCGCAGTATCTCATGGATGGCACAATGAAAACCTGAGTAACGAACATTTCCTTTGCCTTGTTATATCTGAGTTGATGGAAGCTATGGAAGCTGACCGAAAAGGAAGGCATGCTGATACCAAAAAGTTCAATCAGAAAATGGATTACTACATACACGAGATGAAACTGTATGGAGAAAACTATGATAAAGCCTATCGTGATACGTTTGAATATTATCTTAAAGATAGTGTGGAGGATGAACTTTCCGACGCATGCATCCGGTTGCTTGATTTAGCAGGACTTAGGAATATCAATCTTTCAAGTGTGTCATTTCCTATCAGTAATAGTGAAGGACATATAGAAAGCAGAAGAAAGCTATCATTTACAGAATGGTGCTATGACGTTGCAAGTTTAATAGCACGATACAATAAAGATTGCTTCCCTAAAGGTTTTTTGTTTGTAGGAATTTTACAAGAAATGTGCTGCATAGCAGAAATAATCGGTTTTGATATATTGTGGCATATCGAGCAGAAGATAAAGTATAATGAACTGCGTCCATACAAGCATGGAGGGTTGGTATATTAAAAAAAGGAGCCAGCCCCACGATAAAAAGACCGACTCCAAGCACGATTAGGCCACAAATATAATACTTTTCTTCTAAAAGACCATATTATGACAAAAGAATTTTCATCAATCATGGAGTTAAAGGCCATTCGTGAACAAAAATCAAGACTTTCAGAGCGTGAACGAGAACTTTCATCGGCTTTATTGCAGGATACATCACTCATTCCTGAAATTTATTCCTGGTTTAAGGACATTGTTGCAGAGACAGATCATTCACCAAATCCTGATGGCGTTATGCAGCGCAAGAAGTTTCTTTTTATTGTGCTGTTCCTGTATGCTCCAAGTTCCCTTGCCGGCGGGCGGTTACCCAATGGTATCAGGGCTGAGTTAGCCAACGTATTTCCAGATGTCTCCCCGTGTGTCATTTCAAACAATATTGCCGACGTTTCCTTTATCTACCAACAATATAAGGATTTCAGACAAGATATTGAGTATCTTTACAACCTGATTTTAGAGAGGCTGAATATCAAAGGACTAATCAAGTAAAGGAGTTTGGAGTATAACGTTCCGTTTTTTCTAAATCAAATTTTAATGTTATCCTCTTTCTGTATCTGCAATAAGTTTGATTGTTACTATAGTTGACAGACTTACTAATAAAGCTTTTCTTATAAACATGGCTGGATAGTCCATTTGGGTTAAAGAAACTTAGAATTTAATGTTGCCTGTTGATTAATTCTGATTTTTTTAGATACACTTCTTTTTGTGCACTTTTCAATTGGTATTTACATTCAAATCAGGTTATACTCGATGTCATTGAGTCTTTTCCTACCATTAAAGAAACAATCTCTGAACCTTCAGAATATGAAGTCATGCGAACCAATTCTATCGCAAAAAAGAATCATGTTATTCAAACCAAATTGGAAAAGGTCATTAGCTATACGAAGCAAACAATGGTTGCCTATATGAGTGAAGAAGATCTCAACCGCCTATGTGCATACATTACTGAATATAGTACAGGCGATACCTTGCAAAAAATATCGCCTGTAAAGGTGGACTCTCAACTTAAAAGTATTGATATTATGCACTTTGGTTGGAATATTGGTAAGGCTTTTGGCAGAAAGCGTATTCATACTGCTACCCTAATCAAGAATGTCTTTGCCCATACCCTTCGCGACTTGGAAATCTCAACTATTGAGCGTAAAATGTCACATACAGAGTCGGAATGTAAAATTAAACTTAATAAAGAGTTTATATAGTTAGGTGAATTCTCTAAAATAAAATCAATATTTATAGCATGACTTGTTATGAGACAATATGCCTTTATAATTTATACGTTGATATTTCTTCTACTAATTTCACTATATCTGATGGTTGCTTCCGTATAAATGCTGACATAGCTCTTTTCTCCGTAGCATTAATTTCTTCCCATTTGAAGAATTCAATTGTATCCTTTCCAAGTTGAGAACAATTATTTACATCAAAAAATATTCTATCTTTATCTTTAAATACAATATGTTCGTCTGGTTCATCTAAAACAGGATGAACGATTTTGAACCTATTAAGTGCTGTCTCTTATACACATCTCCGAGCCCACGAGACCGTACTAGATCTCGT
>ENA-OZHK01000342-OZHK01000342.1-human-gut-metagenome-genome-assembly--contig:-NODE-342-length-14462-cov-4.666829_pt1 | contig 14462 bp, 9 predicted proteins | sample MGYA00244048_ERZ653690 | MGnify/ENA primary metagenome ERZ653690 (study PRJEB26926, sample SAMN06165197) | human gut metagenome | biome: ENVO:00009003; feature: ENVO:2100002; material: ENVO:00002003...
GGCATACGATGTCTAGTACGGTCTCGTGGGCTCGGAGATGTGTATAAGAGACAGGGTGGGCTATCAGAGCAGTTACAACCAGCGTATCCTCGGCTATCTGGTCGACTCGGACGGTTGCATTGATTTCCCTATCTTCGGACGGCTGCATGTGGCGGGAATGACCCGGAAGGAGCTGACGAAGTACATCAAGCAGCGGCTGGTGGAGGAAGATTACATCAAGGATCCGGTGGTGACCGTACAGTTCCTGAATTTCAAGATTTCGGTCATCGGTGAAGTCAACCGTCCGGGAAGCTTCGACATCAACAGTGACAGGATTACTTTGCTGGAGGCCATCAGCAAGGCGGGCGACCTGACCATCTTCGGTCGCCGGGACCGTGTGGCGGTCATCCGGGAAGTGGACGGCGAACGTACCATCGTGTACCATGACCTGCGTTCTTCCGATATTTTCCAGTCGCCTTATTATTACTTGCAGCAGAACGACATTGTGTACGTGGAGCCCAACCGGACGAAAGCGGCACAGAGTCGCATCAACCAGAACAACACGGTGGGGGTATGGACCTCCGTGATTTCGGTTTTAACTTCAATTGTCACCTTAATATTGGTTGCGAAATGACGAACAGAAAGAATACTCAGTCGGACCATACACTGCATGTCGGTGATTGGTTGCATATTGCGCTGGCAAACTGGAAGTGGTTTGTTCTGTCGCTCGTGGTATGTATGGGGGCGTCTTTTTGGTATATCAAGCGCTCGCCGGATATTTACAGCCGCTCGGCTTCCGTGCTGATTAAGGACGAGACCCGGGGGGCGCAACTGCCCAATGCCGCTTCTGCCTTTTCTGAAATGGATTTGTTGAACATCCAGAGTACGGTGGACAATGAGGTACTGATTTTCAAGTCGAAGCGTCTGATGATAGAGGTCGCCCGGAAACTGAAGCTGGACATTTTTTATTCGGTCAAAGGCAAGTTCCGTGACTGGGACCTGTATACCACCAGCCCGGTGACGCTGACGTTCCCGGAGGCGCTGGAGACGTCTTCTTTTTCTTTCAAGGTGACACCGCTGAACGACAAGGAGGTGCTGCTGTCGGACTTCCCGGAAATGGAGGGGGTGAAACCGGTGGAGCAGATGAAGGTTCATTTGAACGATACGGTCGTAACTCCCGTAGGGAAGCTGGTGGTGACGCCCACTCTCTATTACACGCAGGACTATTATCAGGTGCCTGTCACTGTGAACAAGATGAACCTGGAGAAGGTGGGGATGGCCTACAATGCGGCCCTGCAGTCGATGGTGGCCAGCAAGACTTCCAGCATCATCCATCTGAGCATTTCCGACGTGTCGCCGCGAAGGGCGGAAGACATTCTTAACACACTGATAGATGTGTACAACCAGGATGCCATCGACGACAAGAACCGGATTGCGGTGAATACGGCCAATTTCATCAACGAACGGCTGATTGTCATCGAACAGGAGCTGGGCGGGGTGGAATCGCAGATTGCCAATTACAAGAGCCAGCATAACCTGGCCGATATTTCCACGCAGACCGGCAGTTTTATGGAACGGTCCAACCGCTACCAGCAGGAAGGGGTGACGTTGGAGAACCAGCGTACGCTGGCCCTGTACATCCGCGACTACCTGGCCGACCCGGCCAAGTCGGGCGAGTTGATTCCTTCGAACACCGGCATCTCGGACGGTACCATCGAGCGGCAGATTATGGAGTACAATGAACTGATGTTGCAACGGGACAAGCTGATTGGAAACAGCAGTAACAAGAATCCGGTGGTGATGGATATGAATAATTCACTGGCTTCCATGAAGCAGACAATTGTGCGCACGGTAGACAATCTGATTGCGGGCCTGGACATGAAAATCCAGAACATCCGCGGCGAAGAGGAACGGGCGATGAAGCGCATTGCCGCCGTGCCCAGCCAGCAGAAGTATGTGCTGTCGGTGGAACGCCAGCAGAAAATCAAGGAGTCGCTGTATATCTATCTGCTCAACAAACGGGAGGAAAATGCGCTGACCAAATCCATTACGGAGAGTAATGCACGCATCATCGATCCGGCCATGGGAAGCAGCGTCCCTGTATCGCCGAAGACACACCTCATCATGCTGGCCGGTTTTATGCTCGGCCTCTTGCTGCCTGCCTGTGTGCTGTTTGTGCTTCGCACTTCCGATACGAAGGTGAGGGGCAAGAAAGACCTGACCGATGTCCTTTCCATTCCTTTCCTGGGCGAGATTCCACGGCGTGAGAGAGAGAAAGGCGAAGGAAACCGGTCGGTGGTGGTTACGGAAGAGGGCAAGGATGCCGTATCGGAAGCGTTCCGCATCTTGCGTACGAACATGGCATTTATGAGCGGGGCGGCGGATGGAAAGCTGCAGACGCTGATGGTTACCTCGTTTCATGTGGGCGATGGAAAGACGTTTGTCTCTTCCAACCTTGCCATGACGCTGGCACTGGCCGGATACAAGGTGGTGCTGGTGGACCTGGATATCCGGAAGGGGACGTTGAGCAAGCACATGGGAGGCTCTCAGCAGGTGGGAGTCACGAACTTCCTGGCCGGGACGGTAGACCGGGTGGACGACTTGCTGATGCCTTCGGGCTGCCACGAGAACCTGAGTCTGGTATGCAAGGGGCCCGTACCGCCGAATCCGTCGGAACTGTTGCTGAATGCGCGGCTGAACGTCCTGATACGTCACCTCAAGGAGAGGTTTGACTACGTGATTCTGGACAATGTGCCGTCTCACATGGTGGCCGATGCTCTGATTGTCAACCGTGTGGCCGACCTGACTCTTTATGTCATCAGGGCGGGAGGTATGGACCGGAGGCAACTGCCCGAGATAGAGTTGCTGCACACCGAACACAAGTTGAAGAACATGGCACTGGTGCTCAATGGAGTGAGCCGACAGCGGGACAGTTACGGTTATTACGGATATTACCAGTATGGTTACAAGGAAGAGAAATAGATAGGAAGAGGAACTGGATATGGAGGAAAGCATCAAGGAGGCTTTTCTGGAATTGCTGCGGTCTGGTTTGTGGGGACACGAGCCGGACTTCCGCTGTTTGGAAGGGCTGGGTGAAGCAGACTGGCAGCAGATTTTCAGAATGGCCGGCAAACAGACCGTCATCGGGGTCTGCATACAGGCTGTGTTCCGTCTGCCGGAGGCGGACAGACCCCCGCAGGCCGTGCTGTGGAAATGGATAGGGCAGAACCTCTATGTAGAAGCCAGAAGCCGGAAAATGCTGGAAGTATGGAGGGAGATTGATGCGCTGTTTGTCCGCGAGGGCATTCAGCCCGTTCTGATGAAAGGCTTGTCGGTGGGATGCTGTTATGCAAAGCCCCTGTCACGGCAGGCAGGTGACATCGACCTCTTTATTCCCGAAGGTTTTGACAAGGCTTTGGAACTGGTGAGAAGATGGGGATGTCCGATTGACCATAAAACGCACCATGACAGTTTCGACTATCAGGGAGTACATATCGAGTTGCATCCGCGCATGGTGGTTACCTCCAACCGGGTGGGGATGGAATGCATGGCGATGGTCGAAACGCTGGACGGGGTTACGCTCAGGGTACCGGATGCTCAAATGGGGAGTCTGCTGCTGTTGTCGCATGCCGCCCGGCATTTTCTGATTGGAGGAATAGGCTACCGTTATTTGTGCGACTGGGCAGCCTATTTGAATCACTACCATGCATATATCGACACGGACAGGGTGTGTCATGAACTCCGGAAGATGGGACTGGCTCATTTCGTGGCCGACTTCACCGAAGTGGCACACCGGGAACTGGGGCTTTCGTTCGACGGAATCGACCGGTGGCGGAAGGGAGCCAGAGAAAAGTATGTTCGGAGGATGTCGGCAGAACTGACAGCACACGGCGATTTTGGTGCCGTAAATTTCAAGAAGACAACCGGCCGGGGAACGAAAGACCGGCTGCAGTTGGTGTGGAGCATCGTCCGGCGGAGGCACTATTGGCCGAGGATGTTCTGGAAGAAATTCCCGCTGTTTCTATACAGCCGGATAAAAGTCCGCCTCAAGGGACTGAAGGACTGACAGACGAAAATGACGTGTGGCTATCGGAAAAGGATTGCCACACGTCATTTTTGTTTGGAGGAAACTTATGCGTCGGGAGGTTATTCAATTTCGTCCGGCCAGGGGCAGGGTTTTCCGGTCTTCTTGAACGACGGACGCTGGGCACCCGAGCTGCGGAGGAACTCCCCGAGGTTGGTCGAGAGGGCTTTCACTACCTCCGGATACTGCTGGGCCAGGTTGTGCTGTTCGCTGATGTCGGCCGGGATGTCATAGAGTTCCTTCTTTCCCGTTTCGTAGAAATAAATCAGTTTCCATTTTCCCTGACGCACGGTGCAGGTGGCGCCGATGCCCGGGCCTCGTTCGCCCCACAAGTTCGGACAGTTCCAGTAGAGGCTTCTGCCTTCCGACGGGTCGCCGGTCTGCTTGAGCAGGGGCACGAAGCTCACGCCGTCCACGGTCTGCGGCACCTTCCAGTCGGTGATGCCGGCCATCTCGAGGATGGTGGGATAGTAGTCTTCGATGATGACGTACTTGTCGCAGCGGGTATCGGGTTTCGTCACGCCCGGCCAGCTCACAATCATCGGTTCGCGGATACCGCCCTCGTAGGCCGAGCCTTTTCCGCAGGTGAGGGGTGCATTCTGCGTGTAGAGCGGTTCGTCTCTCCATCCGGCTCCGGTGGCATATCCGCCGTTGTCGCCGCAGAACAGGATGATGGTGTTGTCCGCCTCACCGTTCTTCTCCAGCCAGTCCATGATGTCGCCCAGGCTCTTGTCCATGCCTTCGATGAGGGACGCATAAGCCGCCTCCTTGTCCGACATGCCTTTCTTCTTGTACTTGTCGAAGAAGCGCACGTCCTTGTCAATCGGGATGTGGATGGCATAGTGCGACATGTAGAGGTAGAACGGCTGGTTGTAGGCCTTGGCCTTGTCGAGGGCCTTCAGGGCTTCCTGCGTCAGGGCTTCGGTGATGAACGTGCCCGTCTTCCAGTAGTACTCCAGCCCCGGTACCGACATGAGCGAGGTGGGGTTTCCCTTGTCGTCGTGTCCGTAGCTCAGCTCACTCAGGTACGTGGCCAGTCCCCCCGCCGCATGTCCGGCGATGTTCGTCTCGAAACCGAAGTGGCAAGGATTCTCTCCCGGGGTGTCGATGGCCCCCCAGTGCGCCTTTCCGCAGTGGATGGTGTGGTAGCCGCTGTCTTTGAGGAACTGCACGAACGACTTGGCCACGAAGGTGTGGTTCGTGCCTTCCACCTGTGCGATGCCGTTGTAGTTCCAGTCGGGCAGTTGCAGCACGTCGCTTTGGGCGTCAGTGGTCTTGTCCTTCTGCAAGGTCCAGTTGGTCACCCGGTGACGGGCGGCGTTGGCTCCGGTCATCAGGCTGCAGCGTGTGGGCGAGCTGATGCTGGAGGCGTAGGCCTGGGTGAACATCATTCCCTGGCGGGCCAGACGTTCCATGTTGGGAGTTTCATAACGCTCGTTGTACATGGTCTTCTGTGTCCAGAAAGGCAGGGAAGTGTCCTGCCATCCCATGTCGTCCACCAGGAAGAAGATGATGTTCGGGCGCGGGTCGGGACGGTCGTTGGCAGCCCCATTCAGCGGGGAGAGAATGGGAGCCAGTCCCAGGAGTGCGAGTAGATTTCTGTTCATGATATGGGCTTTTAGATTAATCAGTTACGTGGTAAATGCTAAAGTTTCGGATGAGAGGTTCCGTGGTACATTCCTCCACCACCAGCCGGAAGGACTGGGCTTCGACGGCGGGGAAGGATTCGATGCGCTTGTGTCCCACGGAAGAGCCTTTGGCCACGGTGGTCCACTTGCCGTTCACCTTCGCTTCCACCCGGTAGGCCCGGATGCGTTCGCCGCCGTTCAGGTCTTCCTGAATCTGGTAGTAGTTCACGGGCTGAGCCTTGTCGAGCGAGAGCGACAGTCGCTTCTTTCCGGTGGCCGAAGTCGCTGCCAGCGGCTGGCCGAAGCGTCGGTTGATTTCCGCGCCCCATTCTTTCAGACGGCGTACGTCGCCCTCTGGAATCAGGCCGTCGGGGTTGGGAGTGAGTCCCACCATCAGCGTGGCGTTGCGGCCCACCGATTTCTCGTACATCTCCATCAGGTTTTCCAGCGGATAGACTGCCTTGTCGTCATCGCCCGGTTCCCAGAACCATTCGTGGCGTCCGTTGTAGCCGCGCAGGGGCGTGTCGGCCATGGCAGGTACCCAATACTTGCCGTTGGGGTCGCCGTGGGCCAACAGCTTGTTGTGGTCGGTCACGCCGTCGGTGGCGTTGCTGTGGCTGTACGGGTAGGGAAAGCTCGACCAGCAGGGATAGCCCACGGTACCGCTTTCCGAACCGCCCCAGCGCAGGTCGGCCCGGTTCACGTTATGATAGAACAGGCAGTCGGGCTGGTATTCGTTCACGATGGGTTCCACGTCGGGACCCAAGCCTTTCGGGTCGTCGGCACCCCCGTCGAACCAAATCATGAAGAGGTCGCCGTAGCGGGTGCAGAGTTCCTTCACCATCTTTTCGCACAGTCGCTTGTACCATGCCTGCCGGTTGCGGGCAAACTCGCCTTCGCCCTCCGCCTTGAAGTTGTGGATGCCCAGCAGGGAGTTCCAGCGGATGCCGATGTAGATGCCCGGCTGCAGGCCGTACTTGCGGCAGGAGTTCACGAAGTCGCGCACGATGTCGCCTTTTCCGTCGCGCCATTTCACGGCCTTCAGGCAGTAGGGGTTCACGTCGCTCTGCCACAGTCCGAAGCCCGTCTCGTGGGTGGCGGTCAGGATGGCAAACTTGGCGCCGGCTGCTTTGGCCGACTGAATCCACTGGTCGGTGTCGAGGTGGTCGGGATGGAAGATGTTGTAGTCTTCAATCGGGTTGATACGGTTGTTGCCTTGTCCGTACACCTGTCCGTCGAACACGTGCAGGTCGTAGTGGAACACCACGCCCAGTTCGGCCTCGTGCCATTTCATCTGGCGGGGAGCCGGTTTCGGTCCTTCGGGTTCGGTGGTCCGGGCGTGAACGGCTGCACCGCAGGTAGCGAGCAGCATCAGTAGGGTAAAGAGTGTTTTTTTCATATTCAATGTGTCAAGTATTTTACAAACGGGTCATGGGTCTTTCCGAGCCATTGGAGGAGGGTTTGGTGCAACGCATCGCAGCGGGCCGGCTGGCTTTCCGCCACGTTGTGCAGCTGGCCGGGGTCGGTGGTCCGGTCGTACAGCCAGGTCTGCGTCACTTTCCCTTTCTGCACATCCACCACGTAGGTGTAGCGGGCGGTACGGATGCCGCGTCGTCCGGACGTGGGGTCGGAAGGCACACAATAGTAATAAGGCTGGAAAGCGTCTTCGGGTGTCTGAATCTGTTCCTGCAGGAAATACCGGCTCCAGTCGTGCGTCTGCACGGTGGACGGAATCTCCGCCTGCCTTCCCATCAGCGAGAGCAGGGTAGGATACAAGTCGGCAAAGGCCACGGGCAGGTCGCTCCGTTGCGGATGGAGTCTGCCTTTCCAGCAGCATATCATCGGGATGCGCATCGCTTCCTCGTAGAACACGTTCTTGCCTTCCACTCCGTGTCCGCCCATGCAGACGCCGTGGTCGGACGTGAAGACGAGGAGGGTATTCTCAAACAGTCCGCAGTCTTTCAGGGCCTGTACGATGCGTCCCACTTGTTCGTCCACTCCGGTGATGCAGGCGTAGTAGTTGCGGATATTCGCCCGGAAGTAGTCGCCTTCGGGAGTCCCTTTCTCTGGAATAAACGGTTTCTGCCGGGCCAGTGCTTCCACGTCGAGCGAGTCGTACAGCCGTTTGTAGGCGTCGGGCACCAGCTCGTATCCCGTGTGCGGGGGATTCATGGAAACCACCAGGGCAAAGGGGCGGTCGGACTGCACGCTTTCCGTGCGGATGAATTCGATGGCGCGGTCGGCTTCGTAGGCCGGTCCCCACTGGTCCACATAGTGGAACTCGTCTCTTCCCGCCGAGGTATCCCAGTACATCGGATGCAGGTGGTTGTCGTAGGTGCCGTAGGCCATCCACCGGTCGAAGCCGTGGCGGCGTTCAGGCGGACACCATTCGTTCCAGGCCACTGTCCCCCGGTTGTTGGAGGTATCCACGTAGGGAGGATGCGGCGCGTCGAGGTGCCATTTGCCGATGTAGGCCGTGGCATATCCCGCCTGCTTCAGCACGTCGCTCCAGCAGACCGCTTCGGTGGAAAGCTCCACCCCGTAGGGCGTGTTCAGCGAATTGCAGTTGCCCGTCACCCCGTTGGCCATGGGATACATGCCCGTCATGAGCATGGCCCGGGCGGGCGAGGATACCGGATAGCTGCTCACGGCCTCCGTGAAGAGGATGCCTTCGCTCGCCAGCTGGTCCAGATGAGGGGTCTGCACCGGCTCCTGTTGCAGGCAGCCCAGCGCATCGCCCCGGAACTGGTCGGCCATGATGAAGACCAGGTTGGGCCGCGACGGGTTTCCTTGTGCGAACGCAGCCAGCGGAAGTGCAGCCAGTGCGGCGGAAGTGTAGAGTAGGTGTGTCAGTTTCATAATCGGTCTAAAGATAGTGATAAAAAGGAGAAGTTTCCTGGTTCCAAGAATCTTCTCCTTTCATTTATACGCCGAAGAGATTATTCACCTTCCGGCAAGCTATTGGTCTCAATCTTCCATCCCGGATTCTGATAGATAGGAGAAGAAGCATAATCGCCGGAGCCTTCCACGTCGGTGGTCAGACGGAAATGGTCGAAGGCAATCGGATAAAGATAACGGTTCGGGTTCCAGTTGTAGCCGTTGTAGGCGATGTTGGTCGAGATGACCCGATACGGCAACAGGTAGTTGCCATCGCTCTTGGCCGATACGTTAGCTCCGTCAATGCCAGCTTCTTTCAGTTCGATGACCGTCAGTGCCTTGTCGAAGTTCTTTCCGTTGATGCCCGTATCCGGAGTCGTGTAACGTTTGTAGTTCTCTTCCCACAGGTTGAAACCTTCCACTTGGTAGTTCTGCATCTTGTCGAGTGCGCACCAGCGGCGAAGGTCACGCAGACGGAATCCTTCGGCAGCCAGTTCGATGCGGCGTTCGCGGCGGATGTTGTAGAGCGTTTCATCTACCAGGTTGTTGCCAGAGTAGCGTGCCAAGTCGATTTCCTGGTCCAGTTTGGTGTTTCGGATGGTCTTTTCAAAGTCCGTATCCATTCCGGCACGTTCGCGGATGGCTTTCCAGTATTCTTTACTTTTGGCATCGAGTGAATGGTTCAGCTCATAGTCGGCTTCCATGTAGTTGAGGTAAGCTTCTGCGGCACGGAAGATGACACAGGCCGTAGTAGCCGGCAGGGTAGGACCTTGCGACGGGTCGGTGGTCAGTCCTTTCTTGACCGAATATCCTGTTGTGCTGCGGTTTTCTGCCATTTCCGTAATCGGGGCACGGTAGTAATAGCCTGCGCCGTCGATGATGGCCTCGGTCATGGCCGCTTTTTCGGTCAGCATGTCGCCCGGCATCATCGTGTTGTAAGTCAGACGCGGGTCACGTCCGTCGGCTACGTTCTGATAAGTACGGTCGCCTTTGTAGTTGGCTCCGTCTGCATAAATCGGGAGTCCGTTCTGCATCAGGTAGGTATTGATCATGCTGCGGGTGTAACCGCTGTTTCCACCTCCGTTGCGTTGCAGGTAGCCCACCACAAAGTGGTTGACCGCCGGAGTCAGTTTGGCATCGTAGGCTCTCCAAAGCAGCACTTCCGGCATGCTGCTCAGCGAGCTGCTGTTGAAGAGGGCAGGATAGTCACTATACAGAGAATAATTGTCGGCCACAATCTGTGCGGCTTTCTTGGCTTCCTCCAGGAAATAGCGGCTTTCGGCATCGATGTCGATGGTGAAGTCCTTCAGGTAATCCTTTTGTGCACCCGGCCATCCCGGTCCTCCCGGTACACGTGCCGTTCCTTTGTGGTATTTTTCCCATGTACCTTCAAACAGGGCTACACGACTTTTCAGCAGGGCAGCGCAATCCTTGGTCAGGCGGTTGCTGGTCGGAGGGGTACTTGCCATGAAGTAATAGGCCGAATCCAGGTTCTCGATGATGAAGCGGGCCACTTCGTTGCGTGGACGGCGCTGGCTGGCCTGTTTCACCGCCTCATAGTTGTCGGCTACAGTGGTCTTGATGATGGGGAAGTCGCCCAGTGAGTCCAGTTTGTTGGCATAATAGAAGGCCCGGAAGAAATAAGCTTCTCCCAAATAATGCTTGTTGTTGGCTTCATTGCCTCCCAGTTCGCCAGCTTCCAGCAGCGGACGTACCCGGTTGATGAAGTAGTTGGTTGAGCGGATGCCGCCGAACTCCCAGGCACCTCCCGACTGTGGCACACGGTTTTCGCCGTTTACAAACAGTTTCTCCGGATTGGATGCCGCCTGGTTATCACTGTTGTTGTCGGTGGCAAACACGCCGATGTCGTATGAGCCGGGCTTGTGTGAAGGAAGGGTTTCATATAGGTTGGCTGTATAGGCTGCCAGGTCGTTTTCGCTGAGCAGGTATTTTTCTACGGGCACTGCATCCAGCGGCTCTCTGTCCAGAAAGTCGTTGCAGGAGCAGGCGATGGCCGTCATTCCGATGGCGAATAATATATTCTTTTTCATGGTTCGTTCGAATTAAAGGGTTAAAGTGTCACGTTGATACCGAATGAGAAGGTCTGTGAAAGCGGATATGTTTTACCGTTAGACCAGCCGTTGGCGGCAATGGCTTCCGGGTCGAACATATCGGCAATGCCACTGATGGTAAACAGGTTTTCTGCACTGAAATACACACGTACTTTTTCAATGTGTGCCTTGTTGGTCCATGCTTTGGGGAGAGTGTAACCCACCTGCAGGTTCTTCATACGCATGTAGGCCCCATTTTGAAGGTAACCGGTCTGTGTCAGCTTGTTCTTGTTGCCTTTGTCGCCGAGATAAGCTTTCGGATAGTAAGCACCTGTGTTCGGGCCAAAGATAGAAGTGGTGTTGTCCGGGCGCCAGTAGTCAAGGTGTTCTTCGAAGCCTACAGACTGCCATTCGCCTCCATCTGCTCCCCAGAACATCGGACCGCTGAGCCAGAGGTCGCGTTTCAATACGCCTTGGAAGAACATCTGGATATCGATGCCTTTCCAGTCGGCACCAAGGTGGAGTCCGAAGTGGAAACGAGGTTCGCTGTTACCGATGACTCTCAGGTCGCCGTGGTCGTCTACAGTCTTGGAACCGTCGTCCACCACTTTGTCGCCATTCAAGTCTTTGTACATGATATCGCCTGCTCCCCACTGTGAGCCCAGCTTGCTCTGGTCGTTCGAAGCCAGCCATTCCTGCATCTGTTGGTCGCTCTGTGCGATGCCCTGAGTTTCATATCCCCAGATTTCACCGATGGTTTTTCCGTCGTAGTAAGCGTAAGTGGTTCCGTCGGACTGGAAGATGGCTTTGGATGCGTTCGGGTATTTCTTTACTGTAGCCCGGTTGTCGGAAAGGTTGAAGCCCAAGTCGTAGTTCACCTGTCCGATGCGGTCTCTCCAGGAGATGTTCAAGTCCCATCCCTTGTTCTCCAGTTCGGCGTTGTTGGTGTTCGGGAGGGAAGTACCCAGAGCGGCACCGATTTCAGCCGGAGGACCTACCATGCCTTTGGTACGGCGGATGAAGTATTCGAATGAACCCGTCAGTCGGTTATTGAGCAGTCCGAAGTCGAAACCGATGTTCGTATTGTAGATTTTTTCCCAGGTGAGGGTACTGCTGACCAGTCCCGGCACACCGGAAGTGGTAGGACGTACACCGCCCATCAGCCAGCTTCCTCCGTTGGCCACTACATTTTGTGTCAGGTAGAACGGATAGAAAGCATCCGTGTTCTGGTTACCCAGCATACCCCACGATACGCGCGGCTTGAAGGTGTTGATGACCTTGGTCAGCGGAGCGAAGAACGATTCGTGTGCCATGTTCCATCCGAAAGAGAATGACGGGAAGAGGTTCCAGCGCTGGTCGCGGAGGAAGCGTGAAGAGCCGTCGTAGCGGAGGTTGGCCTCAAACAGGTAACGTTCTTTGTAAGAATAGTTGATACGTCCGAAGAAACCGGCAGTAGCCCAGTTCTTGTACTGAGTGGGATTGTTGTCATCGTTGTTGATTTTGTCTTCACCTACGGCTGCACTGATTTCCGGAATCAGGCTGGTGATGACGTCGCTGCGCTGTGCGGAAAGAGAACGCACGATGTATTCTTCTGTATTCATACCCAGCATGACCTTCAGGTAGTGGTCGTTTTTGTCGAGGGTATAATCCGTATAGAAAGAAGTGGTGTAGAAGTTGCTGTTCAGGTAGTTCATGCGGGCAAAAGTTGCTCCCGGTGCATAACTTCCGCTGAATGCCAGTTCTACCGGATTGTTGTTGATGTCATATTCATAAATCTTGTTCAAGTTCACCTGTTTGTTCTGGTTGATGACGCGCATGCCGGCTTCCGCATAAATGTTCCAGTTCTTGAGCGGGTGGAACACCACTTGCCCCTGCAGGTAAATGTCGTCGTTGTGGGTCTTCGAACGTCCGCCGTCGGTCAGCTGTGCCAGTTTGCCGTTGCGCATGTAGTGTCCGTTGGGGTCCTTGAACGGCATCATCGGCCACATGCGGGCGATGTCGTGGTACAGCAAGCCGCCTTCTTCCAGATAAATCGGGTTATCCAGGTCATAACGGATGAACTTGGTACTCAGGTTGAAATCAATATATTTATTAATTTTTGTGTTGATTTTTGCGCTCAGGTTGTAACGCTTCATGTTATCGTTCCCGTAGCGCAGGTTACCGTTCTGGTTCAGGTAACTTCCGGATACATAATATTGCAGTTTTTCGGTTCCCCCGCTCATGCTGAGGTTGTGTTCCTGACTCCACGCCCAAGTGAAGTGAGTCTTGTACCAGTTCACGTTATCGTTGGCCTTTTCATGGAAATGCCAGTTGGTTCCGTTCGGGATAGTGGTTGTGGTGATTTTTCCAGCCATGTAATCCTGAATGCGTCCGAGTGTTTCTTCGTCGAAGATAATTTTTGAACCTTGGTTCACCGACGCTTCATTGAAATAATTGGCAAAGCGGTAAGAGTCGAGCTGGTTCGGCAGGTTGGTCGGACCGGAATAGCGGAAACTGTTGTTATAGTTGATGGTCATTTTTCCGGCTTTTCCTTTTTTGGTGGTAATCAGGATGACACCAAATGCGGCACGTGAACCGTAGATGGAAGAAGAAGCCGCATCCTTCAGGACGGAGATGCTTGCAATGTCTTCCGGGTTCAGGGTGTTCATGTCACCTTCCATTCCGTCAATCAAGATCAACGGTTCCCCTTTGGAGCCTGTACCGATGGTACCTGTACCGCGGATATTGACTTTCATGGACTGTCCGAGCTGGCCGCCCAAATCGGCTGCCGACAGGTTCAGTCCCGGTACGGTTCCCTGCAAGGCTTGTCCCACCTGCGATACCGGACGCGATTCCAGTGCTTTGGTATCGACAGTAGCTACGGCACCGGTCAGATTCACCTTCTTCTGTGTACCGAAACCTACCACTACCACTTCGTCGAGTGTCTGGGTGTCTTCCGACAGGACTACCTGATAAGAGGTCTTGCCTTTCTGTACCGGAATTTCCAATGTCTGATAACCGATGTACGATACGACCAGCGTACTTCCGGCAGCCACGTTGTTGAGCTGGAAGTTTCCGTCCAAGTCGGTGATTCCGCCGTTGGTCGTACCTTTAATTACTACTGACGCCCCGATGATGGGATCATTCAGCTTCTTGTCTGTAACAATTCCGGAGATGCTCATCTGTTGCGCGTGTAGCGGTAGCAGACCTGCCAGCACTGCGATGAGCAGAGTGATGAATTGTGTCTTCATAAGGTTCCTTTTTTAAGATTAAGTTATTAATTAGATGGTTAAACAAGTTGGATGATTTTCATCTTTTGCAAAGCTATGAATTTATGGATTCGGTCAAGGTGGGTAAACGTCGCATTAATGGGGGGTATTCTTCTTATCACCGCTTTTTTAGGGGTGAAATTTGTTTTTTTCACCTCCAGAAGGCGTTTTGTGGAGGATTTTTGTTTTCTTTGCATTTGTTTACTAGACTAAATCTAAAGAATGAAAAATTACACGCTCATACTTCTCTTTCTTTTGGGGTTGGCGTTCCCGTCAAAGGCACAACGGTTGCTGGAAAAAGATTTCCAGGTGCTGAACATGAACGACGGAATTGCCGACAATGACATCCATTCCATTGAAAAAGATACCGAAGGTTTTATCTGGTTTGGTACCAGCAGCGGGTTGAGCCGCTACGACGGGCAGGCATTCAAGACTTTTCGCATCACGGGAGCTCCTCATCGCACGGTAGGGAAAGTGGTCTCACTGAATAAAGATTATTTGCTGGTTCGTTCGGAGCGGACGCTGTTTCTGTTCGACAAGCAGCGGGAAAAGTTTCTCTCCCTGTGGGCTGTCTCTTATACACATCTGACGCTGC
>ENA-OZHK01000348-OZHK01000348.1-human-gut-metagenome-genome-assembly--contig:-NODE-348-length-14248-cov-29.451208_pt1 | contig 14248 bp, 12 predicted proteins | sample MGYA00244048_ERZ653690 | MGnify/ENA primary metagenome ERZ653690 (study PRJEB26926, sample SAMN06165197) | human gut metagenome | biome: ENVO:00009003; feature: ENVO:2100002; material: ENVO:00002003...
ATTATTTGCGGTTCGCGAGTTCGAATCGTCAAGAGTGGATATCTTTAACGCTTACCGACAACCTGGATGGATTTACGAATAATCTAACCAGGAGGTTCGAACGGGACAAAATTTACGCTTACGTATCAGAACTAATAATTAGTCTATTTTGAAGGCGAAATTAGATGATATCCCCCTGCCACTATGACGTTATTTGTTTCCGTGGTATTTCTTGTTTGAAATCACCATACTTTACCACGGTTGATTTGGCCCTGGCTTCCATGTTGGTCTTCCAATCTTTCTTTTTTTTGCCCCTCGTCTTTTGCCTTTTCTCGATTTGGACCGTGTTCCAGATTTTTTTCTTTGTGAACCGCTACGATTTTGCCATCTGCTGCTTTTTTGACGACCGATTCGACGTATTTGCTGTTCAGTTTCTTCATACCGTTGATTTCCCAATTGAATGCTAAAGGACAATTAATCGGAAACAAATAACGTCATAACGACACTGCTTTAGTAGAAAAGTTGACAAAAAAGTCGAGGAGGGGGCTTCATTTTATGATTTGAAAATGTCCTTTTAATTAAAGAAATTGGGAAATATAAAGTAGTATTGATGTGAAAGCAAAAATAGTTTTTAAAGCCCATGTCTTTATAACTTTAGTGACCTATTATTATTGATTCGCTCACATAAATTATATAAAATGAAATTGTAAAAAATGCAGTGCCACTGCAGAAATTACAGAGGAGATTACTAATGATTCCTAGATTTATAACTAAAACTATTATTGATTGTGTTAAGCATTTTCCAATAACTTTACTTACAGGGCCAAGGCAAATTGGTAAAACAACTGAATTATTAAATTCTTTTAACTCCAAAGGTTTTAATTATATTTCACTTGATGACTCATTTAACTTGGCTTTCGCAAGAAAAGACCCTAGAAGCTTCTTGGATCTTCATCCTTCTCCATTGATTATAGATGAGGCACAAAAGGCGCCAGAACTATTTGTTGAGATAGAAAGAATAGTAAATGAATCTAGATTAAAGAGAGGGAATATGGAAAGCAATGGCATGTATATATTGTCTGGATCCCAAAGAAAAGACTTGTTAGATAGAGCTGAAGAGTCTCTCTCCGGAAGGGTAGCTATTCTAGATATGAATAATCTTTCAATAAATGAGATTTTAGGGAAGGATAATTCTCCCTTCGAAGTTAATCTTGCTAAAGATTCTCAAAGAAGCCTTAGATATACATTGAAGGAATCTCAAGCTTTTGAATATATTGTCAAAGGTTTCTTTCCTGTTCTCTATGCTGATCCTTCTATAAATATTTCTGTGTTCTATTCATCTTATATAACCACTTATTTAGGAAAGAATCTTAGAGACATAATAAATATAAAAGATGAATTTAAATTCTTGAATTTCTTAAAACTTTTAGCTTCAAACACAGGTGAAGAATTGATTTATGATAACTATGCCAAGAATATAGGCGTTTCAATAAACACTATAAAAAGCTGGACTTCGGTTCTAATAAAGACAGGAATCATTTATTTAGTAGAGCCATACAAAGAGGAATCAATAGTAAAGAGAGTGGTGAAAAGACCAAAGATGTATTTCTTTGATACAGGATTGGCTGCTTATCTATGTGGAATAACTGATGCTAAGACCTTGCAAAACAGTTTCCTCAAGGGAAGATTCTTTGAGACATTTGTCTTTAATGAGATAAGAAAGTCTTTTATGAATGAAGGGATTATGCAGACTCTATATTACTATAGAGATTCTGAGCAAAATGAAGTAGATATGATTTTAGTGAGAGAAGGAAAGATCTCATGTGTAGAGATAAAAGCTGGGCAAAACTTTAATGCTTCGGATACTAAAGCATTTAAGAATCTCATAAATTCTAAATTTGTACATGGGAAAAACGCAATTGTCTGCACAGCTGATAAGATATCGATGCTTAATGATGGTACTTTGCTTCTTCCTATTTCGTCAATCTAATCCACTCTTCCCACGCAGTGCTGAATTAAATTTATCATAGTATCTATTTCTTCTTTGCAGTCATTCTTAATCCATCTGAACACTACTGATATTATGCCTTGAGTGAAGAAGGTGAAGATATATTCCTTATCTTCTTCTTTTACTTTGTAATGGTCTAGTATAGGATTAAATACTCCTTGTTGCATCCTTTGAAAAGGCTCTTCTACTTTAAATATTTCAGGTCTTTGTTCGGTGGCTTTGAAAGCTTGTCTATTCTTTTTGACAAATTCTAAATAAGGCCTTAGGAATTTTGGAGTGATGAGATTGAAGTCTTCTTTTTCTCTTTGTGGGAAAGAGGCTGAGAAGTCTTTATTGAGTTTTTCCACTGTCTCGAGAAGAAGTCTTTATGTTTCTTAATAAATCACATATTACTACATCACGATTACAATTTTTAATTAGCAAATGATGATTTTATAATGTAAAAATTCGGCTAATATATTGATAATAAACGAAATAATATAAAATAATAATTGTGGAGGTATTAAAGATGTCTACAACTAATTTAAATATCAGAACTGATAAAGCTGTAAAAGATCAAGCTGAGGCTATTTTCAATGAATTGGGCCTTAGTTTGACAACTGCTGTTAATATGTTTTTAAGAACAGTCATTCGTGAAAATGGCATTCCTTTTGAATTAAAGCTCGATGTACCTAACGAAATAACTACTAAAGTTATTAAAGAAGGAAAAGAACTTCTTTCTAATCCTAAAGCACCTAAATATACAAGTATGGAAGCTTTGAAAGATGCTTTGAATAAATGAAGTGTATCATTCAATTTACTAATCAATTCAAAAAAGACTTGAAACTTGCCAAAAAGCAAGGAAAGATTTAGATAAATTATTTGAAGTAATTAACATATTAGCCAATGGAGAGAAACTAGACACAAAATTCAAAGACCATGACCTGTCTGGTAGTTATAAAGGAACTCGTGAATGCCATATAGAGCCTGATTGGTTACTTATTTATGAAATTGATAATAACGCACTAATTTTGATGCTTTATTGTTTAGGAACACATTCTGAATTATTCAAGAAATAACATAAAAAACCAGCCCCTGTATGTACCGCACCCCTCTCACTGGACCGAGGAGCAATAACAATGATGGATGGATTCCATGGAATCCATCCATCGGCGCCGCTCCAAAGCCATAGGAGGGGCTTTTTAGATGAAATTCACGTTTGAGGAGAAACTCGCAGCAGTGAAACTGCACAAGGAAAAAGGAACCTACAAATATCCGAAAGGATATGAAGCCGAAAGCAGAAAAACAGCGTACAGATTCTATGTCCGGTTCTGGGAAGCACAATATGATTGTGGCGGCGAGGATGGAATCAGGCATGGACTGAATTCCGCCTATTTGCCTGAGAAGAAGCTGGAGATCATAACTTCCGTTCTGATGGGGGAGATTACCGGCAGACAGCAGGCGATAAGATGTGGCGTGAGGCCTTCGTCAATAGATCAATGGATCAACAAATATAGGAAAGACGGGCTTGAAGGTTTAAAATCTTGTCATCCAGGGAGGAAGCCCAAGAACATGCCTATCATCGAAAAGAAAGAAGACACTGACAAGACTGTCGCGGAAGACAATCAGGATGACCTTAAGAAGAGACTGGAGGAGCTGGAACACGAGAATCTGCTTCTCCATGCGGAGCTTGACTACAGAAAAAAATTGGAAGCCTTGGTCGAGAAGAGACGAAAGTCAGAGCGAGCGAAAAGGCCGACGCCGTCGCCTCTCTCCTCCAAGGCGAAAAATACAAAGGAAAAGTAAAGCTCTCTAAGCTGCTTTCCATAGCGAAACTCCGGAAGTCGTCCTACGAATACGCCGTAAAGGCCAAGGACAGGAAGAAGTCCGAAAAGCTCGATGATATCCGAATAAAAGACGAAATCAAGGCAATCTAGCTGCGCTCGAAGAAGAAATACGGATACCGCAAGATTGCGATCGAACTCAGAAGCAGATATTCGGAGAACGTCAACCACAAGAAAGTGCTCAGGATGATGAACGAGATGAGCATATATGCGAAGCTCTGCGGACACGACAAGCGCTACAGCTCATATAAAGGCAGAGTCGGAAAGATCGCGGAGAACATCCTGCAAAGGGACTTCACAGCGAACGGAAGCCTTCAGAAGGCCGGCACCGACGTCACCGAGTTCAAATGCAGCTGGGAAAAGGCATATCTTTCTCCCATTATAGACTTCTACAACGACGAGATACTTTCCTATTCGATATCAGAAAGCCCATCCATGAAGATGGTGATGGACATGCTTGACGAGATGCACAGGAGATTTCCGTGCACCTACAACATGGTCCTCCATTCGGACCAGGGGTGGCAGTATCAGATGCTGACTTATCAGGAAGACCTGAAGAAATACGGGATAATACAGTCGATGTCAAGAAAGGGGAACTGCCTTGACAACAGCGAGACGGAGAACCTGTTCTCGAAGATGAAGAAGGAGATGTTCTACGGACACGAAAATGAGTTCCGCAGCTTTGCGGAACTCAAGAAGGCGATAGACGAATACATATTCTGGTACAACAACGAAAGGATAGTGACGAGGCTCGGCGGTGCTCCTGTTTGCAACAGGAGCATTGTGCCTGTCTCAATGTTGTGCTATAGTTCTATTTAAAGTCCAGTGAGAGGGGTGCGGTACAGTAGGAGGTATCCTTAATTGAGTGAATATAACGAATTTATCAAAATAAGCTTACATAATCACTTTGGTGGTAGGGCGGCAGACTATGAATTAGATGATGGCATAAATTGTGATCATCCTTTCGATTTAAGTTACGCAAAAAGGCAGGTTGATGAAGCTAAAAAATATAATTTTGACTTACTAGGATTTACTAATAAAAATAGATTCTCATATAGTAATTATCGTGAATTATATGTTTATGCTAATAAGGAAAATATACTTTTATTGCCTGGAGCTGAACTTGATTTATGCAACTCTGAAAGAAACCGATTTTTGCATGTCACCATTTTGTTTTCGGATAAATCATTAAAGTTAGATGCCTTTGAGACAAATCTTTCTTCTTCTTTGAAAACGAACAATGGTAATTTTGTAACGATTGATCAGTTGGTAGATTTAGCGTGCCTTGATAAGTGTATTATTTTTCCGCATGGTCTAAAGCAAGCAAAACGCTCATCGTCTGAAAATCCTGAGCAATTCAACGAAATACTTGATATGCATCATGCTATTCCGTTATTTTTAGATGATTCTAAAACATATAAACAAAAGACTTTATCATTAAAGTTGAAGGATTATTTAAGTGAAGAAAATTTTGAATATGTGAGAAATGAAATTGGCGTTGTTCATTCTGCTGATAGAGAAGCTTTTTCTAAGCTAAAAAATGTTACTTATATATGGGGAGAAAATAGTTTTGAGTCTTTATACTACGCTGCTATTATTGGCAAAAAAAGACTATTCTCTTCAAAAGATATTAGTAATAAAAATAGATATATTTATTCTATTGAAATATCTCCTCGTGAGATTGGTTCTTTGAGCAAATCCACAATTTTTTGTTCTCATGGTCTAAATTCAATCATAGGATCCTCTGGAGCTGGAAAGACATTACTTTTAAATCTAATAAAACGTTGCTTAACTGGGGAAAATTTAATTAATGCAGCTAGCTCAAATAAGTGTGATTATTCGGATTTATATGGAGATGCGCAGGTTGTTATTAAAGATCAAAATGGGAAAATAATTAATCCTAAAGAAATCGATGTTTTCGAAGGAGATAATTTATATCAAACAATAATTAAGACGTATTCTTCTGATAAATCGGAAGTTCTTAATCTTTTGAAAGCATCTCCTAATTTTCAACCGCTATTAAATACAATTATGTTGTTCAACAAAAGCGTTTCAGCCTACATTATGTCGATAAGAAAAGAAACAAAGCTATTAAAATCTATTGATGATTCAATGCGTCTGATTAAAGAAGCGAATGCATATTTGAGAGCTAATAAAGTTAGTGAAAAAGTAATTTCTACTACTTTCGATGTTGATTGGAATCAAAAACTTTCTGATTCAAAGAATAAGTGTGAGGCTGTAAATTCTGATCTTTCTCTTTTAATGGACAACTTGGCAACTTTAAAAAATTTAGCCATAAAATACAAATTGAGTTCTAATAAAACTTTCTTAAGCGCGTTTAAGTCTTTATCTAGTTTAATGTTAGCTACTATTAAAAAGGAAAGCTATAATTTGAAAAACGAAGAAATACGAGCTCAACTATACTGTGATGCTTATGGACTTCTTTCGACATTTCTGGAGGAATACAATAAACAAGAAGGAGTCGTTGTTGAAACTATTAATCAGTCAAACAAAACAATATTTGAAAAAAGTAATTACATTGTTGATTGTTAAAAAAAGATGGTTCTTAATCAATTAGAGCGAGCTACTCCTAAACTTGACGAAAGCACTCTTCTTAATTCTATTGCTATAAATAATGATGGGAAAGCTAAAATCAGCAATATTAAATTTAACCACATTGTTAAATGGGATGATGCCAAAGATTTCTTAGGCGATTTTTGGAGCAAAAAAGCTTTTAAAAAGAAGAGTGAGTTTAAAGCATCCTATGGCGAAAGAATTGATTTATTTTCTTTTGATAGTTACAAAGGCTTCCTAAATAAAATTGCTGAAACCGATGAAACTCCAGAAAATTTCTTTTCTCCTGAATTAGATGAATTTATGACATACGATATCGAGGTATCCTTTGAAGGCAAATTCGTTAATATTGAAAATTTAAGTGCTGGACAACTCAGCAAGGTTTATATTAACAACCTTATTGATGATGAGATCTCAAATACAGGCGTAAATTCTATTATTCTTTATGATCAGACAGATAATAATTTGGAAAAGCCATTTATTAGCGAGGTTCTAGGATTAAAACTGAATGAGCTCAAGAAAAAACATCAAATATTTATAACAACGCATGAACCTTTACTCGTTGTAAATACTGACTCAAACAATATTATTGAAGTAAAAAATGAAAAATTCGTTGGAAAAAAGTCTGTTATTTCCTTTTCCAATCCAAGTCTTGTATCTAGCAATTCACAAGAAGAAGCGGTCGAACAAATTGCAAAGCTTATGGATGGGTCAAAAAAAGCTATTGAGTTAAGAAATGATATATATGGAGGAATGTCAAAATGACTAATAAAGAGTGTTATAAGCTTGTAGTCAAGGAATCGAGTGTTGTGTTTAATGATAAGGAATATACATTTGACCTTATTAATGGAAAACTTCTTTTCCAAATCTTTCGGCTGAGTATGGGCGATAAAATTCAATTCTCCTTTGAAGATGAAAATTCTCCTGTTTCATCCTTATTTAAGAAGATACAAGAAGCAACAAAGGAGGGATCCGATTTTAGAAATAAGTATATTCAGAAGGAAGCTGAATTAGTTTCGAATAAGGAAAAAATTGATAAATTAGAATCAACGGAGAATGCTTCAGTTATTGATGATGAAATAGCTGATCCTTTATAAATTAGAAAGGAGAATCTTCATGCAAGAAGCAGTAAAAAGATTCGTTAGGATTTGTTTCGAAAACTCTGAAAATTCAGAGGAAGAAAAGAAGTCGAAGCCACATGGTCTGACTTTAATTGACATGCCAACTGGTAGTGGCAAAACTTACAATACGATTCAGTTGATTGCACAATATTTGAAGGGCGAGATATTCCAAGACATCCCAAGGATTTTCTATCTGACACCTCTCAACAAGAATGTGAAGGATGCTTATGTTGAACTTAGAAAGACCCTTAAGAGCCAAGGAAAAGAAGATCTCGTGGACTCGCAATGCCTTTGGCTAAGGGCAAATTATCAAAGCGTCCTAGACAACTTTAATGAGATTGAGCCTGATATTCCCAATGAGCTCAGGAAAGAATCTTTCTATAACTTGAAGAAGTTTGTTGGTGGATATAACGAAGTCTCTAGCGGGAGCTCCGATAGCGTATCGAATACGAAACAGGCATTGGAGACGGACATTAAAGACAAATTCGAACCTGCTTTTCGTCGTGATCTGAAAGCCTTACTTTCCAAGACTTGCAAAGGCAAGGAAGAGAAGTGGAATAAAATCAACAGTGACTGGAATTGGGCGCTAAAGCTCTATCCTTCGATTCTGACTGATAAGAGCAGAGTTCTGTTCATGAGCATGGACAAGTTCTTTTTCCTCAACGATTCCATAATCGCCAAGCCCTATAGCTTCATTAATTCAAACCTCCTCAAGGGCGCTCTCGTGTTCCTCGATGAGTTCGACGCGTCCAAGGAATTCATCTTAAGGAGCCAGATAGATCAAAGCGCCATGAGGAAGCTCGACTTGGTCAAATACATCTCGACACTTTCCGCTTCTTTCGCATCCGGCAAGAAATTCCCCTCTGAATTGTTTCCAAAGCCTAAAGACGGCGAAGAGAAGAAAAGCTCCAAATACGCCTTTGATGAGCTCAAGAGGGTGGTGGAGGAATGCAGGGCTAATGGTAAGCTCGACTACCATTTCAAGCTTGAAAACGACGAAAAGGAAAAGAGGTGCTTCATATTCCAAGATAGCGATCTTCATACAGTCTCCAGCACGAAGGAGACCCCGTCTTTCAGTTTGAAGAACGACGAGGAAAAAGGTCTGAACGTTATCAGGTTGGAAAAGAAAGGGAATGCCAACGTGGATTTCTTCAAGCTAATCTATTCCTTGACTGGAGCTCTTACATTCTCCGTCCGCTCCTTTTCCATGATGGCTAGGAACTACCTCAATTACTTCAACAACGAGAAAAGGCTGAGGATAAACGCCGACATGATGGCGCCGGAGGAATCCGTCTCCACCATTTTGAATCCATTCGATTTGGACCAAGGGATACAGGATGTCATACAGCGCATTATCACAAGTGGATTCAACCCCGGATTGAAAACGAAGATGAACAAGATCATAGGCGGAAACATCTACACGAACGGATTTAGATATTTCGATTTCATAGATGACCTTTCCCACGATACTACGACCACGATAAGTATGTGCCTTTTGAGCGACACGCCAGAGAGGTTCATGCTCGCTTTGGCGTCGACGGCCATGGTCGTCGGAATCTCAGCTACCGCAACTATAAAGACGGTCACAGGCAATTACAACATCGATTATTTAAAGAGCAAGTTGGGGAAGAGCTACATACAGCTGTTGGATGAAGACTATCAGAGGATCTCAAGCAAAATCGCCGATTCTTATAAGGGCCAGTATTACAAGATCAACGTTCACAACATGGTCTCAAGTCATAGCGACAACGAAGACTTCGCCAAAGACTTGTTCAAAACTCAGGACAACATCGACATTCTGAGCAACAAGCTATCATGCTTCGACAACCGCACGCATGATAAGCCAAGGTACTTGAAAGTTTTGCTAGCTATAAGGGATTTTATATCGAATGACAAATCCAAGGCTTTACTTATCGTGACTAATTACAACATGAAGACATCCGGCGATCAGCCTTTCAGCCGGGATGTGATGAACGACTTCGTCCAAAAAATCAAAGCGGAATGCGGGGCGAAAGATGAGATAGTCATCCACGTCCTTCACGGGAACATCTACGAGAAGGAGAGGGAGCAGTATTTTAAGGACATCAACGCCGGGAAGAAAGTTATCCTTTTCACGAGCTACCCTTCTTCGGGCACCGGTCAGAACCTCCAGTATTCCATCATGGAGGGCGCGGATGAGAATGCCAGTCTCCAAAAGGATATCGATTCCATCTATCTGGAAAAGCCGACGAACGTCATCGTCAACGTCAATCTCGATAGAAGGAACGAGGAGGCCGTCTTGAGTGAAAAAGACCTGATCAAATATCTGTATCAGGCCGAGAGTTTGTCTTTTGAGGGCGAAATCAGGCGAGTAAAAGCCTTGGCGATGGCCAAGAAGGGCTTCAAGACGATGATGCGTGGCGATTTGGAATCGAAAAAGGACATTGATGGCGGTTATGAATACAACACGAGGTCAGTCAACAACCACATCGTGAGGACGCTTGAGCAAGCCGTAGGAAGAATTTGCAGAACGAGGGACAAGAACAAATCAGACGTTAATATCTACCTAGACTCCGAGATCTTCGAGAAAGTGAGCTTCGACACCGTGAAAGGCAAGCTCATGAATAGGGAGTTCCAAAAGATAGTTGACGAATCGACGAAGCGCTGGCCTTTGGAGAAAGACAACCTCAAAAATTGCACGAACAAGGCAGAAAGCAAATCGATGAGCCTCGCAAAGAGCCTCAGCAGGCTGAAAACCAAGGCTTCGTGGACCAACGACGAGATGGAAGACTGGAAAGCAATCCGCGAGTGGGTTCTGAAACATCCAACTTGTTCAAAGAGAGACATAAGCGAGAACATAGAATTCGGCGGTCTATATCTCGGCATCTCGGAGGAGATGGAGCCTTTGTCATCGATATATTTCTCGGAGGGAAACGATGGCAAAGACGATTTGCATATAGAGATAGCAAAATCCGATAAAGCGAAGAAAGAGATCTCCGACGATGAATGCAACCTTTGCAGGTTGGTCAAAATACCTGAGGTCAAAGAATATTTTGGTAAAAAAGGCTACGCTACTTCCTTTAAAAAGGATGAAATGATATTGCTACCTGCCGCTTACATCAATTTGTACAAAGGAGCGTTAGGCGAGGCGGCTGGATTTTCCATACTCAACGGAAGAGGCATCCGTTTAAAGCCTATAGAGGGCTCTAACGAGTTCGAAAAGTTCGATTACGCGGTCGATGGGATAGATGGAGTTTACATAGATTTCAAGCTATGGTCAGTCGATACACCAGAAAACGGTGAAGAACTGATCCAAAAGGCTGAGAATAAACTTAAGGCTATTGGTGGGAAGAAGGCTTTCATAGTGAACATAGTCTCTCCGAACGATGCGCTTAAAGTGAAAGACGATGGAAGAGTTTGTCGAGTTCCGAATATTGTCAAGCATAAGGGAACTTACCTTTATGTCGATGATCTCAAATTGCATGAGCTTATCTCGAAAATTAATGAATTGAGGTGATTAGTATGGCTTTAACGAACAAACTTCACTGTTCTTTCAACCATCAGTCAATCGATGAGCAGTACGACATTTTCCAAATAACGACATCCGATAAATACATCGCTAGAGGAGCGAGAGTTCTGGATACTCCTATTGAATCCATCAAAGCCGTATCCTTGGTCTTTGACTATGGGAGAAGCGCCTTCGTAGCCTTCTACAAAAAGGATTACATCACACAATCTGCGCTGATGAAGAGCTTGGCGGAGGAAAAGCTTTCTGTTAAGAAGATTTTCTCCTCGGAAGTGAAGGACTATGTCCTCATAAGGCTTTTCATATACTCCTTGGCAAATTATTCATCCGAGTCGAATATGTTCAACAACATCGGAGGAAAGCTTTATATAACCCATCCTTCCTGGAAAAGCAGGAATGGGAAGAACATCAAGGCTTTGGAAATAAGCGTTGAGCGGGATATGTGCATGACCGCTAGTGCGACGACGTTCACATCGATTTCCGTCTTCAAGGATAAGAAGAGCAAGGCTTTGCTTGAACTTCCAAGATATTTACTAAGTGCCAATGGAAAATTTAGAAGGGCTTTGAATTTCGATGAGACGAAGGACGCTTATGTGAACAAGGGCATCCCTGGCAAGAAAGCAGAATTGCCTTTTCTAGAACTTAAGCAGGATACCATCAGGATGGGAAGAGCCTATTTCATGAACAAGATCGTAGAAATGCTGAATGACAGATTCTCAGCTTTCCTTTCGGTTTCTTTCTCTAACATCGATATAGAAAGAAAAGTAACTGAAAGAAGAGATATTGACTTTGTCGAGAAATCCCTCGATTGTGTATCAAATCATGGGGTTTATCTGACAAGCAGGATGGTTGATGGTGCTTATTCGGATGATATGCAATCTCTTAAATCATCGTTGTCGAAAGCTCTTGGCAAGCAGATAAATGACGCTGCGGTAGATAAATCGAACGATATGGAGATTGTGTTCCTTCATAACGAAGATTACTACCAGGATAAGGACGATCCGTACAAGAAGCTTTCCAGAGACCACGTTGCCCAATGCATTACCTTGGAAGATGCCACTGGCAAGATAGTTGCCAACAAGAAAGCCGTCATCAACACAATCTTCAAGGAGATGACTATCAAGAACGACATCCTTCGGATGTATAGGATCACACTCGATGATTGGTCTTCCTTCAAGTTCGAGCATGACTGGATTTTCGGCGAAGAGAAAAGTGGCAAGAAATACTTTATGGTCATCCATCCCGATGGCACTTTCGAATTCGAAAGGCAGGAGGGTTTCCTTGGAAGATATCGCAATAAGGTTCTTTATGAATTGAGCAACAAGCTTGATGAGCTTGATTTGAAGGGTAAGGTCATCATTTTAGACGACAAAGGAAATATCAATGTCATTTCTAGAACGAATCTTTTCTGCATGCCCAATCCCGAAATATTCAAATTGGAGAAGTTGAGCAGAAATGAGGAATCGAGAGAAAAGTATCTCAGTGGCATAGTCGATATCAATCTATTCAACGACAACGGTGAATGCTTCTATAGCGCTGGAATTGTCGGATACGGGATGAATACGGCAATACCTAAGGCCGGATTGCTTTACAAGGTGACTGTTGTCGAAGGAAAGAACGTCATCGAATCCATATTGGAAACCATGTCGGTTATGTTCGTGAAATACAATAGCTTCACGGTTTTGCCGTACCCGATTAAATACCTCATAGAATACATGAAAATAACCGATGCCAATTAAATAAAAGCTGTTGGACTAGCATATGCTAAATTTACAACTTATAGGTTCTGATTTACAAAACCTTCGAGCTAAGTTAAGTAATTTTACATATTACTTGTAAATGTGCTTTACAAAAGCGTAAGAAATATTGTAAGATATCCTTGCAAATGGAGGATACCTGAATATGAAATACTTCCTTGTCAAAACACAATGTGGCCACGTTGGGAGAAATCACTATATAGAGATAATATTTCCAGTCGTGGCTGAGAACGGGAGCGAGGCGGCTCTTAAAGCAAGATGGATTCCACGAGTTAAGCACGATAGGAAAGATGCGATAGTCTCGGTAATTGAAGTAGGCATTGAGAAATACGAGTTGCAGTTGGAAATCAATCGAAGCGACCCGTATCTTCAAGCGCAATGCCCACAGAATCAAGCCATGATTGAGAATTTCAGTGACAGAATTATGGACTATTCTCCTTCCGATGAACCTAGGCGGAGGAAGAGGGACACATTCTTCAAAAGAAGGAAGGAGCGTGCCTATCAAAGCTTGTTGGACAAGGAGATGCGCTACTATTCAATATCCGAGACTCCGGCCGCTGCATTTTGATAAAATAAATTGTGCGATTATGACAAATATACGTGTTCTATTCGGAACTTTATGTATTCATAAGCGAACACTTCCGAATGAATTTGATGGGAAATAATCATTAATGAAGAAAGGATAAGATATGGAAATAAAGAAAAGCCTAAAGGCGTTGGACATCAAGATATCGAAGCTTGCGAATGGGCTGGGTGTTTCCAGACCGACGCTCGACAACTACATCGAAATGTTCGAGAAAGGAGAGAAGCTACCAAATAGCGTTTATCAGAACGTCTTCGAGTACCTTTTCTCGGATGAGAATATGAATTCGGTGAAGTTTGCCCAAAAATATGATTATGTGAAGCAGGTAATGCTCAAGGACGCTGTCAGCAAGGCAAAGACCGATGCATCGGCTAAAAGAGCCGTCGGTCTTCAGGAAAGAATTGTCGAGATGGTAAGATCCGGCAACTGCTCGAAAGAATTGCTGGAATTCGTGAACCTCTTCATGTCGAACACCGACCTCGACCTCATAAAGGCCATTTACATGTACTTCAACTTCACGAACGGATTCTCCAACATATCTTCGGAGGACCCTTCCGAAAAGGACAAGGCGCTGTTCGCAACCCTTTCAAAGGTGTTCCAACAATATAAGGATGGGACTTTGGCAATGGATGACGACGCCTATCGAGAATTCATGTCGAAGAACCAAATCGCTGTCATGAAGCGTGATTCCAAAATAAAGGATGAGGACATCATCAACTACATAAAGAGCAATATCTCAAGCGCTGGAAACATAGACTTCGATCTGTTGAAGAAGATGCTTGAATCAAGGGAGGAAAAATAAATGAACATCAGCAATTACATGAAGAAAGAAGGAAGGGCACTGCCCAATGTCACTAACTTAAGGCGACATTGATTAAGGAATGACTTACGAGACCTG
>ENA-OZHK01000353-OZHK01000353.1-human-gut-metagenome-genome-assembly--contig:-NODE-353-length-14117-cov-6.204309_pt1 | contig 14117 bp, 7 predicted proteins | sample MGYA00244048_ERZ653690 | MGnify/ENA primary metagenome ERZ653690 (study PRJEB26926, sample SAMN06165197) | human gut metagenome | biome: ENVO:00009003; feature: ENVO:2100002; material: ENVO:00002003...
ACGAGATCTAGTACGGTCTCGTGGGCTCGGAGATGTGTATAAGAGACAGGATAGGAATTTATAAAATTGTACACAATCCATTTTCAGGTTCATAATAATTCATCTTTTATTATTTTAACAGAAGGTCATGACAGATTCATGCATTGCCATTTACCATAATTATATAGAGAAAGTTCTATCTTTCAAGAAACTTCACAATACATCAAAACAATTCCGGTATTGAATAATGCAGCTTATTAATTCTGTCTTGTCCAACTACATCAAAACAACATTTCCCTCCTCATAGTTTTACACACCTATAAGTCCACGAAGTCGGCATTAGATTTAACATTACGGAAAAGGCGTGAGGACTTGCTGCCATTCACCAAGAAACAGGCATCGCCAAACGCCTAACCAGAAATGAACAGAAACAATACTCCCACGCCGTTCTGATATGCAAATACGGCAATAGCCGTAACGACATATGCAAAAACGGATGAGCGCCATGTCCCTTCATCCTTCTGGTATTCAATTTGGCGATTTCGTTCCTTAGGATGAAAGCATCAACGCTTTCCTTATTAACCCGGCGATTTCTCCCGCCGGATATTGCAAAGATACGTTTTTTGCCCGAACATGACGCTCTTTTATATGAAAATTTGTATTGATTCATATATTTTTTCACAAAAATACGGATAATCATTCTTTAAAACAGAAAGAAAAAACTACATTTGAAAGACTGAATGGAAATAGTACCAAAAACTGCATAAACTGATACAAGATGAACGAGAAACTGGAGATATTGCAATGTCTGATTGAAAACCAAGCCTTTGCACAGTCACACTCTGCACTGGCAAAAATACTGGGATACAAGGGCAAAATGGTTATTTACAGGTTGTCGGAAGGAAATGTTAAGGACGAAACCGTCAACAAAATCACTAAACAGATTTGTGACAGATTCGGACTATATGAAGAACATCTTTACAAAATTGCACGGATATTCTTCGGTGTGAAATTCTTTTACGACAAACTTATATCAGAGATGAACACCCGATATCCTGAATGGATAAGAAATCTGATAATATCTCTAATATACGACGAATACAAATACTTTTCGCCTAAGTTCAAAAACGAGACCATGCCTTTGCTCATCGACCTTAAGAACAATGAGCGCGATGTTTATTGGGGCATCGTGGCAATGATATTCATAAAGGCAAACGGCATTGATGCATACACATATATCAAAAAGAAAGAAACATGGAAAATAATCGACATACTCAAAAATATCCTATTATATATTTATCCTGAAAAACACGATGCACACGAAGCCGTTGAAAACATAAAAAGATTTACCAATGCCCAATCCCTTTGGAATATTATTTATAATTTTATCATAATCTTCAGACATTATACGGAAGAAGACTTTAAAAATGAAGCCCTAAAAGTGCTTCGCACCTTTAACGTAGGGAAGCGAAGCTACTGGCGTTTGCCGGGCAGCAGCTACGGTCAGGGCAGCGAAATATGGCTTCTTGTTTCTCAAACATACAAACATGGCACAAACGGATTTTATATAGCTATGCGCATGAAAGCCGGCAACGACATACAGACTTTCACCATTGACAAAACACTTATACTTAATTTCTGGACTATCGACAAGGAGGACGATCCACCCGTGTTACAAGTATTCGCAGGATACGGAAAGGAGCGAAAATGCTGTTTTTACCTTTATGAATACGATGAGCCTCAACACAAACTTAACATAGAATTCATTCCCGACAACGGCGCACCGTTAGGACTGCCCGAAACATTACAGATGATAAACTTTGACAATCCCAAAGGCAAAGACGAAAAAGTGTGGGCAAGAATATTAAGCATGTGGGACGAACAGCAGGGTGAAAGCGAATTTAAGAAAGCTAAAGAATCCATATCAGGCTTTGTTGACATGTCTGACGCTTATCATATCAAAGATGTATTTATCAGCAAGACAACATTATCGCTCATTATTGAACACGACGGCCATACAAGCAACTATCAGATTCCTGTTGACAAATACGACTGTCTCAGCAATATTAACCCTTCACAGGAAATTGTGATAGTGAAAAGCCTTGAAGATGACGCCTTATACGCAAGTTGGTCGGATAGAGGAGACGGAATAAAATTGGCTGAATTTACGGTAAAATAAGAAGATAAAAATCTGTATACAATGTCCCTATTATCAGAGAGTTACAAGCATCTCTGCGGAAAAATTGCGGAAAAATTGCGGAAAAATTGCGGAAAAATTGCGGAATCAAATTACCAATACCCACATTCTGTCATCATTCAATTTTACCTTTTTGCTTTCTTTTAATTTTTTCAGCAAGTAATCAATTTTATTCCTCTTTTGATCTGAATCCAACACATCAGACAACTTATCAGCCAACAAGCCATTTATATCCTTTCGTGAAGCCTTACCAAATTTATTTAAATATTCTATAATAAGTTTCATGAAATACCCATCATCAAAACTTCTATTCTTTATATACTGTTCTTTTAAGCCTGGGTCTTTTGCTTTAAAGACCACCTTATGAGCAAGATAAAAATTTGGTTTACGACCTTCAATAAGTTTACGCTTTCTCAAGTAGGCGGCCTGTTCATCAGTTATAGGTTTCTTTTTCTGCACCTTATCAAGCAGCATTATATCATCAAGATGTAATTCAGGAGTATCAGTTAAGATACGCGCAAAATTCTCATCAATAACTTTTCCTATAATACTCACTTGAACTTTTCCATCACTGAAATCATATTCTGGCATTGGGAATAACCTAATACACTGATTAACAAACATCTTTTTTATTCCTCCGCCTTCTGTCTCAATCATATTCAAGTTTCTCATTGCTTCAACAAGAAAACGGTTACGATAAACCGATTCCGGGCAATCTTTCGTGACAACATTCTCCACACTCTCTGGCAGGAATGTCCCATAGTTTTGAAATATGATATGGTCATCTTCATACTCTACAACTTCTATTCTTGCACATTTCGTATAATCTTGGTGAGCTATTGCATTATTCAGCGGTTCACGGATATTGAACATATCGTAACGTAGCATCTCGTCAGGAAAAAGAGTATCAGGACGAACAAGTCTGTATTTAACATTACGCACTTTATTATAAAGCTTGTCAACACTTAACAACAATGGCATCGGCAATATCTCGTAATCTTTATTCTGCGTTGTTCCTACTTCACGTAATGACCAACGGATGCAAGCGACATATGGACTAAGCAGATATTCACTTTCCTCTTTACCCAAAAGGACCAAAGCTGCACGGGTAATTTTCCCGTTAATTGTTATTTTTGCCTTATCCAAGAATCTTGCGTCATCCCATGCGGATATTTCAGCCTTACGAAAAGGATTCCTTTTCAAATACTCCTTACGGGCTTTTTCTATAGCTTCAGGATCAAGGTCGTCTATCGTTGCGTTGTCAACAATAGCGATACTCCAATCATCGGTTATAACAAGTTCTGACAATATTGTCTGCAACCTGTCTTCTGTCATCTCTATAAGCGAATCTCCTATACGTTGCCAGGCCTTATTATGCGCATAAACAGGTAATCTTGGTTTATGCTTTGGTATTGTTATCACCCAAACTGTTTCGTTTGTGTCTTCTGCCTTAAGTTCATCTATATTAAATTCTTCAGACGGAATATTCCGACATTTCTCAATAATCTTTGCCTTTGCGGATTCAATAGTATAATTTCCAAAATCCTGAATACCAATTACCTCAAAAGTTCCATCTTGAATTCCAACGACTATTGCGCCACCATTCATGTTAGAAATGGCAGACACATAAGATACAACATCATCGCCTTCATGTCCGCAAAGGCTATTCTTTAGATTTTTATATTCTTTCCAATCACATCCTTCATTTTCACGCGGATACTGGACTCTTATATATTCCGATATTTCCTGTTTGGTCATAAAGCAAGCATTATTCAATCTATTAAATACAAAATTACGAATAAATAATGATAAACAAGAATACAACAAAGTTATTATTTAAAATGTACCGTTAACCAATAACCGATATAAGTTTAATTAATGCCAACTTTAATCCGAGAAAAGACCATTTGAAGTCAGTCAAATTTAGAAAAGGACAGTATAAAATCATAAATATTACAACAAAATATGTTGCAAACGTTATAAATGCAAATTATATTTATATCTGCATAAGACAAAATGCCGACATGTAAAAGCATACCTTTACACTGCTAAACATGATTTTTCCGCATACAAAAGGGCACGTTTCAAAAATAGAAAAATCTTCAACAAAGAAAGACATAATGCATGATATAATGAGATATAGCATTCTATAACCACCACGCAATTTAACCGCGCTAAATAATCGTTTGAACAACTTGAATCAAATTATCTTAAAAAGATTTATCGAAAAGGCAGTTTAATTAGAAATTGACTAAATTTGCAATGTCGGCTATCAGCCGGGAAACAAAGTGAAGAGGCGGACGAAAGGGAACTGAATGAAGGAATAAGGGAACAGAAGGAAAGAATAAGAGAACGGGATGAAAAAATTTTATTTATGAGGAGAAATATGAAAAAGATTTTATTGATAATAACGGCAGCCGTGATTCTGGCGGCATGCGCCACTACGGATAAGCAGCAGGGATATGACAGGAAAAAGGAGAAGGCCGAGATGATAGACAAGGCTGTCAGCAACCGCGACTTTAAAATCAGCGTGAGGACGGCTTACCCTAACAGAGGCAGGTCGGTGCCGCTGACTACCGACTTTGAACTGCGCGTTAAGGGCGACAGCGTGATGTCGTATCTGCCATATTTCGGACGGGCTTACAACATACCTTACGGCGGCGGAAAGGGCCTCAACTTCAACGGTGTGATGAGTGATTTTAAGATAACGCAGCCAAAACGTGACAAGAAACATATTGAGTTTAACGTTAAAAACGATGAAGACACGTATAAATTCTATATCGACGTGTTCGACAACGGCAAGGCGGCTATCAATGTCATACCCCAACAGCGTGAAAGTATATCGTTCAACGGCGACGTTGAACTGACAGAATGAGCGGCTGTAACCGCCTGTCACACTCTGCCAAGAATGACTTGAATACAGAAAGACAACGTATAAGTTGAGATTTAGACATACCCCAAAAGAAGGATTATCAGAATCTAAACGAAGAAAAGTCAAGATATGAACAGCAGAAAAAAGTTCGGAATATACACTGACAAGTCGGAAAATCCTGTATCCTTATTAAAATATTCCAAAAGTTCGTGCGGCGTAGACTTCCTGCTCAACACGGCAGACAGCTCAGAAAAACGCGGATGGTTCGACATTGACAAAAGATACAAAACCGACTTCTTTGAGTTCTACTTCTTCCGTAAGGCCGAAGGCCACATGTTCCTTGCCGGGGAGAGAGTGGAGCTTAAGCCCTGCATGGCGCTCATCATATCGCCATTTCAGCTACAGGAGTGGCATGTGGATATATCACGGCTCGAATACACCTTCCTGGTCTTTCAAGAAGAGTTTATCAACAATTTTCTTTCAGACAAGTATTTCATGTACCGCCTGCTGTACTGCTATCAGCATGACTACCCCACACATTTCGACATGAACGCTGAAGACATGCAGCCATACCTGAGTCAGCTTAATTGCATAAAGAAAGAGCTGCGCGAGCCCATGTCAGACAGCTATCACATGATTGTGGCCTGCCTGTATCAGTTTCTGCTGCGGCTCAACCGGCTCTACGCTCACCGCTTCGGCCTTTCGTTCGCTCCCCCTCTCAACAACTACGCATACCAGTATAAGCAGCTTCTGGAAAAACATATATCTGAAAAAACGCGCGTAACCGACTATGCCGAGATGATGAACATAAGTCGTATAACCCTAAACAAGGCCGTTATGCACGAGTTTGGCATGTCTGCGGTGCATCTGCTTAAGCAACGGCTTATACAGGAGGTGAAAAGCGACCTGCTCTTTTCAGGCTTGTCGATAAAGGAGATAGCCTTTCGCCTGCATTTCTCAGAGCCTAATCATCTGATGCGTTTTTTCAAGCAGATGACAGGCACCACCATCGGGGAGTTTACGGCTTCAGCAAAATAGACGGGACAATGATACAGCCCGTACCACATCCCCAACCAGTTCGGCAACAATGGCGACGGCACGGGCTGCTAATACCCATTAACCCCAAGGCGTAAAACAGCCGTGCATGCTTCAGCCACGCTTTATTTTCTCGTGATAAAAATAATTGACGATCACAGGCTTGCCCTTCTCCGAACGGCCATAAGGCAAGTCGTTAACTCTATAGGGATAGCCATTCTGGGCGGCATATTCGGCCGTAGTTTTTTCAAGCATCTGCCAGTAGTCGTTAATTTTTCTGTTATATATCTCTTCATACAGATCTACAAGTTCAGGATGCTTCTCACGTATATAATTCATTATTGTCCCCTTAAACTGTCCGCGCAGGTTAAGATTCTCGAGCCATACAAGATCGGCAAAATCCTTCACCCTCTCTATTATCGCCATTACATCGGTTATTCCCGGAAATATGGGCGACACGAAACATACTGTGCGTATGCCTGAACGATACACCTGCTCCATGGCCTTAAGCCTGCGCTCTATGCTTACGGCCTTGTCCATATCGACCCTGAACTGCTCGTCGAGCGTATTAACCGACCATGAAACGGTAACCTTAGGAAACTGCCTCAGCAAATCGATGTCGCGCAGCACAAGGTCCGACTTTGTGCATATCATTATCTCAGCCGTAGACCCGCGCAGCTCTTCAAGCAGCTTACGTGTGTTGCAATATTTCTCCTCATAAGGATTATATCCGTCTGTAACCGACCCTATGACCACTCTCTGCCCGTCATATTTATGAGGATTCTTTATCGGTTCCCAATGCTTTACGTCTAAGAAGGTGCCCCACGGCTCAGTATGACCGGTGAAACGCTTCATGAACGATGCATAACAATACTTGCAGGCATGAGGACATCCCACATAAGGGTTAACCGAAAATCCGCCTACCGGCAAGGTTGATTTTGTCATCACGCTTCTGACACTGACATTGTCAACAATTATTTTATCATCCATAATTCTGTTTTTATAAATCTGTAACCGCACTGCATGTCAACAAGAAGCAGAGCTTTAGCTGCGTGCCTCAAAGCATATCTTAGCCTTGCAGACCACATCGCCCGAGCCGTGCTTTCTTATCTCAAACAGATGAAGGCCGGTCTCAGGGTTATTATCATAATAGATGTCGAGCTTGTCGCCATAGAACGACTCTGAATGGTAAGAAATCTCAAAACGGCTCATCCTTTTATTCTTAAACTCGTCTATTGGAACCAGATTCAATATACGTTCGATATAACGTATCGAATTAAAATGCCCGTTAATGTCAATATCGGTATACTGCACTTCGGTGGTAACTGCTGGAGTTTCGGCCTTAACGTTAATCTTGCCCGGACCGTCGATAGGACAATCTTTTTCACTGTCAACATATTCTGCCATTATACCGTCGCGCAGTGTCAGCAGGTTTACAGGCCGGCGCGTATCCACGTCTATCATAGCCCATATACTTCTGGCATAGCCCATTACGTGGCCGTCGGCGCCCTTAATCATGAAGTTTCTTTTAGAGAACAGACTCTTCACCGACTCAATCCATGTGTCAACGGTGTATAGTCCGTCCTGTCCGGGCATATCGTTCCATTCAATCGCGAGGCGCGACAGCACCCACGTGTAATGATTTTCATTAAGAAAAGCCATGCCGAAACCGCTCTTCTCAGCATGCATGCCAGCGCTGTCGAGCAGTCTGTTGCCAAGGACACTCAGCATAAGTTTTCCGGTGAAATCCATCTGTGACGACTCCGCCAGAAAGGTGAACGAACCAACTTTCAAACTCATATCATTTATCTTTATTTATATTGCAAGCAAATATACGGCCATATAATGTATTTAGCAATACCAAAACGAACTTTCTTTCTGCCATTTTGATAACACAGAATACAAAATATCAACATTTAATGCTCTCACTCTAAAAACCGGATGCCAGCGAGATAACAACGCCTGATTATCATTCAGGGTCGGACAATAAAGCCATAAAGACCTCATCAGACCGAAACGTAAATAAAAATATTTGTGTAATGACAACTTTTTTATTGCCACAACGGATTATATAAAATGAACAAGCAGCAGTTGTAATTTGTAAACAATTCGGATTTCGCCCGAACGTTTAACGCTCTCAGAACAGCGATGCTACTCGCTTACCCGTGATTTATCAATAAAAACGGCCAAAATTTACGTTTTGTGTTAACACACTGTTAATCAGATTATTAGACACATTAATCGAACAATCTTCAAGAGTTAAAAAATATTACTCGGCCACTTACGGTGCAAAAGTGGGCCGTTTACGATGTAAAAGTAGGCCATTTTCCGGTCAAAAGGCATAGTTTTAGATGCCTCAAATGGGTGTTTTAGGCAGAATTAAGCGCTCAATACGTAAACGTATATTAATAAAAAAGACTGTTACAGCCGGATAAATTAGCATACGTTATACTTTGATTTTCCAGATTGAAAAAATATTTTGTCCTGAATTTTGATGTACGGAATAAATAACAGAAGTAAAGTTATATTGCAGCCTTATGCTTCGCTTTTATATCCAAAATAGTTAATCGGTGAATGCAGATAAGTTTTAAGATGTCGTCGGAAGCATAAAGATGTTTCACACATTTAATGTATATCTAACCTATTTATCGCTACGAAAGAGAATCAGGAATATACATCAAACAGAGTAATCATAATTCTCTATTCTCAATTTTCAATTCTCAATTAAACAAAAAGGAACGCGCAACAACGGCGCGTTCCTTTTTGTTAAGAAATAGAATATTTATTTCCTTGTTACGTTAAGTTTGGCAACCTTGCTGCCGGCCTTAACTACATATATGCCTTCAGGCCTGCTGTTCATCTTGATGCATAGGGCATCAGCAGAATGGGCAATCTCGGTTGCAACTACACGGCCAGCTGAATCGTAGACGAATACCGGCATGCCCGGCTCAAGACCATAGACATAGATGTTGCTGCCGTCGGCCTTGATACTTATGCCGTCGCTGCCTTCAACGGTCTCAATGCCCGTAGACATCACGCGGACGATGTTAGAACCAACCTCGCCGTAGCCTGAGTAAACGGCCTTAACCTGATACTCGCTATACTGAGCTGTCTTAGGCGTGTTGTCGAGATAAGATGTCTCGGCTATAGGAGCAGCAGTGAGCTTGCCTCCGTTGCAGTAGACATTATAGCCCTCGAAGCCGAAGAGCGGCGATGTGGCACCGCTGGCTGCCTGAGTGCGCAGAGGAACATCGGCAGACGACTTCTTTCTGGAAGCAACGTTAAACGCGCCGAATACAGGCGACTCGGCAGCTGCGCTGAAGTCAACATAAGGACGCAGCACGATGGTGATGTTCCAGTTGCCGTCGATGTCGTTGTCAGTAAGAGTCTCCCATGTGGTTCCGTCAGAAGAATAGAGGTCGCCCTTGCCCGTAACGGCAGGTCCTTCGTCGTATCCGAGAGGTATAGAAATCTCGTTGTGCTCAACATAAAGCACCACTCTCAGCGTGCGGTCAGGATTGATAGGCAGCGGAGTGTTGAGTCTGATGTTGTTGAAGCTGTACTGACGCAGATTGGTTACATACTGCTGGCGAACGAGGTCGGTGCCCTCATAAACGAGCAGGAACATCTGGTCGGGCACGTTGTTGACATAAACCTCAACTTCTGAGAGCGACAGATAATCGTAAGGTTTGAGGTCGTCGGCTGTCCACTGTACACCGGCAAAATAGCCGCCGCCGCTGGGCAGACCGGCAGCATCGTGTGCCGTACCGTTGTGCCATCTCAGGTTGATGCCGTCGCCAATGGCCGGAGCGCTCCAGTTGAGCTGCACGCCATCTGAAGTCTTCTCGGCAGAGAGAACGCCCGGTGCCTGATAGTTGTTGCTGTAGTCAACCACAATGGTTACCGGCTCAGACAGCTCGCTCAGACCTGATGTGTTGTAGAGAGCGCTCACCTGATACTTATATGTGCCGGGCAGCAGATTGTGGTCGGTGTAGCTTACGGCTGTTACAGGCTCGTCGTTGAGCTTAACGCCGTCGCGATATACATAATATCCGTGGATAAGCGAGTGGTCCTCAGTGTCTATTGATACTGCATCGACAAACTGACTTGTCTTTGCCGACTCGTTACGCAGGGCAACATAGGCTACAGACGAAGGCAGGGTGAAGCTGAACTTCTGCCAAGCCTCGGTGGTAGACACTGTCGTGAGCTTCTGGAAGTCGGTCTCCGATGTTGAGCTGCTCGACGATGTGTATACAGACAGCGAACCTGCCGCCTTGATGTCGTTCTGATTGCGTGCCACGAACGAGAAGAGTTTCTCGGCGGCGCCTTCACCTTCAACAGGTATTATCAGCAGCGAGTTGTCGCCTGCTCCGGCCTCAACAGCCTTGGTGCCCTCGAAGGCACAGTCAGAAGTAACGGTCCATGCACCGTTGGTGTTGGTCCATCCGTCGTGTGCCAGTGCAGAGCCTGCGGTCTGAGTTTCGGCACTCTCGTAAACAGATGCGTTGACCGTGGCAGGATCTACGAACGACACGTTGACATTGTAACCACACTCGGCCTGAACGGCCTTAACATCAGAAGGAGCCACGCAGTCGCCTGCGTCGATGATTGTAACGGCAGTGGCAGGAGAAAGCTCAGACACAGATCCGTCGATATAAACCGTCTGAACGGCATAGTTGTATGTGCCGGCCTGAGTTTCGTCTGTTGTGTAAGAGCGGTATTTCACAGGCTCGGCGTTAACCTTCTCGCCGTTGCGGTAAACGTTATATCCCTTCAGTCCGGCTATAGTGCCCGGGTCGAGGAAGAAGAAACGTGCATTCTTAGGTCCCTGCAGCGCAAGCGCAAGGATATGCAGTCCGTCCTTGGTTGTGATGAGCGACATGCCTCCGGCAGCCGTACCCGTGGCCGGACTCAGTTCGGGATAGTCTTTAAGGTCTACTGAAGCGAGTTTCTTGCCTGTGGCAAAGTCGTACATCGACACTACATACGGATTTTCATAGCCCTGCTCGAAGGCATAGAGCACTCCGTTATAGTAAGCCGTTCCGGCTGCGCCCGGATAAGAAGGACCTGAAGCCAGCTTGCTTCCGCGCTTGTCTACATAGATAGATGTCTCCCAGTCGCCAACCTCAAAGCCTCCGCGGCCGTTGTCGAGGTCGGGGATGTAAGCCAAGTGGCGTGCCACCTCAGAAATAGAGATAGTGTCGGTAACAACATGGTTGGCCATGTCGAGCTTATAGATGCTGTTGCCGTTGGTTGACGCATAGAAGTTCTCGCCGTCGTAGGCAAGGTTGAGTATGCCGTTGTCAACACCGTCAACTATAAAGCCTTCAACAAACTCGCCGTCGAGTGTGTATTTGTTTACGGCTCCCTTTACGCTGTGCATCGTTGTGTAGATATACTCACCGTCGGAAGCTATGCCCATCTCGCCAGAGATGTAGCCGTTAAACTGGTTGATGTATTCAAGACATCCGTCGTTGGTGTTAACCTTGGTTGTAGTAAGGTCTACGGGGAATGTTGTTCCGCCTTCAACAGGCAGATCCCAGCGCAGACGCACCGTGCGGTTAAGCTCTACATCGGCATTAATCTTAGTAGGAGCAACAGGATTTCCGAGGTCGATAACCTCTACGGTTGCGCCGTCAGTAAATTCTGACACACCGCCGTCGGCATAAACCGAACGCACCTTATAAACGTGCTTGCCCGGCTCTGTAACCTGGTCGCTGTAGGCGAGAGTGTTCACCGTGGCAGCATTTACCTTAACGTCGTCGCGGAACACATCATAGCCAACAGGAGTCTCCTCTGTCTCGGTTGCGGGAGAAAGATGTACGGCAATGTTAACATTACCCGTGCCGCATCCTGCTCTTGAACAGGTTGACCATTCAGAACCGTCGGTAGAAATAAGGTTACTCTTGCCCTCAACGGCCTTACCGCCATCCATACCGATAGGCATTACGCCGGCATCGTGGGCTACGAGGAACGAAACGATATACTCGTGTCCGCGCTCTATGGTTAATGGAGTGTTGAGCGTAACGGTGTTAAACTGTCCGTATTTTATGTCTGACGACTTAACGTTCTGCGAACATACAGACTTGCCGTCCTTATATATTCTGAGCGACAGAGCCTGGCACAGCTCCTTGACATAGACGTCAACCTTGTCGAGCTTCATGCCTCGGTATTCGAGCAGGTCGTCGCCGGTCCACTTGGCACCTATCCAGAAGAGTCCGCCGTCGGCCAGACCTACGCCGGTGCTGCATGTGCCGTCATCGTAGCGCATTGTGGTTTCGTTCTGACGGACGAGTCCGGGCTGTGTCCACGACAGAGCCACATTCTTGTTCTCAGAGATGCTTGCGCTCAATGCTGCCGGTGCGAAATAAGGAGCGCCTACAGTCATGTCGTAGACCACAGAGTCAGAATGGTTGGTCTCAACACCGTCATAAATGGCAGTAACAGTATATTTGTATTCGCCGCGGATAACGTTCTTGTCAACATAAGAAGTCTCGGCAACAGGAGCCTCGTTGATGCGTGAGCCGTTGCGGTAGACATTATATCCTGAAGGAGTAATGTCGGCCTTGCCGCTCTTCCATGTAAGGTTGATGTCAACATCATTGTCACATGATGCAGCAAGCTCTACAGGACGCGGTGTGGCACAAGGCCCAACGGCCGTATAGCTTACGGTAACTTTACCGGCATCCACATCAGGAATGGTGTAGATGTTGAGGTCGGCAGAATAGTCGTTGCCCTCAACGCCGCGCACGGCATTGTAAGAAATCTTAACCTCCTGCTTATCACCGGGCTTCAGCGTTCCGGTCTTGGGCGAGTAAGACAGCCAGTCGTTGACATCACACAGTTTATATACAAATGCGCGTGCAGGCGACTGCTCGATTATACCTACGAGCGACAGAGTGCCGTCATAAAGACTTGTGGTAGCCTCGATACCGGCGCCGTATGTCATGGCTGTATACTGATAGTCAGGCAGATCTGACACCTCATGCTTAACATTTGTCAGCTTGCGGGTGTTAAGGTTATACTGGCGCAGAACCACGCGCTCAACACCGTCATAAGAGAGTTCCTCGTGGGTGAGCCACAGATAAGGACCTCCGGGAGTTATGTTATCATAGGCAGAGCCGTAGATGTCAACGCTCTCGTCGTCAGATATGTTACGCATTGCCGAAGTTATCTTGCCTTCACGGTTGATGCGGCATATTGTGTTAGAGCCTCCTGCCCAAAACTCGTCGGTACGCGGGTCGTAGGCAAGGTGGGTGATGTTGATGTCAGGATCGTCTACAATGGTTATGGTCTTAACGAGACGCTTGTTGCGGAAGTCGAGCTGATAGATGGCATTGGTGTCGTCGCTGCCGTAAACGTAAGTGCCGTCGAAGGCGAGGTCGTCTACCTTATAATACATTCCGTCAACCTTGAACTCTTCAACAAATCGTCCGTTGCGGTCGTATTTGTAGAACTGGCCTATGTTATACCATGAAGATGTGTAGAAGTATTCGCCGTCGAACACGATACCCGACTGAATGTCGCCAGACGCATTGAAGTTCTGCTGCAGCTGGAACTGTCCTTCGGTGTTGCCCGAACCGGCCTTTGCATCGGCCAGCATACGCCAGAACACTTCGCCGTCGCCGGTGTTCTCTATGGTGATGGTCTTGTCGGCCTTGCCTTCAACGTTGAGGTCGGCGTGAACTTCTGTGTCGCTCACGGCAATGGCAGGAGTCTCAACATTTATCACCTCCTCGTTAGACGCAGAGCTGTCAATAGTCCACTTTCCTTTATACAGATTGTGGCCTGCCTCGTCGATTACGACATCGTATGTGTCAGCCTCAATCTTGTCAAAGCTTACAGTGCCGTTGTCGTCGGTAGTAACATTGTAGCGGCTGCCGCCTGTGCCCACAAGGGCAACATTGCAGTTGGCAAACGGAGCGCCGGAGGTGTTGACGGTAAGTTTGGCAGATGCCCAAACCGGATTCCACACCTTGATGTCGTCGACATACCAATAATCAATATAGAATCTGTCTCTTATACACATCTGAC
>ENA-OZHK01000356-OZHK01000356.1-human-gut-metagenome-genome-assembly--contig:-NODE-356-length-14092-cov-6.614091_pt1 | contig 14092 bp, 9 predicted proteins | sample MGYA00244048_ERZ653690 | MGnify/ENA primary metagenome ERZ653690 (study PRJEB26926, sample SAMN06165197) | human gut metagenome | biome: ENVO:00009003; feature: ENVO:2100002; material: ENVO:00002003...
GGGGGGAATATGTAGTTAAGGCAATATCTGTTCAGGCAAAGCCTTTAGATGAACTATGATGCGGCTCGGCAAAGCTAAATCCCCAAAACTTGTTGTTTTTTATTTGCCATTGCTCTCGCCTTTCACTATCTTTTGATAAGCTATGATGCGGCTCGGCAGTGCCAAATCCAAAAAACTTGTTGTTTTTTATTTGCCATTGCTCTCGCCTTTCACTATCTTTGTGCATTGATTGTTAACTTGCAACTGATTTAATTGAAAATGAAAAATATTTTAGGACTAGACCTCGGCACCAACAGTATAGGCTGGGCTTTGGTGAAAAGTGAACAAGATAGTGACGACATTGAGAAAATAAAGGGCATTGAGGCTGCCGGGAGCAGAATAATACCGATGGACGCATCGGTGCTGGGTGATTTTGCCAAGGGCAACACTAAATCTCAGACTGCCGACAGAACGGCGGCAAGGGGAGTAAGACGCATGGGCGAACGGCATAAGCTGCGCCGCGAACGCCTTAACAGGGTGCTCGACGTAATGGGATTTCTGCCAGAACATTATTCTGCCGCACTTACGCGCTATGGCAAATTCAAGAACGGAGAAGAATGTAAAATCGCATGGAGAAAGGACGAGAACGGTAAATGGACATTTGTATTTGAAGATTCGTTCCGCGAGATGCTTGCCGACTTTGTTGCTCATCAGCCCGAATGGTTGGCCGGAGGACGTAGGGTGCCTTACGACTGGACTATATATTATCTGCGCAAGAAGGCTCTGTCGCAGCCTCTCACTAAACAAGAACTGGCCTGGCTGCTGCTCAACTTCAACCAGAAACGCGGCTATTATCAGCTGAGAGGAGAGGACGAGCAGGCCGACGTTAAGGGCAAACTTGTGGAATATTATGCGCTGAAAGTGGTAGGCGTTGAGGACACGGGCGAGAAGAAAGGTAAGGACACGTGGTTTAACATCATGCTGGAGAACGGTATGGTTTATCGTCGTACGGCTGCCGAGGCTCCCGACTGGATAGGCAAGACCAAGGAGTTTATAGTTACCACCGACCTTGAAAAAGACGGAACGCCGAAGAAAGACAAAGAGGGAAACATAAAGCGTTCGTTCAGAATGCCTAAGGAAGACGACTGGACTCTGATAAAAAAGAAAACTGAAAACGACATAGACAGGTCGGGCAAGACCGTAGGCGAATATATCTACGATGCGCTGCTGGCCGCTCCAACTCAGAAAATAAGGGGCAAGCTCGTAAAAACCGTGGAGCGCAAGTATTATAAAGAAGAGCTGAAAAAGATTATCGACTCGCAGAAGCGCTTTATCCCCGAACTTAACGACAAGGAGCTTTACGGCAGGTGCATAAGCGAGCTGTATCAGAGCAATGACGCCTACAGACAGTCTATATCCTCGTGCGACTTCACGTATCTTTTTGTAGACAACATCATCTTTTATCAGCGTCCGCTGAAGAGCAAAAAGTCTTTAATAGACAACTGTCCTTATGAGGAACATGCCTATATCGACAAGAAGACAGGCGAGGTGAAGACGGCTCCCGTGAAATGTGTCGCAAAGTCGAATCCGCTGTTTCAGGAGTTCCGCCTATGGCAGTTCGTGCAGAACATAAGGATATTTGAGCGGCAGAAGAAGATAGGCGACAGCGTGAAGACCGACGTTGACGTTACCGGCGAGTTTATAAAGAGTGAAGACGATGTGGTGAGCCTGTTCAACTTTCTCAACGACCGAAAGGACATAACTCAGAGCGTTTTGTTGGGAACATATTTCAAAATAAAGAAGTCTAAGGGCAAGGACAGCGATTATCCTTACCGCTGGAACTATGTTGAGGACAAGACCTATCCGTGCAACGAAACGCGCGCGCTGATTCTGAAAGGACTTAAAGATGCCGGCATAGATGAAGGTTTCTTGGATAAGGACAAAGAATACAGCCTGTGGCACATCCTTTATTCGGTGGAGGACAAGCAGGAGATAACAAAGGCCATGGAAAAGTTTGCCGAGAAAAACAGTCTCGGCGACAAGTTTGCCGAGATGTTCAGCTCGTTGCCTCCGTTTAAGAAAGATTACGGCTCTTATTCAGAAAAGGCTATAAAGAAGTTGCTGGCGCTTATGCGCACAGGCAAATACTGGAGTGCCGACGCCATTGACAAACACACGCTTGAACGTATAGACAAGATAATCAACGGCGAATACGACGAGAGTATAAGGACAAGGGTGAGAGAGAAGGCGATAAACCTGACGGATGTATCACATTTCAGAGGCTTGCCCCTTTGGCTGGCATGCTATATCGTCTACGACCGTCACAGCGAGTCGAAGGACATAACACGCTGGAACAGTCCGGCCGACATAGACCAATATCTTGACCACTTCAGGCAACACTCATTGCGCAACCCTATTGTTGAGCAGGTGGTTACCGAGACTCTGCGCACCGTGCGCGACATCTGGCGGCAGTATGGCAAGATAGACGAGATACACATTGAGATGGGGCGCGACATGAAGAATCCGGCCGACGTCAGGGCAAAGATGTCTAAGCGCATGGCCGACAACGAGAACGCCAATCTGCGCATAAAGGCTATGCTTGCCGAGTTTGCCGATCCTGATTTCGGCATAGCCGGCGTGCGTCCTTATTCGCCGTCGCAGCAGGAGATGTTGAGGATATATGAGGAAGGCGCGTTGGAAAGTGTTGATGAAGTGCCCGACGAGATAAGCGAGATAATAAGCAAGTTTAACCAGACCGACATTAAGAAGCGCCCCACTCACGGCGAGATAATTAAGTATAAGCTGTGGCTCGAGCAGAAGTATCAGTCGCCTTACACAGGGCGCACAATATCGCTCTCGCGCCTGTTTACCGACGACTATCAGATAGAACACGTAATTCCGCAGTCGCGTTATTTCGACGACTCAATGTCCAACAAGGTTATATGCGAGGCTGAGGTAAACCAGCTGAAAGACCGCATGCTGGGCTATGAGTTCATCAAGACGCACCACGGCGAGAAAGTGCTGCTCAGTTCGGGCGAGACAGTCACCATACTTACGGCAGAGGAGTATGAAAGACTGGTGCAGCTTAACTTCAGAAAGAATCCTGTTAAGATGAAGAAACTGCTCATGGACGACATTCCCGACAAGTTTATAGAGCGCCAGCTCAACGACAGCCGCTACATCAGCAAGAAGATAAAGTCGTTGCTATCTAACATGGTGCGCGAGGAAGGCGAGCAGGAGGATATATCAAAGAACGTGATTACATGTAACGGAGCGATAACCGACAGGCTGAAGCGCGACTGGGGCGTGAACGATGTGTGGAACCGTATTATACTGCCGCGTTTTGAAAGGCTCAACGCAGTTACAGGCTCCGACCATTTTACCACGACAAGCACCAACGGCCACACCATACCCGACATGCCGCTGAACCTGCAAAAGGGATTTAACAAGAAGCGCATTGACCACCGTCACCATGCCATGGACGCCATAGTGATAGCATGCACCACGCGCAGCCATGTCAACCTGCTCAACAACGAGGCTGCCATGTCTAAGAACAATGCCATGCGCTATCAGCTGTCGCACAAGTTGCGCAGATATGAAGACACCATGGTGACACGAAACGGCGAGACGCGCACCATTAGTGTTGCGCGCGAGTTCGTTAAGCCGTGGCCGACGTTCAATGCCGACGTTGAGAAGGCTCTGCGTGGCATAGTGGTAAGCTTTAAGCAGAATCTCAGGGTTATAAACAAAACGGTTAACAAGTATCAGAAGATAGTCTACAATGAGGACAAGCACAGAAAGGAAAAGAAGACTGTAAGGCAGGAGGAGCACAACGGCAGGCATCTCCTTGCCATACGCAAGCCGATGCACAAAGACACGGTGTATGGCGAGGTGAACTTGAGGCGCAAAAAGGAAGTGTCGCTCAAGGACGCTGTGGCAAATCCTAAGGCCGTTGTTGACAAAGACCTGAAGAAAAAGCTCATGGCAATGGTAGAGCTTGGCTACGACCTGAAGCGCATCAAGCAGTATTTTGACGACAACAAGGACGCATGGCAGGACGTAAACTTGAAGAAGATAGAGATTTACTATTTCACCAAAGACACCGGTGACCGCTATTTTGCCACACGTTTTGGCAACGACCTTGTTACGCTGTTCAGCAAGATAACCAAAACTGATGACGCCAAAAAGCAGATAGAGCGGATAACAGACACGGGCATACAGAAGATTCTGAAGCGCCATCTTGATGCCAACGGCGGCGATTGCCAAAAAGCATTCTCGGCCGACGGCATAGACGAGATGAACCGCAACATAACACAGCTTAACGGCGGCAGACCGCACAAGCCTGTATATAAGGTGAGGATATATGAGAAGGCCGACAAGTTTGCCATAGGCACCAAAGGCAACAAGGCAGCCAAGTTTGTTGAGGCTGCCAAGGGCACCAATCTTTTCTTTGCCGTATATCAGAAAGAATATGAAGACAGCACTACGGGCGAAACGATAAAGAAACGGGTGTTCGACACTATTCCTCTGAAGACCGTTATAGACAGACTGAAGAACAGACAGGCTCCTGCCCCTGAAGAAAAAGACGGAGCCAAACTGCTGTTTGTGCTTTCGCCTAACGACCTTGTTTATCTGCCAACGGAAGATGAAGTAAAGAACGGAACGATAAAACGGCCTTTGGATAAGAGGAGGATTTATAAGATGGTATCTTCTTCTGGAAATCAATGTTTCTTCTTGCAATATAATGTAGCATCAACTATTGTTGATAAGATGGAGTTTTCTCCTTTAAACAAAATGGAGCGTGCTATTACCGGCGAGATGATAAAAGAAACATGTATCCCTATTAAAGTTGACCGTTTAGGAAATATAACCGAGATAAACAACGAAAAGATATGATAAAGCGCACATTATGTTTCACCAGTCCGGCATATCTCTCGCTCCGCGACGCGCAGCTTGTTATAAAGCTGCCCGAGGTGGAGAAGAGCAACATGCCGGACAGCATGAAGAAGAACAGCACAAGAACCATACCGGTGGAAGACATCGGTGTGGTTGTGCTCGACAACCGACAGATAACTCTTACGCACGGACTGCTCGAGGCGTTGCTCGAAAACAACTGTGCCGTTGTAACCTGCGACTCGCGCGGCATGCCCGTGGGGCTTATGCTGCCGCTTTGCGGCAACACCCTGCAGAGTGAGCGCTTCAGCCGTCAGATAGAGGCGTCGCTGCCGCTGAAAAAACAGTTGTGGCAACAGACGGTTAAGGCTAAGATTGACAATCAGACGGCTGTGCTCGGCAATATTTCTGGTATAGAAACAGGCTGCATGAAACGGTGGTCGGCCGACGTGCGCAGCGGCGACCCTGACAATCTTGAGGGGCGTGCTGCGGCTTATTACTGGAAACAGATATTCAAGGATGTTTCCGGGCTGTCAGGCTTCACCCGCAGCCGCGACGGCATGCCGCCCAACAATCTTCTTAACTATGGCTATGCCATATTGCGCGCCGTTATAGCCCGCTCGCTCGTGTCGGCCGGATTGCTGCCCACGCTTGGCATACATCATCACAACCGTTACAACGCCTATTGTCTGGCCGACGACATCATGGAGCCTTACCGCCCTTATGTTGACAGACTCGTATATGGCATTGTGGCGGGACACGACACTGAAGAATATTCTGAACTGACAAAGCAGCTTAAGATGCAGCTGCTCTCTATTCCTACGCTTGACGTTGTGATTGGCGGCCGGCGCAGTCCGCTGATGATTGCCGCCACGCAGACGGCAGCGTCGTTATGCAAATGTTTCAGCGGCGAACTGCGCCACATTGCCTATCCAGAACTCTGATAAGAGTATGTCGGACGGGCATTGACGAAAGATATTTCTAATAATAATCTATACTATGGACCGATTCAGCGAATACCGGGTTATGTGGATACTTGTATTTTTCGACCTTCCTACCGACACCAAGAAAGACAAAAAAGCCTATGCGCTTTTTCGTAAGAACTTGCGCCGCGACGGGTTCACCATGTTTCAGTTTTCTATCTATGTGCGTCATTGCGCCAGCATGGAGAATGCCGCGGTGCACATTAAACGCGTAAAGTCGTTCCTGCCCGAATTTGGCAATGTGGGCATTCTCTGCATAACCGACAAGCAGTTTGGTAATATTGAGATTTTTTACGGGCATAAGCCTGTAGAGCCAAATGCTCCGGGGCAGCAGCTTGAGCTGTTCTGAGTTTTATTTATTCAAGCAACTTACTAATAAAAAATCCCGTCGTAAGGCGGGATTCCTATTTTATACAAACATCATTTTTTATTTTCTAATTTTCTTTGTATTTGTCTGTACATCAGATATTTATGCATATCGTGATGTTTGTTACTATGCAAAGATAAGAATTTTAAAGCAAATCACAACATGTGATTAAAGCATCATATAGATGCTGCAGATGTTTGTTACTATGCAAAGATAAGAATTTTAAAGCAAATCACAACGTTATATATGTAACATAACGCGTTGATGGGATGTTTGTTACTATGCAAAGATAAGAATTTTAAAGCAAATCACAACATGGTGGTGCTTATGGTTATGATATGGAAGGATGTTTGTTACTATGCAAAGATAAGAATTTTAAAGCAAATCACAACTGAGTGCAGGTATGCTTATAATCGTATTATGATGTTTGTTACTATGCAAAGATAAGAATTTTAAAGCAAATCACAACTCTTCTCAGGCTAATGTCAATAATTCTTCTGATGTTTGTTACTATGCAAAGATAAGAATTTTAAAGCAAATCACAACGATGAATAAACTTATGTCGTCACGCGCAGAGATGTTTGTTACTATGCAAAGATAAGAATTTTAAAGCAAATCACAACACCTGAACGCCCTTATGCATTCGCATTGGAGATGTTTGTTACTATGCAAAGATAAGAATTTTAAAGCAAATCACAACCAAGTTCAAACGTATAAGCCCATACCCACAGATGTTTGTTACTATGCAAAGATAAGAATTTTAAAGCAAATCACAACAGTTCCATTGTTTTGTCGTTTTATGCCGGAGATGTTTGTTACTATGCAAAGATAAGAATTTTAAAGCAAATCACAACAAAATCTGATGAAACTTGCCATGCCGGCAAGATGTTTGTTACTATGCAAAGATAAGAATTTTAAAGCAAATCATAACAGTGAAACATTACCTTTGTGATCAATAGTAGATGTTTGTCCCTATGCAAAGATAAAAATCTTAAATCCAATTATCATAACCATATAAGGCTGATATCTTACCGGCAACAGTCTTTATGGTATATTTTATGCCATATTCAATCATTACGTTCTCTTTGCGCTACCATGCGCATGGCAAATATGTCAGAGATACAGCTCACATTCTTTTCTTGTTGAGCATGCCTTCTTTAGCATAATGTTGGCCACGGCTATTAGCAGCCTGTTCACCTTTCTTGCGCCGTGTGGACATACGGCGACGCAGCGCATGCATGATATGCAGGCCTTCTTGTCAACCTTTGCAGGGTTGTCCGTGCTTATTGCACCTACAGGACATCTTGAGGCACACAGGCCGCAGCTTGTGCATTGGGCTGTGGGGCGGGGCACAAAGCCTACGCTTCCGGCCTTCTTATACGGTCTGTTGCCGGGTATTGCAGGCGTGGCGAGGTCGTTTCGGCTGAGTTTGGCTGATATCTTTTCGGCAAATTTGTCAAGTGCTGTATAATCGTCCCGATCGGGGCGGTTGGCGGCATATCGGTGAGCTATCGAGTGCTCGGCTATGGCTGCCACGGCCGCCACGACACTGAATCCTGCCTTTATGGCGCAGTTTTGCAGTTCGGCCAGCGTGTCCTCATAGGCACGGTTGCCGTAAACGCATACTATTACGGCCCTTGCGCCGTTGCCGCTTATCTGCGTTATGCGTTCAGCTGCCGGTGCGGGCACGCGTCCGCCATACGACGGCACGGCTATCACGGCCACGTCGTCGCCGTTGAGGGCAATGCCCTTAAAGTCGGCCTTGCGGTCGGTAAGGTCAATGTTTACAGTGTCGTTGCCGAGCTTGCCGGCCATAAATCCTGCCACCTTTTGGGTTCCGCCCGTCGGGCTGAAGCATATTTCATATATTTTCATTCTTTTCTAATTTTTATTCTGTTAAGTTTTCTCTTTTTATTTTTTATGCGTCTTATGCCGTCTGCCTTTGCGCCGTGGTGTCTGTTTAACCCAAATCGGGTGCTGGGCTGATATATACTATCAGTCAGGAACTTAGACTTATGGCCGCGGCTTGTTTTATTTGGTCATCACTATTGTCCACAGTCCGCTTTTCAGGTGCCGGTACGTTCCGTCGGTCTTCTTGCCGTTGACGGTCCACGATGAGTATCCGTCGCACATCTGCATTGTGGCGGCCGTGCCTTCGGGCACATGCAACGTTATGCGGCACGACGAGCAGTCTTTGTCGAGCGTCATTGTTATGGCGCGGCCGCCGCTCAGCGGCACTTTGGTATCGATGTGGCTGAGATGTGCCGGCACGGGCCTGACGCTGAACTCTCTGAAAGCCGGTTCCACAGGCTTTATGCCGGCTATCATCGAACTTAATATTGTAAGCGGACCGCCGCTCCATGCGTGATTGTATGTGCCGCCGCCGTATCCTTCAGAGCCTATGCCCCAGCCCTCCCACAGGGTGGTCAGCGTGCTGTTTATCATGTCGGCATATCTTGTCTTCATCCTGTTGAGCGCATCTTGGGCATAGCCCATGGTGCAGAGCGCTTCGAGTACATATTTCTCCATATAGGGACTAGCGTGCATGTGTTCGCTGAAGAACGGACGCACTATGGGATAAAGCTCCTCGGGCAGCACGCCCGACACCACAGCCAGCGCCTGTGCCCTGTCGTCGGGACAGCCCTTATACCCGGGCGATATGTAGAACTTGCCGTTCCAGAATTTTTTGTGAAATGCCTCCTTCAGCCTTTGTCCCGTTTGTGTGGCCCATTGCGCCTCGTCCGTATTGTCTGTCAGGTTGGCCATGCGGCTGTATCCGTCGAGGGCTATGGCATACCACAGATTGAACAGCAGCGTCATGTCCTTGTCTTCGCCCCAGTCGCCCCATGTCCATCCGCCGCTGCGCGGAACAACGAGTCCGTCGCAGTCTGTCTTCCATACGTGTATGTATTTCTTCACTCCCTCAAACACATCGCTTATGGTCTGTCTGTCGCCGGTGCCCATGTAATAGGTCCAGAAACCATAGTAGCCCACGCTGGCAAGCATCTGCATGGGCAGTTCGGAGTCGTAGTTGCCCGACGGCACAGGCGCGTATATTGTGCTGTCGGGACGCTGCCATGCTATAAGTTCCCTTATGCCCTTGCGCGTAAGCAGGTGGGCGTTATCGTCAAGCGCATAGAAGGCCTCGCCGAGTTCGTTGACCACGTCGCCCCACCATTGCGACCTTTCCCTGTCGGGACAGTCCATATATGTGTCGCGCATGGTTATGTAGAGCGTGCGCTGCGCTTTCTGCCAAAGAGTGTTGAGCATGGGGTCGTCGCAGCTGAAGCTGCCCGCAAACGTAGTGTTGTATCCTGTCTCCCTGTATTTCAAGTTGATCACGTCAACGTCTTCGGGCACCCGGTATATAACGCTGTGGCCGTTCATCCATCCCTTGCACTCAAATTCCTGTTCGCCGGGCCGTGTGACATATTCGGCAAAAACGTTTGTGGCCGAGCCGCCCATATAGTTGTCGGTCATTATGCGCAGGGTGTCGCCGCCCTTTGACCGCAGTTTTATGTACGGCGTAACCTGAGCGTTATAGGGCATGTGGGCGGTGTAAATGCTGTCGCTGTGCTCAACTGACGCATAAGGCTTCAGTCCGTAGTCGCGCCACAGCGGTATAGGCCTGTCGTGCAGCGCGTTCCATCCCGCCTCGTTCAGTCCCACCATGGCAGCCTCTGGCCATGAGCTGCTGTCGAATCCTGCCTTCTCAAATCCGTTGTCTTTTGCCGCATCGAATCCTATGTTCGACTCAGCGAGCCTGAAGTTGGGCACGTCGCCTGCCGGAACATAATATGCCGGATGCACCATATATCGCCATTTGCCGCCGGCCACGGCCTCTCTACCGCCGTCGCTGAGGCTGAACGTCATGCCCGGAGTGGGCGAGTTGCGGTGGCTGAATCCGTCTTTGCCGAAATACCATACCAGCACGGCAACTTCGTTTTTGCCCTGTCTTAGCCCTTTGATGTCTTTTATCACGTCGCAGTAAGTGTCGGTAGGGTTAGGTCCGCGCTTCAGTCCGCCCTCGCTGACGGCCTGCACGCCGTTAATCCACAGCCAGTATTTAGAGTCGGCAGCAATGCGCAGCACCGCCTTTTCGGGCTTGTCATTTATCACAAATGTGTTTCTGAAGCAAATCCAGCTTCCGGGCGAGTGTGCGTCGTTGCCCCTTGTGGTTATCACCTGTGCGTGTGCAGCCGTGGCTACGGCAAAGAGTAAGGCCATTGCTGCCAATATATTTTTAATCATTATTGAGATAATTGTTTTTCTGTAAATGGTATTATGATGTTTGTTTTTCTGCAAAGATAATAATTTTTAATCAGATATGTTGTCGCTAAGCTGTTAAGACAGCATCACCGCCCCGTAATCCCGATGCGTCAATATGTCATTTATAACCATGCAGACGTTTTTGTGCTGAGGCTTGTGTCTATAGTTTTGCTCTTAGAAATGGTTTAATTACCCATACTAGTCATCCCCCCCGTTTTAACCGCAACAAGAGTAATCATAATTGGCTGACGCCGAACTTTGTTTTTCAATTCTCCATTCTCAATTCTCAATTGTCAAACGCCCCGTCACGCGTCAATGTTGTATTTCTGAATCTTGTTATACAGCGTCTTGCGGTCTATGGCGAGCAGCTGCGCCGTCTTGGTCTTGTTGCCGCCCGTGGCGCGCAGGGCGTCTATTATGCGCTGTCGTTCGGTCTGTTCGTCGTGCAGGGCTGTTGGCTCCTGTCTAACGGGGCGCGTCATGGCTTTCGACAGCTCCTCGGTGCCGATGTATGAGCCGCGCGTAAGCAGGGTGGCACGCTTCACCACGTTGTTAAGCTCGCGCAGGTTGCCCGGCCAGCTGTATCGCGCAAGCATCTCCGACGCCTTGTCGTCGAATCCAGCCACGTTGCGTCCCAGCTCCTCGTTGGCCTGACTGACAAAGAGGTCGGCAAACAGAAAGAGGTCGGCGCCGCGGTCTTTAAGTTCGGGCATGTATATGGTGAACTCGTTGATGCGGTGATAAAGGTCTTCGCGGAACTTTCCGTCGGCCACGAGCTGCGCCAGGTTGCCGTTGGTGGCGCACACCAGCCGGATGTCCACGCTTATTTCCTTGGGCGAGCCTAACGGGCGCACCTTGCGCTCCTGAAGGGCACGCAGCAGCTGCGCCTGCACGTCGTAGGGCAGGTTGCCCACCTCGTCGAGGAACAGCGTTCCGCCGTTGGCCTCCTCAAAGGCTCCGCGCTTGTCGGTCGTGGCGCCTGTGAAGGCTCCCTTGGTGTATCCGAAGAACTCTGACGCCGCCACGTCCTTGGGTATGGCTCCGCAGTCGAGCGCAAAGAAGGGCTTGTCGGCGCGGCTGCTCTGGCTGTGAATGCGGCGCGCCACATACTCCTTGCCTGTGCCGCTGGCTCCGAGAATGAGCACCGACATGGGCGTTGGCGCAACGAGGTTGACATATTCGTATAGCTGGCGCGAGGCTTCGCTCGTGCCTTCTATGTATTTCTTGGCGGCCGTGTGCGTCTTATGTTCTGCCGCCGCGTTGTTTTTGTCGGCTGCCGTTGTTGTAGCTGTCGTCGGCGTAGCTCCTGCCGTGGCTGCTGCATCGGCGTTGTGGCTGTCGAGCGCGTCGTTTATCTTTTGCAGCAGTATGTCGGGCTGCACGGGTTTGGCTATATAGTCGCACGCTCCCGACTTCATGGCCAGTACGGCGTTCTGCACTTCGGCATAGCTCGTCATCACGATGAAGGGCGTCTGCATGTTCTTCTTGCGCAGCCAGTTGAGCAGAAACAGACCGTCGTGGTCGGGCAGACGGAGGTCAGACAGTATGAGGTCGAAGCCTGTGCCGTCGGTCACTGCCCGTGCCGCGGCGCTTACAGAGCTTGTTTTCTCAACCGTGAAACCTTTCTTGCGCAGCCATGTCTGCATCATGGTGGCGTATGTAAGGTCGTCTTCAACTATAAGGATACTTGCCATGTCGGTTAGAATGTTGTTACGATAACAACTGCGTGTCGTCATGCAAAATTAGCTTTTTTATTATACATGGCGCAATAAACGTAGGTTTTTTATTGCTTTTTAAAACTTTACGACCAATGTCCTCGCCTTTTAGACATCCATATTTTCTGCTCCTTTCTCGCCGTCATGCCGCCCTGCATCAGTCTGCAAATAAAAAACACACTGAAAATCGTAACCATTTTATATGCTTTTCCTTTCAACCTAAATATTTTATATGCTTTATAAAGCCGTATGTTAAGCAAATAGCGCACATCTGCTTTCATACTGTTAGTGGCCTGTTTACAACCCGTAAGTGGCCCACTTTTGATGCAAAAACGGCCCACTTTTCAGTCGTAAGTCATAGGCTTTTTGTTATTAACCAAGCGAAGATATAATACAAAGGATTGTCAAACCGAAAAACTGCCAATACTGACTATTTTGAATCTCTGAAAGACAAGCACCTAACCCGAAGGCTGTCAGTAACGATACGTGCAGACAGAGCCTGCACAATTTTCGAGTCCCCTTTGTTCGTGACATACGTTTTATCACAAATATAATTGGTTTATCAGCCTGTATAACGAAATACTGCTCATGAAAATGGCACTCGTTGAAAACTGTCAACGAGTGCCATTTGAGTATGGATATTTAGTAGGCCATGATAACATGGCTGTTATTTTTCGGGCACGTAGAATTTATCCATCAGCGGAAGCACCATTTCCGGATTTTTGCGTAAATGTTTTGTTTTTATCTCTTTTTTATCTACCATTTCTACCAGCTTAGGAAACTCCCTGAAATATAGTTTTATGTCTTTCTTCATAATTAAAACAAGTCCTTTTCTGCCGAGCCAATAAGATTTGGCTATCTCATCCCCTTTCTTGAGATAGTAATATTGAAAAATATAATTGACATTGGTACCACTCATATTTACCGTATAATCAGTGGTTAGTGTTTTATATCCTTTGATGTTCTTTCCTTCGTAAATTAGCTGTAGAAATACCGGCTTCTTATAAGGCTTTGGATCTTTGTTTAATCGATTGGGCATATTCCTTTGTGCCTTTACCGATTCGTAAATTAAGGGTAAAGAGTCATTGAGAGTTGACGTGTAAACTATTCTTTTCACTTCTTCTGATGTGTATTTACGGGCTTTACCTTTGTAGGTATCGCTTATTTTTAAGTCATATACCGGTGAAATTAGGCGTGCTGTGGAAGCGATTGAGCAGTAACCTTCAATTACCGTGCCGTCGGTCAGCGTGCAGGTTACTTTGTATTTGTCAGATTTGTTGCCTGCTATCGTTGGCAGTGCCATTAATAGTAGCGAAAGGATGAAGATGAGTTTTTTCATTGTGTTTTATTTTAAGGTTAATTACAATAAGATTGTTGAACACTGCTAAACAAATTTTATAAGTTATATTTGTTTTACCATCCTTATAAAATTTGACATGTAGATTACTGCTGACCAGTATAAAAGTTAGTCGCTTGCCAAATGTGCATTGCACTATTTATGCCGAATGCATAGATAGTATTTTCTTTCAGTACTTAACGGATGATTTTCTCTGACTTATGCCAATTAGAACCTGTAATGTAAGATATGGCTATTTTGTTGATGTGATATTTGTTTGTCGCTCCGTTTACGTTTATGGGGCGAGATAAAACTCCCATGTCGGTTTAGGTATTGCTCACAGCCGGTTCTATTGTTTCATTGTCGTTAAATAAACATTTTACAAATGCAGGAAAATTTACAATACAATTAAAAATAGTTTTTTAGTGCACCTCCTTTTTAGTTAAGAAATTATATCCATAGCCAAAAATACGATTTTTTTTCTAATTTTGTATACAAATACCAATATTTTATAGAAAATGAAACTAAAATCTGTCTCTTATACACATCT
>ENA-OZHK01000358-OZHK01000358.1-human-gut-metagenome-genome-assembly--contig:-NODE-358-length-14071-cov-6.045020_pt1 | contig 14071 bp, 9 predicted proteins | sample MGYA00244048_ERZ653690 | MGnify/ENA primary metagenome ERZ653690 (study PRJEB26926, sample SAMN06165197) | human gut metagenome | biome: ENVO:00009003; feature: ENVO:2100002; material: ENVO:00002003...
CCCGCGACTTACTCATTACGAATGAGTTACTCTACCAACTGAGTTATTTCGGCAATAACCGCAACCGGATCTGATTCCGAATTGCGCTGCAAATTTATTTTTTTCTTTCGAGCGACAAAAGAAAAATCCCATTTTTTTTAGCCGGAAACGTAAAATTAGCCTGCCACACCCGTAACGGCACATTTCGGAAAACACACGCCTCGGAATATCCTTTTTATGAATAATTCCCGAATAAGATTACAAAATATCATTTATTCTGCATTTTACTTGATAAATTACAACTTAAAGAATACATTTGCAGTAAATCTAACAAAAAAAAGACAACTATATATGATATATCCTATTATTACAGCACAGGAAGCAGCAGCCTCCATACAGAACGGAGAGACCGTAGGCATCGGAGGATTCTCATCGGTAGGTACACCGAAAGCCGTACCTGCCGCACTGGCCGAATACGCCGAATCACTCCACAAGGAAGGAAAGGAATTCAAGATAGGCCTGATTACCGGCGGAGCTACCGGAAACCAGGTAGACAGCGCACTGGCAAAGGCGCATGCAGTTACCTTCCGTACCCCCTTCCAGTCGAACAAGGACATGCGGAACGCCATCAACGACAAGGAAATCAAGTACTTCGACCTGCACCTCTCACAGATAGGTCAGGACGTACGCTACGGATTCCTGGGCGACATAGACACCGCCATCGTGGAAGCATCGGAAATCACCCCCGACGGGAGACTGATACCGAGCACCTCGGTAGGTATCTCGCCTACCCTGGTAAAGGTGGCCCGGAAAGTGATAGTCGAACTGAATGCGGCCCATACCGGCCGGCTGAACGGCATGCACGACATATTCATACCCGCCACTCCTCCTTACCGCACCGAGCTGCCCATCTACCATGTGAACGACCGGGTGGGAAGCATCAGCATGGAGGTGGACCCCAAGAAGGTGATAGGGGTAGTCATGACCAACGAAAGAGACCAGATAGCGCCTTTCACCCCGCTGAATGACACGACCCGCCAGATAGGGTTGAACGTGGCCAATTTTCTGGAACGCGAATGGAGCAGAGGCGCTATCCCGAAGGAATTCCTGCCGCTGCAGTCGGGTGTAGGGAACATCGCCAACGCCGTGCTGGGTGCGCTGGGCAACGAAAAGAAGCTGCCCGCCTTCTCCATGTTTACCGAGGTGATACAGAACTCGGTCATCGACCTGATGCTGCAGGGACGCATCAACTATGTGGCGGGAAGCTCGCTTACCCTCTCGGACGACAAGCTGGACACTCTCTATGAACATATAGGCGACCTGAAGGAACGCGTCATCCTGCGGCCGCAGGAAACCACCAACCACCCGGAAATCATCCGGCGACTGGGCATCATAGCCGTGAACACGGCACTGGAGGCCGACATCTTCGGCAACGTGAACAGTACCCACGTGCTGGGCTGCAAGATGATGAACGGTATAGGAGGATCGGGCGACTTCGCACGCAACGCCTACCTTTCCATCTTCACCACCCCGTCGACCGCCAAGGGAGGACTGATATCATCCATCGTACCGCAGGTATCACACGTAGACAGCACCGAGCATGACGTGCGCATCATCGCCACCGAACAGGGAGTGGCCGACCTGCGCGGCAAGTGCCCGTACGACCGTGCGCGCTGCATCATCGAGAACTGTGCGCACCCCGACTACAAGCAGCTGCTGTGGGACTACCTGAAGCTGTCGGAAGGAAAATCCTGCCACACACCCATGTCACTGCAGAACGCATTCAAGATGCACATCGCCTTTGCCGAAACCGGCGATATGAGAAACACCCGTTTCGAATAAACATACCCGGACACGGGTACCACAATACAGACAGAAAAGAACGGAGGCCGGGAAATTTCCCGGCCTCCGTCTTTTTCTTATTCTTATTTCAAGCGGACATCCATTCCGCACGGAAGATACAATGACCATTACCATTCCACGAACTTGCCTCTCGCCCTGCGTTCCTCCAGGATAGCGGCCAGGCGCTTGTTCTTGGAAGAGGCGATGTACTTACGGCCGAAGATGTTCGGAATGGCTACACCCAAGGCGATACACATGATCACCAGCCCTGAGTTGACACCGCTCTCGATGGCCTTCATCAGCGGAGTTACCTCATCGAGTGTCTGCACATTCATGTTGATAAGACCGAACAGCATGCGGTACATCAGCACCCCCGGAATCATCGGGATGACGGAAGGGATGGTCAGCACATGGTTGGGCACGTGGAACCAGTGCACCGCCTTGACGGCGATCAGGCTCACCAGCGTGGCACCGGCAAACGAACCGATGACCAGACCCATGTCCAGACCGATATTGTTGGTGGAAGGACCCAGGTTCACGAAGTTACGCGTACATACGGCAATGATACCTCCGATGGCCACCACCCACAGCAGACGGCGCTGTATATTGAAGATCATGGAGAAGCCCATAGCCGAAACGGCTGCCGCAATGGCGTACTCCCAATACTTGTGGTGAGGCACCATACTGATGGTGGGGAAGAAATTATTCACGTGGCACAGCTTCACGGCAAACGCGATACCGAAAGCCATGGCGGCTACCATCAGCAAGGTATTGACCGCCCTGACGATACCTACCTGTATATAGTTGTCGAGCATATCGTCCACGAAATTGATCAGCGGCACTCCCGGCACGATGAACAGGGCGCAAGCCAGAAGCGGATGCCACGGAGTGGATGTCCACGCATCCGGAAGCAGGGTACTGGCCCATGCCAGGATCGTGGCCACGAAGGCCGATATGGCGATACCCATGTAATGGTTCAATCCCGATTCATTGCATTTTCCGCGGACACGCATACCGATGATGGCAGCCAAAGAGGCGTAGAGGAACGCCATCCAGTCGCAACCGAACTGGATACAGAATCCGCCGCAGGCAAATCCCGCACCCACAGCCACCTGCCAGGGGGTATAGTTGCGCTTCTTGGTCCTGATTTTCTCCAACTCTTCTTCATACTGGTCGAGCGTATAGTCGTTTTCGATCGCTCTCCATGAAAGTTTACTCACTTCGGAAATCGCCGTCATGTTCACTCCATGTCCTTCGATACGCTGAAATTTGGTGAAAGAATAGTCGCCGTCACTGACGTTCACCATCAGCATGGTAAAGCTCACATTGATGTGCAGCTTTTCTTCCGGAATACCCAGATACGCCGCCGTACGCTTCATGTTCCGCACGATACGGTTCGTGTCGGCCAGACTTTCGACCAGCACCTTCCCGGTACGCAGCAAAAGGTCGACCCGGCGGTTCAACAACTGGTCATGAGCCTTGACCGTCGTTTCCAAATGTTTTTCCAGTGTCATTAGTTCGTTCTCTGATACCATTATGTTTAAAAGCTTATTTTCGCCGCAAAGGTAGTAAAATATCTTTTTAAACTTTACCTTTGCATTCCTTAAAGTTATATATATGCATAAACTTTCACACATAGGTTACGAAAAGAAGACGGTGGAACAGATGATCAGGCTGTACTGCCGACACAAGGAGGGCAACAAGGAGCTGTGCCCTTCCTGCCGGGAAGTTCTGGATTACGCACTGCAACGGCTGTCGAAATGCCCGTTCGGAGAGGAAAAGCCTACCTGCCGTTTCTGCAAGATCCACTGCTACAGGCCGGAAATGAAGGAAAAGATACGCACCATCATGCGTTACGCGGGGCCGCGGATGCTGCTCTACCACCCGGCCGACGCCATCGCCCACCTGTGGAGGGAACGGCGGAAATAAAACCAAAGCCGGCGGAAAGGCGTCCGGCCACCGGAGATACGGTGACTGTACGTACCTGTGTGGAACAGGTTGTAGAATTTTTCTACAAATCTGCGGAAAATACACAATATCAAAATATTCTTAAAGTGTACATACAACACTGATTTTCAAGACTTAAATATTTTTCTTATATTTGGCATACATATTGCCGGCATGCCTTCCGGCATCTAACATAAAACAAGAAGAAAGTATGAAACGTTTTTTGACCAAGAGAGAGTTGAAGCTAAAGAGGAAACAAACCATCTATGCCATCATCGGCATTGCAGTCATTATCGGAATCTATCTCATCGTAACCCGTGAAAAGGAACAGACTCCCGAATATCCGGTAGTCAGTATAGCCCCCGCCGCCCGGCAGGATGTGGAAATCTACGGAGACTATGTAGGGCGCATACGCGCACAGCAGTTTGTGGAAGTACGCGCCCGGGTTGAGGGATTCCTTGAAAAGATGCTTTTCGCGGAAGGCACTTACGTAAAACATAACCAGGTACTGTTTGTCATCAACCAGGACCGCTACCGCGCGAAGGCCGACAAGGCACGCGCCCAGCTGAAGAAAGACGAGGCGCAGGCGCGGAAGGCACAGCGCGACCTGGAACGTATCCGCCCGCTGTATGAACAGAACGCGGCGAGCCAGCTCGACCTGGACAACGCCGTGGCCGCTTATGAAACGGCCGTGGCCAGCGTGGGCATGAGCAAGGCCGACCTCGACCAGGCCGAACAGGAACTGGGCTATACCGTGGTGCGCTCACCTATCTCGGGACACATCAGCGAAAGACATGTCGACCTGGGTACACTGGTGGGAGGAAGCGGAAAATCGCTGCTGGCAACCATCGTCAAGAGCGACACGGTACTGGTAGACTTCAGCATGACGGCCCTCGACTACCTGAAGAGCAAGGAACGTAACGTCACCCTGGGACAGAAAGACTCCAGCCGCTCATGGCAGCCTACCGTTACCATCACCCTCCCCGACAACAGCGTCTATGAACATAAAGGGCTGGTAGACTTCGCCGAACCTCAGGTCAACCCGAAGACCGGTACATTCTCCGTCCGCGCGGAAATGGCCAACCCCGACCACGTGCTGCTGCCCGGACAGTTCACCAAGGTAAGGCTGCTGCTGGATGTACGCGAAAACGCGACAGTAGTGCCGCAGAAATCGCTGATCATCGAAAAGGGAGGAGCCTATGTGTTCGTCATGCGGCGTGACTCGACCGTAGAGAAACGTTTCATTGAAGTAGGTCCGGAATTCCAGAACAATGTGGTTGTGGAACGAGGACTCGCCCCGGGAGAACTCATCGTGACCGAGGGTTACCACAAGCTGACTCCCGGCATCAAGGTACGCGTGGAAGCGGCTCCAGTGAAAAAAGAAGAAGAAAAAGAGAAGGCCCAACCCACCGAAGAGTAACCAGCAACCTAAAAACGCGCACGTATGAAAGTCAGTTTCTTTATTGACAGACCCGTATTCTCGGCTGTCATATCCATCATAATCGTTATCATAGGTATCATCGGACTTACCATGCTGCCTATCGACCAATACCCGCAGATCACACCGCCGGTAGTCAAGATCAGCGCATCCTATCCGGGAGCGAGTGCCGTGACCGTATCGCAGGCAGTAGCCACACCGATCGAACAGGAACTGAACGGTACGCCGGGAATGATCTACATGGAATCAAACAGCTCCAACTCGGGAAGCTTCTCGGCCACCGTGACCTTCGATATTTCGGCCGACCCGGATCTGGCCGCAGTGGAGATCCAGAACCGTATCAAGCTGGCTGAATCCCGGCTTCCGGCGGAAGTCATCCAGAACGGAATTTCGGTAGAGAAGCAGGCGGCAAGCCAGCTGATGACCATCTGCCTCCGTTCGGACGACCCCAAATTCGATGAAATCTACCTGAGCAACTTCGCTACCCTCAACGTACTCGACCTGCTGCGGCGTATTCCGGGCGTGGGACGTGTATCGAACATCGGCAGCCGTTACTACGCCATGCAGATATGGGTAGACCCGGCCAAGCTCGCCAATTTCGGCATGACCGTACAGGACGTGCAGAACGCCCTGAAGGACCAGAACCGTGAATCGGCCGCCGGTGTGCTGGGACAACAGCCTGTAACGGGGCTCGACATCACCACCCCGATCACGGCACAGGGACGTCTGTCTTCGGCCTCACAGTTCGAGGAAATCGTTCTCCGAGCCAACGCCGACGGCTCCATGATCCGCATGCGCGACGTGGCACGGGTTTCGCTGGAAGCCTCATCCTACAATACCGAAAGTGGTATCAACGGAGGCAACGCGGCCGTACTGGGCATCTACATGCTGCCGGGAGCCAACGCCATGGAAGTGGCCGAAAGTGTAAAGAAGGAAATGGAGGAAATCAGTAAGAATTTCCCGGAAGGAATGCATTACGAGATTCCTTTCGACATGACCACTTATATATCCGAATCCATCCATGAAGTATACAAGACCCTGTTCGAGGCCCTGTTCCTGGTTATCGTGGTGGTATTCCTCTCGCTGCAGAGCTGGCGGGCTACCGTCATCCCCATCGTGGCCGTGCCCATCTCACTGATAGGTACCTTCGGGTTCATGCTGATATTCGGCTTCTCACTGAATATGCTTACCCTACTGGGACTAATCCTGGCCATCGGTATCGTGGTGGACGACGCCATCGTAGTGGTGGAAAACGTGGAGCGCATCATGGAGGAAGAGAAGCTCAGTCCGTATGAAGCCACCAAGAAGGCGATGGAAAGCCTTACCGGCGCCCTGATAGCCACCTCCATGGTACTGGCGGCTGTATTCGTGCCCGTAAGCTTCCTGTCGGGCATTACCGGACAGCTCTACCGCCAGTTCAGCGTGACCATTGCCGTATCGGTCATCCTCTCTACGGTAGTAGCCCTGACACTGAGCCCGGTAATGTGTTCGCTCATCCTGAAACCTACCGACCCGAACAAACCCAAGAACCGGGTGTTCAACTTCATCAACAAATGGCTGGCCATCGGCAACAACAAATACGTGGCGGGAATCAAGAAAGTGATCCGCCATCCGAAACGGGTGACCGTAGCCTTCGGCATCGTGATTATCTTCATTTTCCTGTTCCACCGGCTGATACCCAGCAGCTTCCTTCCTACCGAAGACCAGGGATACTTCACCGTCGAACTGGAACTTCCCGAAGGCGCCACGCTGGAGCGTACCCGTGCCGTAACCGACAGGGCCATCGCCTTCCTGATGAAACACCCGGCCGTGGAATACGTGCAGAACGTGACGGGAAGCAGTCCGCGTGTAGGTACCAGCCAGGCCCGAAGCCAGCTCACGGTCATCCTGAAAGAATGGAAGGAAAGAGACGACACTACCATCGGCGAGATTATGGCGGAGGTACAGGAGGAACTGAAACAGTACCCCGAATCGAAGGTATACCTTTCCACCCCGCCGGTCATTCCGGGACTAGGTACGTCGGGAGGTTTCGAAATGCAGCTTGAAGCCCGCGGCGACGCTACCTACGACGATCTGGTAAAGGCCACCGACACGCTGATGTACTACGCTTCGCAAAGGAAAGAATTCGCCGGACTGTCGACTTCGCTCCAGGCGGAAATCCCGCAGCTCTACTTCGACGTAGACCGCGACCAGGTGAAACTTCTGGGAGTTCCGATGGCCGACGTGTTCTCTACCATGAAAGCCTATACCGGTTCGGTATATGTGAACGACTTCAACATGTTCAACCGTATCTACCGTGTATATATCCAGGCCGAAGCACCGTACCGTGAACACCGCGACAACATCGGACTGTTCTTCGTGCGCGGCAGCGACGGTTCCATGATTCCACTGACTTCCCTGGGTACCACCCAGTACACCACGGGACCGGGAAGCATCAAGCGCTTCAACATGTTCAACACATCCATTATCCGCGGAACGGCGGCCAACGGAGCCAGCTCGGGACAGGTAATGGAGATACTTGAACAGATAGCCCGCGAGAAACTGCCCAAAAACATCGGTGTGGAATGGAGCGGACTCTCCTATCAGGAAAAGGCAGCCGGAGGACAGACAGGCATGATCATCGCATTGGTATTCCTGTTCGTGTTCCTCTTCCTGGCCGCCCTGTATGAAAGCTGGAGCATCCCGATAGCGGTGCTGATATCACTTCCGGTAGCCGTACTGGGTGCCTATGCCGGAGTAGCCCTGTGCGGACTTGAAAACGACACCTACTTCCAGATCGGTCTGGTCATGCTGATCGGTCTGGCAGCCAAGAACGCTATCCTGATTGTGGAATTCGCCAAGGAAGAAGTGGACCAGGGCAAGGACCTGGTAGAATCGGCCCTCCATGCGGCCCACCTCCGCTTCCGCCCTATCCTGATGACCTCCCTGGCCTTTATCCTGGGTATGGTCCCGATGGTCATGGCCACCGGACCGGGATCTGCCAGCCGCCAGGCTATCGGTACCGGTGTGTTCTTCGGTATGATTGTAGCGGTGACGGTAGGCATCCTGCTGGTTCCGTTCTTCTTTGTAATGATCTACAAGGCAAAAAACAAGCTGAAAAATAAACGAGCAAACAATTAAATGTCGGTCAAGAATATGAAACATACATATACAGCCTGCAAAATCGCATTCATCCTGGCAGCGGTATTCCTCCTCGGAAGCTGCCAGATAGGCAAACACTATACCCGCCCGGAACTGAAACTGCCTGAAACGCTGGACAGCCTGAGCGTGGACAGCAACTCGATTGCCGATTACCCGTGGGAACAGCTCTATACAGACACCATCCTGCAGGACCTGATACGGAAAACGTTGTCGTACAACAAGGACATGCAGATAGCGGCGGCACGGATCAAGGAAATGGCAGCCCTGAAACGCATTGACTTCGCCAACCTCTTTCCGCAGGTGGGCGCCCGGGTCTATGCCGAAAAGGAAGCCGACAACTACGGAGGCAACAAGTATAATCCCGACAACCAGTTCGACCTGAAAGGGGTGATCAGCTGGGAGCTCGACCTCTGGGGCAAACTGAGATGGGCACGCGACAAGAGCCTGGCCGACTTCATGGGATCGATCGAGAACCAACGCGCCCTGAAGATGAGCCTTGTGGCACAGGTGGCACAGTCTTACTTCGAACTGGTGGCTCTGGACAATGAACTGGCCATCGTAAGACAGACGGTAGACGCCCGCCGCGAAAGCCTCCGTCTGGCACGTCTGCGCTACGAAGGGGGACTGACTTCGGAAACCGCTTTCCGGCAGTCGCAGGTGGAACTGGCCAAGACCGCTACCCTGGTGCCCGACCTGGAACGGAAAATAGCGTTGAAGGAAAATGACATCGCCTTCCTGACCGGTGAATACCCGCACCGCATCAAACGCACGGCCATGCTGGAAGACGTAACGTTTGCGGCAAGCCTACCCGTAGGATTACCCTCCGCCCTGCTCGAACGCCGCCCGGATGTACGGCAGGCCGAACAGGCACTGATTGCCGCCAACGCGGAAGTGGGTGTAGCCTTCACCAAAATGTTCCCAAGCATCAGTCTGACAGCCAATCTGGGAGCGGAAAGCGAAGAGTTGGGTGACCTGCTGAAATCGCCGTACCACCTCATCAGCGGTACACTGCTGCAACCCCTCTTCGCCATGGGCAAGAACAGAGCCGCCCTGAAAGCAAAGAAGGCAGCCTACGAAGAAGCTACCTACTCTTATGAAAAAACTGTGCTGAACGCCTTCAAAGAGGCCTACAATGCCATTGTGGAATTCAACAAGATAAAAGAAATTTACGAGACACGTCTGCGCCTGGAACAGGCTTCAAAGAGTACCCTGGAACTGGCACAGCTCCAGTACATGAACGGGGTGATAGGCTATATGGACCTGCTCGACGCACAGCGTACCTACCTGGATGCGCAGATCGGACTGAGCAACGCCGTACGCGACAAACAGCTGACCATGGTCAACCTGTACAAGGCGCTGGGCGGAGGCTGGAAGGAATAAGGACAGAATCATTTCTGCCCTTTTCCGAATAACAGCTTATAGTCTCTTCCGGCTGCGGGAACAGTCCATTCCTCGGGAATGAACTTCCACTGGTCCAACGGCTTCGGGTCGAGAACCTTCACCTCTTCGATCCGCTTCATCAGATAATAGCGCAGGTCCTTGTCGGTTGAGAACACGATCCGCTTGGAAAGTTCCTGCTTCGGGATACCTGCACCCTTCGTCAGCAGGTCGCCCCCACCGTTTCCGCGGTAGGAATTGACAGCCACCCGATACACACGGTCCAGGCTGAACGGACTTCCGTCGGCCATGCTTTCAATGGTAATCTTCTCTCCCTGCGGCTTTGTCACGTCGACGGTATAGATGATGCCCGCCGCCGAGTCGAAATTGAAGCTCGGATTCCGGAACCATCCGAAACCGTCGGGCTTGTCGTTCAGAAGCAGCAGATGATCGTCGGCCGACTTCATCCGGTTTGTCCAGATAGCGTACGACATTTCGAGGAAATCCTTGATCTCCTGCCCTGTCAGCTCCATCGTATACAGCATGTTCTCATATTTATAAAGGTTGAACATGTCGCTCATATAGATATCCCCCTCCCTGATCTCGGCGGCAAACGAAAGCGGCGCACAGAAAGAGATGTCGGCTCCGGTAATGTCAAGTTGCAGCTGGTGAAGCAGATCGATGAAAGCCGACGGGCCGAAATAGGCATCCTTAGTGGTAATGGTACGGCTGATCCGTCCGATTTTCCGGGACACGAAACCGGCTGTAGCCTCATACTCCGGCCGGAACCGTTCCATGAAAGCCTCATCGACCGCAATGTCACTCACATCGGCCAGTTTCCCTTCGACCGACTTGGCAATCACCTTCCCGTCCTTCCGGGTTATCTTCACCGTCACATCCGCCACCACCTTGGCCGTATTCGCCGGATCGACAAGCAAGACCGAATCGCCTGCCACATTGGCCACTTTGCCGCAATGGCGCACATGGTCGTGCCCCATAAACACCACATCGAACCCGGGCACATTCTCGGCCACCAGCCTCGACCCGTTCTCGATCACATTATCCAGTCTGTTCCCTTCCGGGCCGGCATGGAATAGCCCCACCAGTACATCGGGATTCTCCTTTTCACGGATCACCTTCACCCACTTGCGGGCACATGTCTCCATATCCTCGAACTTCAGTCCGCTCCACAGCTTTTCGGGAAGCCAGGAAGGGATGGAGGGAGTAATCATCCCCAGTACAGCCACCTTCACCCCGCCACGTTCGATGATGTGATAAGGCGGCAGGTAAGGTTCACCCGTCTCCGCATCCAGTATGTTCGCTCCCAGCACGGGAAAGCGGCACTGCTTCACCCAGCGGTCGAATACCGCATGTCCGGTCTCCACGTCATGATTGCCCATGGTCGCCACATCATACCCCATGTAGTTGAGCATGGCAGCGTTGACATGCACCGACGCCGTATCAATGTAATTGTAATAATACGCCACAGGCTGCCCCTGCAGGATATCTCCGTTATCGACCAATATCAGGCGGTCGCCGTACGTCTTCCGCTGTCCGTTGACATAAGTGGAAACACGCGCCAGGCTCCCTTTGGTAGGTTGCCGGCGGATAAAGTCGTAGGGAAAATAAGAGCCGTGCACGTCACTTGTTTCCACAAGCTTCAGGGTCACCTCTTCCCCGCCCGAGGCAAAAGCTCCCAGCGTAGTACAAAGGCCCAGCAAAACAGTAAAAAAGAAACTTGACTTCATAATTTATCAAACTGAACTCATAAACTAAAAAAGATACTGACCTACAAAAATAAGACAATTTGTAAATAAATAGGAGACAGACAATATAAAATAGACTAAAATGAGGTATAATTATGACAAAAACAGCCTGATTGGCATATATTTTGTTTCATATATGTTAAAAAAACAACTGACTTTATGGCTTACATAGACTATTACAAAGTATTGGGGGTGGACAAGACAGCCACCCAAGATGATATCAAGAAAGCATACCGTAAGCTGGCGCGTAAGTATCATCCCGACCTGAATCCGAACGACCCGTCGGCCAAAGGAAAATTTCAGGAGATCAACGAAGCCAATGAGGTATTGAGCGATCCGGAAAAGCGTAAGAAATATGACGCCTACGGAGAGAACTGGAAACATGCCGATGAGTTCGAAGCGCAGCGGAAAGCTTATGAGGCACAGGGCGGCGGAAACGGACACAGCGAATACTGGTATTCCACCGACGGACAACATTTCACCGGAGGGTTCGGAAACGGTGCCGGAGGATTCGGCAACGCGGAAGGATTCTCGGATTTCTTTGAAGAACTGTTCGGACACCGCGGACAAGGACGAAGCGCCCGGGGCGGTTTCCGCGGACAAGACATACAGGCCGAGCTGCAGCTTTCACTGAGGGATGCGGCCACGACCCACAAGCAGACCTTTACCGTAAACGGGGAAACCCTGCGTATCACCATTCCGGCCGGTGCCGCCAACGGACAGGTGATCAAACTGGCAGGACACGGAGGAAAAGGAGCGAACGGCGGGCCTAACGGCGACCTGTACATAACATTCGTCATCCCGGACGATCCGGTCTTCAAACGGAAAGGAGACGACCTGTATACGAATGTGAACATTGACCTCTACACTGCTGTACTGGGTGGAGAAGTTACGGTCAACACGCTGGACGGACAAGTCAAGCTGAAAGTACGTCCCGGCACGCAGCCGGAAGCGAAAGTCCGCCTGAAAGGCAAAGGATTCCCTGTATACAAGCAGGAAGGAAGCTTCGGCGACCTGATTGTAACCTATCATGTAAATATACCTACCACGCTGAGCGAAAGGCAGAAAGACCTGTTCCGCCAGATTCAGCAAGGATAAACCTAAAAAAGTACGACTATGCAGAACGATTTGATCATAATCAACGACTATTGCAGTCACTGCAATATCGAACCGGACTTTATCCTGATGTTGGGTGAGGACGGGCTGATAAATATTCAGGAAATAAATGACAACCATTGTTTTCCGGCATCACAGCTGAACGAGCTGGAACGGTACGCCCATCTGTATTACGACCTGTCGATCAATATAGAGGGTATCGACGCCATCCGTCATCTGCTGGAACGTATAGAAGACCTGCAGAGACGGGTACGCCTGCTGGAAGACGAACTCCATTTTTATGAGGAATAATCTTATCCCTATTCATAATTGACTCAAGAGGAACTCTGTGCCCGTCATCGGGTACACGGTTCCTCTTTTCATTTCATCATATTCTTTTTTTAGCTACTTTTGCATCCCAGTAACAAAGACCTTATCTACATGGAACAATTCAGTCAGATGATTGCCGCAGCCATGAAGCTGCCCGTACATCGAATAGACAATACACTCAAACTCCTGGCGGGAGGAGCCACCGTACCGTTTATCAGCCGTTACCGTAAGGAAGCTACCGGAGGCATGGACGAAGTACAGATAGAAGAAGTGCAGTCCCGCCATGAAAAGCTGTGCGAACTGGCCAAACGCAAGGAAACCATCCTGTCTACCATCGGAGAACAGGGAAAGCTGACCGACGCCCTCCGCCGGCGCATCGAGGAATGTTGGGACAGCACCGCCCTGGAAGATATCTACCTGCCGTTCAAGCCCAAACGCAAGACCCGTGCGGAAGCGGCACGACAGAAAGGTCTGGAACCGCTGGCCGTACTGCTGATGATGCAGCGCGAGAACAATCTCAATGCAAGGGTACGCACATTCGTGAAAGGTGAAGTGAAAGATGAGGAGGAAGCCCTGAAAGGCGCACGCGACATCATAGCTGAACAGGTGAACGAAGACGAAAAGGCACGTAACATCATCCGCAACCAGTTCGGACGACAGGCTGTAATCACCTCGAAAGTATCGAAAGGCAAGGAGAAGGACGAAACGGCACAGAAATACCGGGACTACTTCGACTTCAGTGAACCGCTGAAGAAGTGTACCTCACACCGCCTGCTGGCCTTGCGCCGCGGGGAAGCGGACGGCATTCTGAAGGTAAGCATCACCCCGGCCGATGAAGAGGAATGTACCATGCGGCTACAACGACAGTTCGTCAAAGGAAACAACGCCTGTTCCGAACAGGTGGCACAGGCTGTAGACGACGCCTACAAGCGCCTGCTGAAACCTGCCATCGAGACAGAATTCGCTGCCTCAAGCAAAGACAAGGCCGATGAAGAGGCTATCAGGGTCTTTGCCGGCAACCTCCGCCAACTGCTTCTGGCTCCGCCTCTGGGACAGAAACGTGTCATGGGAATCGACCCAGGATTCCGTACCGGATGCAAGGTAGTCTGCCTCGACGCACAGGGGACCCTGCTGCATAACGAGGCAATCTTTCCAC
>ENA-OZHK01000363-OZHK01000363.1-human-gut-metagenome-genome-assembly--contig:-NODE-363-length-13967-cov-3.875934_pt1 | contig 13967 bp, 9 predicted proteins | sample MGYA00244048_ERZ653690 | MGnify/ENA primary metagenome ERZ653690 (study PRJEB26926, sample SAMN06165197) | human gut metagenome | biome: ENVO:00009003; feature: ENVO:2100002; material: ENVO:00002003...
GATCTACACTTATGCGATCGTCGGCAGCGTCAGATGTGTATAAGAGACAGGACTTTACACCGGAAGAGATCGAATATCTGCTGGATCTGGCGGCAGACCTGAAGGATAAGAAGAAAAAAGGAATCCCCGTAGATACTCTCCGAGGCAAGAATGTAGCGCTGATCTTTGAGAAGACCTCGACCCGCACGCGCTGCTCCTTTGAGGTGGCCGCGCACGACCTCGGCATGCACGTTACTTATCTTGACCCGACCGGCTCCCAGATCGGCAAAAAGGAAAGCATTGCCGATACTGCCAGAGTACTGGCAGGCATGTTCGAGGGTATCGAATATCGTGGCTTCGGACAGGATATTGTGGAGGAACTGGCAAAATATTCCAAGGTGCCCGTATGGAACGGCCTGACCAACGAATTCCATCCCACCCAGATGCTGGCAGACCTTCTGACCATCCGTGAACATTTCGGACATCTGAAGGGAATCCGCATGACCTACATGGGAGACGCCCGTTACAACATGGGTAACTCTCTGATGGTAGCCTGCGCGAAGATGGGCATGCACTTTACCGCATGTACCACCGCAAAATATTTCCCGGCGAAGGAGCTGGTAGCGGAGTGTGAGGCCATTGCGGCACAGACCGGCGGCAGTATTACCCTGACCGAGGATGTGAAGGCGGGCACGAAGGATGTGGACGTGATCTACACTGACGTGTGGGTATCCATGGGCGAGCCCGACGAAGTATGGACCGAGCGTATTAAGGAGCTGTCTCCTTATCAGGTGAATAAAGCAGTCATGGACAATGCCGGCGAGCAGGCCATTTTCATGCACTGTCTTCCTGCATTCCATGATCTGAAGACCAAGATCGGTGCCCAGATGGGTGAGCGTTTCGGCATCACCGAGATGGAAGTGACCGATGAAGTATTTGAATCCGGCCAGTCTCTGGTGTTTGAAGAGGCTGAGAACCGTATGCATACGATCAAGGCAGTGATGGCGGCGACTTTATGAGTATGAAAGCAAAGATTTTAGAGCTTCTTCGGGAAAAGAAGGATCGGGTGGCAGCAGGAGCACCGGAAAGCGAGGCCTATGTCTCCGGGCAGGAGCTCTGCGAGCAGTTCGGTGTATCGAGAACTGCGGTATGGAAAGCCATCGGACAACTGAAAAAAGAAGGCTATGTCATTGAAGCGGTACAGAACCGCGGCTACCGTCTGCTGGATCAGACGGAGGAAGTCTACAACCAGGCGGATATCCAGAGCAGATTAAAGACGAAATGGGTGGCACATCCTTTACAGTTTTTTGACAGTATCGATTCCACCAATATCCGTGCCAAACTGGAAGCGGAACAGGGCGCGGAGAGCGGCCTGTTGGTGGTGTCGGATATGCAGAGCGCCGGACGCGGCAGAAGAGGCCGGGGCTGGGAGAGCCCCGCAGGGATAAATATTTATTACACCCTGATGTTAAAACCGGATTTTTCATCGGACTGTGCACCGATGCTGACGTTAGTCATGGCACTGGCGGTGGCGAAGGGCATCCGGCAGACACTGCGCCGCGACAGCGAAGAGGCAGCAGCCAAAGTCGGGATCAAATGGCCCAACGATATTTACTGGAAGGACAAGAAACTTTGCGGCACCCTGATAGAAAACGACCTGACAGGCATGCACATCGGACGGTCCATCTCCGGTACCGGCGTAAATCTCAATCAGGAACAGTTCCTCAGCGATGCCCCTAATCCGGTATCGCTCTTCCAGATCACCGGGAAACGATACGACCGACGTATCGTTCTGGAACAGTTCATGGAACGCGCCGCAGCATATTATGAACGCCTGAAAGCCGGAGAAGACAGCCTCATCGCTTCCCGTACGCGGCGGATCCATAATGACCACATCCGCATGTTCTCCTTTTTCTGCCATCTCTACCATAAATTGTCCGGCATCTTCATTATAAAAAGTAACATTGTGAATATGATTGCGCTTTGCATTGGAGATAGCATCCTTTATCGCATCACGGTTTAACTCCACTCCGATCACATGCTTTGCGCGGCTGCTGGCAATCAGCCCGATCGTGCCCGTACCGCAGTACGCATCGATCACAGTTTCTTTTCCCGTCAGTTTGGCACAGGAAATGGCTTTCCGGTAGAGTTTTTCTGTCTGCTGCGGATTTACCTGATAAAATGAAGTCGGTGAAATACGAAATGTGCATCCGCACAGTTCGTCCTCAATAAATCCTTTTCCAAAAACGGTAATATTGCGCTCCCCGAGCACCATGCTGGTCTTGCGGTCATTGACGTTGATCACTACTGTGCTGATCTCCGGGAATTTCTTCCGCAGTGCTTTGACAAAATTATTTTTGGAAGGAAGAATCGGAGATACCAGTACAAGCACCACCATAATCTGTCCGCTGTGATAGCCCTTTCGCACCAGCACATGACGCAGCAGCCCATATCCGGTATCCTCATCATATGCACGGATCCGGAAAGAACGCATCATATTTTTGATTTCGCGGATAATGGCATCCGCCTGTGCATCCTCGATCTGGCACTCCTCCACATCCACGATATCATGCGAATGTTTCTCATATACCCCTGCCACAATATGTCCGCGTTTATTGCAGGAAAAAGCCGCCTGTACTTTATGCCGATAGTGGTATGGATCGTCCATCCCGATGATTGGATTGATCTTTCCAAACGGTTCCATGAGTTTGCGCATGTAACTCTGCTTTTTGGAAAGCTGCTGACTGTACAAAATTCCCTGATAGTCACATCCTCCGCATCTTTTTGCGTAAATGCAGTGTTCGCCTGTTTTTTGTATCTGGCTTATGTTCGGTTTTCTATCCGTTTCTCTTCCCCTGTTCCTCTCTTTTTTCATCTTCTGTCCCGTTGTTTTTTTCTGTCCTATTTGCATATTTTCCAACTTCCTGTACTTGATTTTTAAAGTTCTTTCTCGTAGCACCACCAGTCCTCGTCAAATAAATCGCTCTCTCCCACTACGTCAAAATGCAGTTTTTCATAAGAACGGAGCGCTTTTTTATTTGTCTTACACACGAGAAAATGTACACTCCTTTTCCCCTGTTTTTTCAATTCTTCCATGCCATGCTGCAGAAGCTGCCGGGCAATTCCCTGATTCTGCATATCGGTGCGCACCCCGAGTCTGGAAAGCTCCGCAGACGGCTGCAGTGTTTTGGACCAGCAGGTGAGTGCTTCCACCTGCGGATCTTCATCCACTGTGATCGTGCCAATGATTTCTCCATCTTCATTTTCCATACAAAAAAGAGCATTTCTTTTCATATCATAATCAAATTCCTGTTCTCCCGGATACCCGTTGCCCCATGCGCAGTATGGAGTACCGATCAGCGACTGATACAGCGCAAGAATTTCTTCCTTATCGTCCTGCTTAGCTTTTCGAAACTTCATTTTTCCTCTTTTCATCCTTCGCTTTCGATTTTCTTTCTCAACTATGCCATAATGCTCTCTAAAATGCAAGTATACTGCCCTTTTCATTTTTTTACCCAAAACACCCCGGCAGCCGTTTTTATAACGGATACCGGGGTGTCTGTTTTCTATAGCCGGGTGTACTTATACTTGAATACGATCTGCAATCTCATTTCCCATGGCAAACCGTTCTCCATTGGCACCGATGATCAGTCCATTGGATAATTTCTGAATCACCTGTACGCTGCCACCTTCTTCTACATGATGGCGGTGCAGGAATTCTACAACTTCCGGTAATCCGAATAACCACTGAATGGTATAATTTCCACCAACTTCTGCTTTTGATAATGCCTGCATAATGCTCCCTCCTTCTATAGCTTCTCCATTCGGTTACCACTATTATATGGAGTTTATACCCGGTTAGTCAATCGAGAGCTTTCTCCTTTTATTATAACCGAAATAAGTCATCACTGATCTGAAAAACTGTTCATTTGTTCCAGTTTTTCCCTTTAAGATATGTTATATTATGCGTAGAAAAAGGGAAAGCCAGAGAAGCGGCTTACCCGAATATATTAAATAACTGTTTTATCAACAGCCGTCATTATTCGCAGTAATGGCGGCTATTTTCGTTTTCCCTTGAAAATCGTGTAGTACAATCCAACAAGGGCGCAAATGAACTAAGAGGATTTGCTTATTTCGAGATATTTTTCTATAAAAGTGTGTCAAAAGGTGTGTCAGTCTTTTATTTCATATCAGAGAATTGTTCCGGAACCCCTATAAATAAGCATTCTTCGGATTATTTCTCATCAACAACCTGGAAGATAAAAAATTTAAGATAATAGCTTTCCGGCACATTCGCAGAATTTGCCCACAAAATCGGATGATCCGGCGCCTGCGTACGGAATTCCACCTGACGCAGCCGTTTGTGTGCCGCCTTTGCAGCTTCCTTCACCGTCTTTGCCAGCAGTTCCTGTGTCATAAAATGGGAACAGGAACAGGTTGCCAGGTATCCACCGTCTTTTACCAGCTTTAACCCTTTCATATTGATCTCCCGATAACCTTTGATGGCATTCTTCGTGGCCTCACGGGATTTCGTAAATGCCGGCGGGTCGAGAATGACTACATCATACTTTTCTCCGGCTTCTGCCAGTTTCGGAAGCTCGTCCAGTACATTTGCACAGCGAAAATGTACCGTATCTTCCAGATGATTACGCACGGCATTGGCATTTGCCTGCTGCACCGCATATTCCGAAATATCAAGTCCCGTCACATCGGAAGCACCTGCGATTCCTGCATTCAGTGCAAACGTTCCCATATGTGTAAAACAGTCCAAAACTCTCTTTCCTTTACAGATCCGCTGCATTGCCAGCCGGTTATACTTCTGATCCAGGAAAAAGCCCGTCTTCTGACCATTTACCACATCAACCAGATAGTGCACGCCATTTTCCGTAATCTCCACCTCTGTATCAAATGTTTCCCCAATAAATCCTTTTACTTTCGGAAGTCCTTCTTTCCTGCGCTCATTGGCGTCACTTCTCTCATAGACTCCACGGATAGAAATACCGTCCTCTTTCAGTACCCCTTTTAATAATGAAACGATTGTTTCCTTGAACTGCTCCATACCGAGTGCCAGACATTCCACCACCAGCACATCCTCATACTTGTCAACCACCAGTCCCGGCAAAAAATCCGCTTCCCCGAAAATCACACGACAAGAAGATGTATCCACCGTTGTCTTCCGGTATTCCCAGGCATTCTTTACACGCATACGAAGAAAATTCTCGTTAATCTCCTGATCCGCATGACGGGTCAGCATGCGGATACGGATCTTCGAATTCTGATTGATAAATCCCTTTCCCATCGGATATCCGTCAAAATCATGTACCGTCACCACATCTCCATTGGTAAATGTCCCCACAATCGTATCAATCTCATTATCAAAAATCCATGCGCCACCCGCCTTGATCGTGCGGCCTTCTCCCTTTTTTAAAGTAACAATTGTATGATTCTCCATCTTCTTTTCCTTCCTGTAAATATTTTCTTCATAGAGATACCATGTGCGATGTCGAACATTTGAGGACATATACACAATATCTTCTTTTCGCTGTCCCAGCTTCGTTTTCGTTTGGGACATATACACAATATTTCTTCTTTTATGTCCCGGTTTCGTTTTCGTTTGGGACATATGCACAATATTTCTTCTTTTATGTCCCACTTTTATTTTCGTTCGGGACATATACATAATATCTGCACTTCTATATCCCATTTTTAACGCTTTCCGGGACATATCAGTGGAAACTTTTTCTATATATCCCACTCTGACTCTTCTTCGGGACTTTTCAACTTAAAAATCTTCCATATATCCCTGCCCTGTCTATCTTAGAATTTTTTCTCTCAAATATCTTCTATATGCCCTCTCCCTGTCTACCTCAGGACTTTTTCCCTTAAAGTGTACCACAGAATAATTACGTTTTCCAGCACTCCCCATTGTTTTTGAAATCCATAAATGTTATAATGTTGTTAATAAATTAACGAAGTTGTTGTATTTCTGTTCACAACTTCACGCTAAGACATACAAGGAGGTCTTATACGAATGGATTTTTCAGAAGAATACAGACAGAAGCTCGTTTCAGCAGACGAAGCCGTAAAAGTAATCAAATCCGGTGACTGGGTAGACTATGGCTGGTGTACCAACACCGTAGATGCACTGGACAAAGCACTTGCCAAGCGTACCGATGAACTGAAGGATATCAACCTGCGTGGCGGAATCCTCTTAAAACCGCTTGCCGTATTTGAGCGCGAAGACGCCGGCGAACATTTTACATGGAATTCCTGGCATATGTCCGGAATCGAACGTCATATGATCGCACGTGGCTGTGCATTCTACAGCCCGATCCGTTATTCCGAGCTCCCTCGTTATTACCGTGAGCTGGATTGTCCGGATGATGTGGCAATGTTCCAGGTTGCTCCAATGGACAAGCATGGATACTTCAACTTCGGGCCAAGTGCTTCCCATCTTGGTGCGATGTGTGAGACAGCCAGACATATCATCGTAGAAGTCAACGAAAATATGCCGCGCTGCCTTGGCGGAACAGAAAACGGCATACATATTTCCAAAGTCAATGCAATCGTAGAAGGCTCCAATCCTCCAATCGGAGAACTCGGTGCCGGCGGTCCTGCTACCGAAGTAGACCAGAAAGTTGCACAGCTGATCGTAGACCAGATTCCAAACGGTGCCTGCTTGCAGCTTGGTATCGGTGGTATGCCAAACGCAGTCGGTTCCCTGATCGCACAGTCCGACTTAAAGGATCTTGGTGTTCACACAGAAATGTATGTAGATGCATTCGTAGACATTGCCAAAGCCGGAAAGATTACCGGTGCCTGCAAAAACATTGACCGCTACCGTCAGGTATATGGTTTCGGTGCCGGAACCAAGAAGATGTATGATTATCTGGATGAAAATCCAGAACTGATGAGCGCACCTGTCAGTTACACCAACGATATCCGCTCCATCGCAGCACTGGACAACTTCATCTCCATCAACAACTGTGTAGATATCGACCTGTTCGGACAGATCAGTGCCGAGTCTTCCGGAACCAAACACATCAGTGGTGCCGGCGGACAGCTTGACTTCGTTCTCGGTGCTTATATGTCCAAAGGTGGAAAGAGCTTTATCTGCTGTTCTTCCACATTCACGGATAAGAAAGGTGTTATGCATTCCCGCATCCGCCCGACCCTGGCAGAAGGTTCCATTGTCACAGACACCCGTGCAAATACCCACTATGTCGTTACCGAATATGGCATGGTCAATGTAAAGGGATTATCTACCTGGCAGAAGGCAGAGGCTCTGATTTCCATTGCACATCCGGACTTCCGTGATGATCTGATCAAAGAGGCAGACCAGATGCACATCTGGAGACGTTCCAACCGATAAGAACACCGTTTGTTCACAATTTATTCATATTGCAAAAAAACCTCGTTTTTAACGGGGTTTTTTTATAAATTTTACCTCTTGTCTTTACTATCCTTTTTTAGTAATCTATAGTTCGAGTAAAGGAGAGGTAAAGATGAAGAAATTTTTTAGTATTATCAAAGAAAAACTATTCACCAGAGTTGAAAAACAACATTCCGAAGCTTACCTGCGTCGGATCTCATTTCTGAATAAATATTCCCTGCTGTTCCACATGTTGATATCCTGTGGGATCGTATTTATGGTGGAGGTTCTTTCCCGAAGGAGTTTTCTCTCGGCATGTTCCTTCGTTGGGATGCATACCGGTGCATTTTTTTATAATGCCTTTATTGTATTTGCATCCTTAAGCTTTGTTTATCTGTTCCGCAGACGTGCATTCTGGCGGATCATTATCAGCGGTTTCTGGGTGCTCCTTGGAATCATTAACGGATGCATCCTTTCAAACCGTGTAACACCGTTTGGCTTTACAGACCTTAAATGTATCAATGATCTGTTTGCCATGAACAATACCAACTATTTCACGGCAGAAGAAGCTACCATCGTAGTCATCGGGCTCGGTCTGTTCCTTCTGTTTTGTGTTGCACTCTTCATTAAAGGACCGCGCTATCAGGGCAAGACCCATAAAATTGTTGTAGTAGGTGCCATTGTATCGGTACTGTTTGTCGGTCTTCCTGTTACAACCTCTGCTGCACAGAATGCCAATGTTGTTGCAAGCTACTTCTCCAACATTGCACAGGGATATGAAAACTACGGTTTTATCTATGGATTCTCTTCGAGTGTGGTAGACCGTGGAATGAGCAAGCCGGATGACTACTCCGAGCAGAAAATTGCTTCGATTGAAAAAAATGTAAATGACACGAAAAAAGAAACAACTGTCACCAAAAAGAATGCACCAAATATTATCTGTATTCTTCTTGAATCATTCTGTGATCCGGATGAGATCAAGTTTCTGAATTATAATCAGGATCCGATTCCTACCTTCCACAATCTCGAGAAGAACTACACGAGTGGTTACCTGACAGTTCCAGTTGTTGGCGCAGGAACCGCAAACACTGAGTTTGAAGTTCTCTCCGGTATGAGTATGCAGTACTTCGGAACCGGCGAGTATCCGTATAAAACAATCCTGAAAAAGACAGACTGCGAGAGCACTGCTGCTGATCTGGCTTCCATCGGATATGGAACCCATGCCGTACATAACAATGGCGGTAACTTTTACAGCCGTGTCAATGCCTTTTCCATGATGGGATTTGATACTTTCACCAGCAAGGAACTGATGAACATTCAGAGTTATACGCCAAACGGAAGCTGGGCTACCGATGATATTCTTGTTCCTGAAACAATCAAAACCTTAGATTCCACTCCGAATCAGCCGGACTTTACCTACACCATTACCGTAGGTACACATGGTGATTATCCAAAGACTCCGGTTATCGCAAGTCCGGTATATACCGTCAGCGGTGTGGATGATGAAGAAAAGAAAAACCAGTGGACTTATTACATCAACCAGTTAAATGAAGTAGATACATTCCTGAATGATCTGATTACAGAGCTCTCCAAGAGAGATGAAGATACCATCGTGGTAGCGTTCGGTGATCATCTTCCAACCATGGGTCTGGAAGACTCCGATATGAAATCCGGTGATATCTACAAGACAAAATATGTCACATGGAATAACATGGGATTAAAGAAGCAGGATGCAGATCTGTATGCATACCAGCTGATGGCAAGCATTACGGATTCCACAGGTATTCATGAGGGAACCATCTTAAATTACCATCAGACCCAGATGAACAACACAGACCACACTGCATATCTGGACGGACTGGATAATCTGCAGTATGACATTCTTTACGGAAACCGTTACTGCTATGATGGCAAAGACAAATACCCTGCAACCGACATTGTAATGGGAATTGATGATGTAACGGTATCTGAGACGTCGGATTCCATCGGCGGATCGGAAGTGTTTGTCTATGGAAACAACTTCACCAAGTGGAGTAAGGTATTTGTAAATGACGAGAAAGTCAATACAACCTTCAGCAATTCCGGTTGTCTGATTATTCCAAAAGACAGTGTCAAAGACGGTGATACCATTAAAGTGTGCCAGATGGGTTCCAACAGTACGATTTTCCGTGAATCCAACACGTACACATACAAAGATCCTGCTGTGGAAGAAACCGTTACGGGAACAGAGTCGGACAGCAATACCGAATCTACAGTTTCAGAAAGCCAGAAATAAGCAAAAAAGACCTGCCAGTGATTTATTCACTGACAGGTCTTTTCTTGTCTTAAATTGTCTTTAACGCATCCACAGCGGCATCCAGATACGGATTTTCCATCTCATAGAATGCACCGGCATCCGCAGCTTTCGCATATGCCGGATCCAATGGCAGTTTGCCAAGAACTCTGGTTCCTTCTTTTGCGGCAACTTCGTCAATGTTGCTTTCTCCAAACAGTGCGATCTTCTTTCCACAATCCGGGCATTTCAGATAACTGAAATTTTCCACCAGTCCAAGTACCGGTATATGCATCATATTTGCCATATGGAAAGCTTTCTTTACGATCATCTGTACCAGTTCCTGTGGAGATGTAACAATAACGATACCGTCCACCGGAAGGGACTGGAACACGGTAAGCGGTACATCACCGGTTCCCGGTGGCATGTCCACAAACAGATAGTCCACATCGCCCCAGACAGCCTCATTCCAGAACTGTTTCACAGCCCCTGCAATCACAGGTCCTCTCCAGACAACCGGCGCTTCTTCATCTTCCATCAGAAGATTGATGGAAACGATTTTGATTCCTTCTTTTGTCTCATACGGGTACATTCCTTTTTCGTCACCGACCAGCTGACCGTGTGCTCCAAACATCTTTGGAATGGACGGTCCGGTAATATCGGCATCCAGAATTCCCACTTTATATCCGGCTTTCGCCATCTGTACCGCCAGGGAAGAAGTGACAAATGATTTACCGACACCTCCCTTTCCGCTGACCACTCCAATCACATGTTTGATATTGGAATATGCATTCATCGCTTCGAGCATACTCTGCGGATTTTGAGAATTATGGGAACATCCCTCACAGCTTTCTTTGGAACAGGATGATGCTCCGCTGCAACTTGAATTTTCTGGCATAATGATAGCCTCCTTGTCAATTATTTAATGATTTATTTATATAGACTGCCCAGTCTTTGGAATGGGTAGTATATGAAATAAGCTTTTCCGATAATTTTATCTTTGCTGACATAGGTATGATCCCAATATCTGGCATCATAGGAATCATTCCGGTTGTCTCCAAGCACCAGATAACTGTCTTTGGGAACCTCAAACTCAAACGGTCCGGTTGCCTCTGTCCATGTCTCTTTCAGGTAATCCTCCTTCAAAGGAGTCTCAGAGTCATTGATATAGATTTTCGCATCCTCAATGGTAACCTTTTCTCCGGGCAGACCAATCACACGCTTGACGTATTTTTGCGTTTCGTCATCCGGGAACCGGAAAATCACGATATCTCCTCTCTTCGGTTCTGAAAACTGATACGCCAGCCGCAGCCCGAACAGGTCATCGCCCGGTTCAATGGTATGCTCCATCGATCCGGTCGGGACTGTTGCATTGATGATCACGTAATTCTTCAAAACCATCGCCAGCGCGAAGGCTGCCAGCAGAGTGACTACCCAGCTGAGCACTTCCCGCAGAGGCGAAGAAGCTTTCTCCTTTCCCTCGCCCTTTGGATCATTGTCCATCTTTATTTCTTCTGTTGACATTTCTTTTTTCTCTTCCATAATCACTCTACTCTCTTGGTGCAAACCACCAGTCAATAAAATCTTCCCTGCGGAAAACCAGTCCCACAAGTCCCAGATCCACACGTTCTTTCTGTGTCAGGGTCTGCGCAATAAATTCATTCACAGATACATCAAAATCGCCTTCCAGGCACCAGATACAGCTCACTGTCGGCACATTCTCCTGATTTTTCCAGTCATCTACGAACGAACCGCCGAAATCAACAATCTTATTCCAACGATGCTGCGTATTGATAACCCGCTGCTTGATATTCTCATAGATGACCTCCATCATCCGGTGAACTTTCGGGTGATACATCACAGGCTCAAGAATCCTTAAGAGTCGGTGCTTTGGATTGACACGCAGTTCCAGCGTTCCGTTTGCCGTATTCGTCACCATACAGAAAATCTCGTTATCCGGAAACGTTTCCGGCCGCAGATGATACTGATAACGATATGGTACCACACTTTTTATCATATGGAAATCTGCATCCATTTCTTCATATATAACACCCGGACATTCACTGCTTATCACATAGTGCATGCTACCCTGATAAGGCGCCAGAAGCTGGCAGAACAGATCCCGGTTCTTTTCGAATACAATCAGCTGGTATTCTGCCAGAAAACGCCGGAAATCCATAATATGGTTCTGCCTATAATATGTAAACAGCCCCTTGCTGATAAATGCAATCCTTATGCTTTTTCCGGTATAACCCTGAATAATTGTTGCAACCGGAAGTTCAATCTCTCTCCCTTTTAAATAAACTTCCACTGTGACAGCTTTGCCAAGCAGCTGCATCTCTTCTTCATACTCTGTCAGAACCGGCTGCTGTCCGCTGGCAATATACTGGTTCAGTCCCAGCGGATTGGATGCAAAATGTTCTACAATCCGTCTGCCGATCAGCCTGCGCAGCTCCGTCAGATTTTCATCATGCGCCACATCATCCCTTGCCAGCCGCAATGTCAGGAATTTTTTCCGTAAATGCAGATGATACGTCATATGCCTGAGCCACTCCGGTTTTAACCCCAGATCTTTCTTTTCATCGGTCACAAGAAACCCCTGCTGATACAGGCAGGATGTCCCGATCAGTCCCTGATGTTTGGAATTATAAATCCAGATACACCCCTCCATCAGTTCATCCATGATACGAATCGATATGATTCCAAGAATATCCGCGAACGGATTGTCCATGATATGATTCTGTTCCCGCAGCGTCACGCTTTTTTCATCAAAGGAAATCTGAATGGGAAATGGCTGATACAGCATATAGTGCTGTACTGCGTGCACCAGCCTCTGAAGGGACAGATTCTTCGCATATTTCGGCCGTAACACCAGCGTAATTCTGGTTCCGGACTGTTCGCGGTTGGAATTGATATATTCCATTGTTTCCGCCCCTTCTATCCATTTTGCGGTAACCGGTTCTAACGTCTGGCGATCCGTAACATTCCACGCGGTATTTACCGATTTGTCCTTTCTCGACTCAATCAACAGTGCCCGTGCAACCATAAAACCGGAAAGCATACCGACTCCAAACTGCGCCACCGGTTCATAGTGAAGCTGCTGTGTAGAAAAATCCTCGCTCTGATAAAAACTCACTCCGATTTTGGCGACATACTGCTCAATATCCCTGGCATTGATTCCGATTCCGTTATCCTCAAACACCAGACGCTGCGTTTCGGAATTATACTGAATGGAAATTTGAGGAGAATACGGATTTCGCATGGAATTTAAGGCTCTTGCCTCCTCCATCTCCAGAAACTCTGTTCCCCAGCTCCATTCCAACGCCGCCCTGGTATTGCATGCATCAATGGCATTTTGAAGAAACTCCCGGATATAGGCATCCGGATCTCCGTAAAACTGCGTACTTGCAAAGGTCGATATGATATTTTCCTGATCCATACCTACTTTGCACTGTTTCATAGCTGTTCCTCATTTAATAAAATTGCCTGAACCACAAACCGCTTGTCTGCCTGTCTGCTCACACAGGTTGATAAAGTCAGCAGATGACTGTCCACCGAAAGCTGGATTTTGTCCTTTACCTCCGGCGAATTCTTGGATTTTTTCACAATGCTTTCAAGATAACTTACACGTCCCTCTTTCGTTGAAAAGTCATTGGTGTGCAGAATATGTGCATCGTCCGTCTTATATGCCGCAAAAATCTCATACACGAGCACCTTTTCCTTTGTATACACATATATATACGGAAAATTGTTAAAAAATGTCTGGTCTTCATAGTTGTGGAGAGAAGCAAACATTGTGTCATTGCGCATATTGTGCCCATACACGACGGTATCAAAATCCGTAAACTCTTTACTGTTTGCCTTCTCTGTATAAATACATCCAGGATATCCCCTGGTACCATTCATATTGTAATTCAGATAATAGGAATCATCACTCGGATGCTGTAACACCGGATAATCCACCCCGGTTCCCGGAATGTAGATCCATGCGTAAATATCCTGATTGACTCCCTTTAATTTTTTCCAGTTTAAATTTTTCTGTGGAATTTCTATTCCTTTTTGTTCCAGTTCGCTGTCTTCGGTCTGCACTTCCTGTGCCACATTCTCCGTCTCAGTCTGCGTATCTGACGGAATATTGATCTGATTATCATTCACCTGATTCTGCAGATCATTTACCTGGGCAGAAAGCTTTTCATATTCTTTCTGTGCATTCTTCTGAACCATCCAGCTTCTTCCAAATATTATGAGTACCACGATCAATACAACTGCCAGAACAATGGTCAGAATTTTATAGATACTGTCTCTTATACACATCTCCGAGCCCACGAGACCGTACTAGATCTC